>OAUR01000162.1_pt1 | contig 21232 bp, 17 predicted proteins | sample 1476311 | NCBI WGS metagenome assembly OAUR01 (sample SAMEA2580058, study PRJEB22360) | human gut metagenome | biome: human gut; feature: human-associated habitat; material: faeces | place: Denmark | collected 2008/2010 | reverse complement strand
AACTGTTAGAATTACAGGACCAACAAGGGTGTTGCACTTCTAAATAGACATCGGGCTTTTCTGCTGATAACATTGGGCTTGATAATCTTTTGATAACAGGAGTCCGACAACGCCGTATAAGTTGGATAATTGGTATCAAATTGAGCAACTAAGAGTCAAATCCCCTAAACAGTATTGTTTAGAACCAGTTTTACTTTGGCGAGTGGGAGTAAACTGGAGCGGATTTTGCGCAATCGAAATTCCGTCCGTAGAGTGTCGCAGTGTGCCGCCACGTACGAAAAAGCGTAAAGCCACCTGTGATTTTGGGTGAGTAAAAACTATTGAGACCCTCTGGAAACAACGTTTTCAGGGGGTCTCTTTATGCCTTTTGACCTGCAGTTTCAGTCATTTTTACTCTAAAAGCGCGTACACCACGGACATGGCGACACGCAGCGGACGAAGAGTAAAGGATTTTTCGGAGAGTGAACTGTCCCAGTAGTTTGTCCCACCACCCCAAAAACGCCCCTGAAACTCAAGTGAAACTCAATAGGAACGCAAGGGCGTCATCGTGCGAGCACCGCAGCCTGAGCCGCCGATACCAGGCTCGTTTGCGACGCCGTCGCTGCTTGCCTGGATCGTCAACGGCAAGTACGTCATGTCGCTGCCGCTCTACCGCATAGAGACAGACCTCAAGGCGTGCGGCGCGACGATATCGCGCCAGGACATGGCGAACTGGATGATGAACGTGCACGCGCGCTGGCTGGCGAAGGTCCATGAGAGAATGAAGGTCGAGCTGCTGTCGCATGTCAGGATTCATGCCGATGAGACCACGGTTCAGGTCCTGAAAGAGCCGAACCGCGAGGCGAAGAAGAAATCGAGGATGTGGCTGTTCTGCTCGGCGCGCTGCAACGTGCCCGTGTATGTATTCGAATACCACGAGACCCGCAGGAAGGGCGTTGCCCAGGAGTTTCTTGCGGGCTGGTCCGGCACGCTTACCGCCAACGGCTACAAACCCTACTTCAATCTCGGCAACCCCAACATCGCCAACACGGCGTGCCTCGTCCACGTGCGCCGCTACTTCGCCCAAATCGTGAAGATCGCCGGCGGCGACGCCAAGGCGGCGTCTGCGGCCAGCGTTGCGCTCGAGGCAAGGCGCAGGATCGACGCCATGTTCAAGGTCGACTCCAAGTTCGACGACATGGAGCCGGGCGGCAGGAAGGCCGCCCGCGACGCGGAGCTCCGCCCGCTCATGGAGGACTTCGGGGGATGGGCGCGGGCCCAGCTTCCCCTAGCCTCGCCGAAGCTGGCGCCGCACCGTGCGCTGCAGTACGCTGTGGAGTTCTGGCCCTACGTCATGAACGTGCTCGAAGACGGGCACCTGGAGCTCTCGAACAACGTCGCCGAGCAGGCCCAGCGAATCTTCGTCGTAGGGCGCAAGAACTGGCTCTTCAGCGATGCGCCACGCGGCGCGCGGGCGTCTGCGGCGATATACAGCGTCACCACCACGGCCAAGGCCAACGGGCTCAATCCCAGGCTTTACGTCGAGTGGCTGCTGACCGAGATGCCCAACGCCGGCGAGCTCACCGATGAGGTTGTGGACTCGTTCCTGCCATGGTCGGATAGGGTGCCTGAGTCCTGCAAGCTCGACCCAGCCGCTGCCGAGAAGGCCAAAGAGATGCCTGACGACTTCATAATTAACATCGACCCCGATGCGTTCGACGACGAGATGGCGAACAACGCCGAGGAGGGCCTGTAGCGACATAGCGGCCTAAGGCATACCGCAACGCAAAGATGGAAACGTCCAGGACTTTTCCATCCGTATGCCGGAATGGCCCTGGACGTTTCCTGCTACGCGGTCATTTTGACGCTTACGCTCTAATGCCTCCACCGCTTGTCGCGGGCGGGGTAGACGATCCAGGCGGATGCGTAGCTTGCGATAAGGCAGACAATGACGCAGACGATGCTTGTCTGGAACCCGAATGAGTCATTGATAACACCCCAGATTACGCTTGCGAAGCCAATGCCGATGTCATTGGCGAGCAGGAACAGGGCGTTTGCGGCGCCCCAGCGCTCTGGCGGGGTGTTCTTTACCGCTACGCTTTGATTAAGTGGCAGGCTTATGCCAGTGGCGAGACCATAGAAGATTCCGGACGCCAGGAAGACAGGTTCCCCGTACGGTGCGGCAAGTAGCATAAGGCAGCAGAGGATGCCGCACGCGACGGCTCCGGTCATTGTTTTGATTGCAGGTACGGTGTCCATGAAATGCTTTGAAATCATGCGAATGATAATCATGCTTACCGCGCTGATGGTGTAGAAGAGACCGGCGTGGGTATAGCCGAGAGTAGTACCGTACAGACCGGCAAAGAAGACGCCAAAGCCAAAAGTGGGGCACATGATCATCTGTGGGATGGCGCCAGGCAATGCGCGCGGCTCGAAGATGTTGAATGAGTCACGCAGGGTTCTCTTGGACACCTGGTCGCCTTCAGGATACTTTTCACTGTTAATTGTTTCGGATGTAGTTACTGTGGTGGAGCTGGGTGCCTGCCCGTCTTTTGAGTCGAGTTCGAGCCGGGTTTCCATTTTGATTCGGTATGCGCTGGAGCTTGGCAGAGTTTGCCATTTACTTTCATAGCGTGCGTTGAGGGCGATTACAAGCCCTGCAAACCCAACCAGGGCAAGGCCGACATAGAGGTTCGTTGAGGGATCGGTTCCTACTAGGTAAAGTGCGAAGGCTGGGCCGATGCTCATGGCGATAGCCTGTCCGAGGCCGTGGTATCCAATGCCTTCGCCGAGCCGTTCTTGCGGTAAGACGCTTGCTGCGGCGGTCGAGGCTGCTGTTGTTGCTGCGCCAAAGCCCACGCCTTGCAGCAAACGGCTGATTGTGAAGAGGGGATGCCCTGAACGACAGCGGACAGTGCTGTTCCTGCTATGAGGATAGCGATGCCGGCGATGATAACGAGTGAGCACTTGCCGTTGTCGATAACAGGGCCGACGAACAGTCGTGCTAACGCGGCGGCAATGGAGAAGACGAGTGCAAGTACGCCGGCAAGGCTCGCACCGTAACCTTGGCCTGCCAGGAAGACGCTGGTTCCACTGTTGAGTCCTTGGCCCATGACGAAGCAACAGAAGGTCAGCGCGATGATAAGCACGAAAATAAGCGACCACAGCTTCGGATGGTCGTCCTTACCGATATTTGGCATGAGAACCCTCCTATGATTCCAATACCCGTATTCTACGTCTGCAAAAAGTGAGATGTAAGCGCCAAAATGACCGCGTCTTAACAACCCGCTGGGCTTGAGGCAGAATCATCGCATCGACTTATCCTGGAAACTGCCTGACGAAGGCGACAGGATGCTTGTCAGCAAGGCGGCAAATCTTAACGAGAGCCAAATCCAAGAGCTTGCAAATCTTCAGCGAGGCGTTGCAGCAATATATCAGAACGAATGGACCGAACCTGTCCTCTGTCACATCGAACCGCATGAACGCGGCCTAGAGTACTCGCCAACACAGAGCAAGCACAGCGCGAAGGACAAGGTTTCTTCTGAAGAGCTTCGCTATCTCAACTCTTGTGTGCTTAATCCGTTCAAGCTCGATGAGCCAAGGGAATACAACTTCTGCGACTGTGTGCACAAGATGGACATACCTGACTCCATGAAGGCACGCTTGATTGAGATGGCAGGGACTCCTCTGTCCTCGAGGAAGCCACTGTTTGAATGGTGTGCTTATAGGTATTTCAATATTGGACGTATCCTCGACGACGCCAGGGATTTATCTGCCGACAGCCTCAAAGAGAGGCTTTGCTCCCATCTGCTTTCAAGCTGGAAATTCGAAGATGACTCCTCACCCGAAAGCTGGGGACCAATCCAATACCTGTTCATTCAGTCGATGTTTAACGCTCATCTCAACGAGCTGAGAAAGAGGGGTACCGGCATCGAGACAACGGAAAAGGCCTCAGCACTCGCCGAAGTATCAGCGGTCTTATCTCAAACAAGGCCGGTGATCTAAATGGCGTTTGAAAATATAGAGCAATTAATGCCGGATACGACCGAAACGAGATTGGCCTTCGAGGAGGCGCAACGCACCGTTGCTGATTGTGCAGATGCCGCATGGCGGGATATTTCTTCCGGCGATGTCCTAACCGCGAGCATTTCAACAGTTCAAGAAGCCGCAGATGACGCCTGGAAAGCATGCGAGCCAACACTCAACGCTGCAGGCGAAACTGTCCGCGATGGCGCAAGGAACGGAGCTTATCTTGGCGGCAGGTTCGTACTTGGAGTTGCCGACGTTGGAGAAAACGCATATGTCGGTGTTCAATCGAATATTGAACTACTGGCCGAAGACGAAGAAGCAGCGGTGAAAACCGCGCAAACACACGCTGTTGACGATGCAGCCAACGCCTGGGGCGACTTCATGGAAGCCGATGATCAGATACGGGAAATCGGAGACTATGTCGAAACTGGAGGCGAAATCGCCACTGAAGTTGCGCTTGGTGCCGTAGCCGTCACCGCTTCTGCCCCTGCAGCACTCGCTGCTGGGGCTGTACTCGTTCTTGACGAAATGGGAAAGAGCTTGGAAGCCGGCGCTGAAGACGGTGAGATATCTCAGGAGGATATCGTCGGAGAAGTCGTTGCGGGAACTGTTACGGCAGCAACGCTTCTTGCCGGACGAGGTCTAAATAACTTTCTTGCCTCAAAGGCAGCAGAATCGGGCGCAAGCTCACGAATTCTGGATGATGCCGGAAAGGCAATTTACGAAGGCGACCGACTGCTTCCCAATAACGAGTTTGCGATCGACGGCGTGAAGTGTGCAACCGACGATCTCGGGCAGCTTTACCGCGTTGGCGACGACCTCGTTCCGAACATGAGCTATGAGATCAATGGGTATAAATACGTTACCGATGCAATGGGTAGGGCCGAATCGGCCGAAGGCTTCTTACAACTAAAGACCCACGAAGGTCGTTTGACCATCAAGGACACTATCCAGTCAATCGGAAAAGGGTTTGAAGAGCTTTTTGATCAAAGAGGCCATCTGATTGCCGACCGATTCAATGGATCAAATGGCCTTGAGAATATTGTCGCCATGGGCGGCGAGGTTAACCAAAAAGCCTATGCAGCAATCGAGCAAAAATGCGCCGATGCTTTGGCTGATGGCGCTGAAGTGTTTTTCAAGGTTGAGCCACTTTATGAGGGCGGGTCATTCAGGCCTAGCTCGTTTGCTATCACGGACATTATTGACGGCGAAGAGACGGTTACGTTTCTTCTTAACACTGCAAAGGAAATGTAATGAGTGAAAAGAAGATGCTACAAGGGATAGCTTCAATTCTTGAGGAAACCCTCCCCGAAGACTGGAGCAAGGTCGTGTTTTACGCCGAGTACGCCGAGGGTGCGTTCTCTATTGAGTATTACGTTGCTGGCAGCGGAAAAGACGACTTCGTTAAATGCTTTGACCAAAAAGGCGTTTCGAGGGCATCCTTGATGAAAAACTTTATGGCTATCAACAAGTTCATTGAACCTGAAAGGGCCGCGCTTAAGCCCGAAAAGAGATGGGGATCGATGACGCTTATTCTCCATTCCAACGGCAAGTTCAAAGTTGATTACGACTACTCCGACATGACAGAAAACGCTTACGCCCGAAAGAAGGCCTGGAAAAAGAAATATCTCGCCTAGCAACGAACGGTCTGGGAAATCACCGCAAAGCCACCCGTGCATACTCTTCGAGCGCACGCGTCGTCGGCAACGTTTCAACCAGCGCGTTTTTGGGAGCCATGCAAACCCCTGTTCAACATTCCTCGGGAGTGATTGCTCTCTATGACGAATGGGATTCCCCATCGGGGAATCCCATTTTTTGTTGCCGACGACGTCCGGTATAATTTTTCCGTTTACGACGTCGTTCGGAAAGGGATGCCGACCTCTATGCGCCAGGGATTCGACAACGAAAAATACATCGAGCTGCAAGCCGCCAACATCAGAAAGCGCATCGCGCAATTCGGCGGCAAACTCTATCTGGAATTCGGAGGCAAGCTCTTCGACGACTACCACGCCTCGCGCGTGCTGCCCGGCTTTGAGCCGGACACCAAGTTCCGCATGTTGGAAAGTCTGGTGGACGATGTGGAAATCGTCATCGCCATCAACGCCAACCATATCGAAAAAGGCAAGACCCGCGGCGACCTCGGTATCCCCTACGACGAGGACGTGCTGCGACTCATCGACGTGTTCCGTTCCCGCGGCTTCCTCGTCGGCTCCGTAGTGCTCACCCAATACGCCAATCAGCCCGCCGCCGACGCCTACCGCCACCGCCTCGAGCAACTCGGCGTCACCTGCCGCCTGCACTACCCGATCGCCGGATACCCGCACGACATCGAACGCATCGTTTCAGACGACGGGTACGGCAAGAACGAGTACATCGAGACCACCCGGCCGCTCGTCGTGGTCACCGCGCCCGGCCCTGGCTCCGGCAAACTCGCCACGTGCCTGAGCCAGCTCTACCACGAGCACCAGCGCGGCATCGACGCCGGCTATGCCAAATACGAGACGTTCCCCATCTGGAATCTTCCGCTCAACCATCCGGTCAACATCGCGTACGAGGCTGCCACCGTCGACCTCGACGATGCCAATATCATCGACCCGTTCCATCTGGAGGCGTACGGCGAGACCACCGTCAACTACAACCGCGACGTCGAAGCATTCCCCGTGCTCAAAGCCATGATGGAGCGCATCATGGGCGAAAGCCCCTATCAGAGCCCCACCGATATGGGCGTCAACATGGCCGGATACGCCATTGTGGACGACGATGCCTGCCGCGATGCCGCGCGTCTGGAAATCGTGCGCCGCTACTTCGCCGCCGCCGTGCACTTGAAGCGCACCGGCACTGGCGAGGAACAGGTGGAGCGGCTGCGCTCCATCATGAACCGGGCCGGCGTGACCCCCGATCTTTCTCCCGCCCGCGCCGTGGCCCTTGAGAAGGAAGCCGCCACCGGTGCCCCGGCTGGTGCCATGGTGCTGCCCGATGGCCATGTGGTCACCGGCAAAACCGGCGACCTGTTGGGCGCGGCCAGCGCGCTGCTGATGCACGCGCTCAAGGCCGTCACCGGTGTTGACGAAACCATTCCGGTAATCGACGATGCCGCCATCGAACCCATCTGTCGGCTGAAAACCGAGCATCTCAACAGCGTGAACCGACGCTTGCACTCGGATGAGACGCTGATTGCATTGTCAATCACCAGCGCCACCAGTCCTGTGGCCGCTCGCGTCATCGACGGGCTCAAACAGTTGCGGGGCTGCGACGCCTTCTTCTCCGTTATCATCTCATCCACGGACGAGGCGCTGTATCGCAAACTCGGCATCAACGTGTGCTGCGAACCGAAGTACGAACGGGTGAGTCTGTATCACCGGTAAGCGCCACCGATAAGCGCGGTATGCCGCGAATCGTCAAGCCGGTAATCATGCAGCATGCGGCCTGACGATTCGCTGCTGTCGCATTGTCTCTCCCCTCGGCCATGCTGGGCTTGTTTTCCGTTTGTTGGAGAGAACGGGGAATGCCATCAGCACTACGGAAAGAGAAGGATTATCCGTGAAGCGGTTCGTGGGTTTAGACGGTATTAAAGGACTAGCGCTGATAGCCATTGTGCTGTACCACTGCATGCAGCAACGGCTGCCAGGCGGATTCTACGGAGTCGACGTGTTCTTCACCGTCTCTGGATTCCTGATTGCCGTCAGTTTGATTCGTTCTCTGGCGAAAACCGGATCGCTGAATCTCGTGCGATATATTCCCAAGCGTGCAGTACGTCTCTATCCGGCGCTGTTTCTGCTGATTCCGGTCATCGTCTCCGTCGGCTGGCTGTTCGATCACGACATTCTAGTTTCCATCCGCGACCAAGTCATCACCGTGCTGCTGGGCTGCTACAACTGGTACGCCATTGCCGGAGGCCAAAGCTATTTCGACCAAATGAACCCGCAGGTGTTTCGCCATCTGTGGTTCATTGGCGTGCTCATGCAGTTCTACGTCATCGTGCCGTTCATCGTCTGGCTGATGTGGAAGCTCCGCCAGACGAAACTGTCTTCACTCATCCCACTGGGACTCGCGGCGTTCAGCAGTATCGCCATGTGGGTGATGTATGTGCCCAAAGGCGACCCCACCCGCGTCTACTTCGGCACCGATACCCACAGCATGGGCCTGATGCTGGGTGTGGCTCTCGCCTGGTGGGTCACCGCTCCTCAGTTGGGCCACGCTCGCCAGAGGGCTGTGCCGATGCCCCGCACCATTAGCTCGAGCGCTTCGGCAGCCGCACATCGGGCTCCGTTACCTCAGATTCCCGTGGAGCATCGCATCTGGAATGCGGCGGCACCGGTATTGGCGTTCCTCAGCCTGATTGCCTTGGTCACCATGGCGGTTATCGGCAAACAGGATGCATTCGCCTTCCGCGGTGGCATCATATTGTCCAGCTTGTTGTCCGTGCTGCTGATTGCCGGTACCATCTCCGACGATTCCTGGATGCAAAGCCTCATGGTGTTCAAGCCATTGGCCTCCCTCGGCAAGTATTCGTACGGCATCTACCTGTGGCACTGGCCGTTGTGGATTCTTTCCAGCGCCCTTGCCCCGAAGATCTTCAAGGCAGTAGGGCCTTGGCCTCTCATCATGACCGCGTTGCTCACCGCCATTGCGGTGATGATTTCCTGGCTGATGGTGGAGAAACCGGCGGCAACGCACTCGGCGGTATCCGTCGTGGTGCCCCTTCGCACGAACAAGAAGAATCATGTGGCCCGGGTTATTGCCGTTGACGTTATCCTGGTGCTGTCGTTGGCCGGCTGCGTGCAGGGCATTGCTCATGCACCTGCGAAAACCGCCATGCAGATCCAGCTGGAGCAACAGGCCGCACAACTGGAACGTATGCAGAAAACCGAACACGTGCTGCTGCGCCATGCCGTGCCGGCACCGCCCAAGCCCAAGCATGAGATGCCCACCGGCGATCAGATTACCGCCATAGGCGATTCGGTGATGCTGGCCTCATCACAGGGCCTTTCGGAAGTCTTCCCCGGCATTCAGACCGACGCGAGCGTTTCCCGCTCCATCATGGTCGCCCCCGAACTCATCGGCAACGCTCTGTCCGCCGGCAGTCTGCGGCAGTGGGTGTTGATCGGCCTTGGCACCAATTCGGCAATCACCCCCGATCAGTTGGACCAGATTCGTAATATGATCGGCCCCGACCGCGTGCTGGTACTGGTCAATGCCCACGGAGACCGTACGTGGATTCCACCTACCAACCAGATGCTTGCCGACTATGCGGCCGCACATCCGGACAATGTGGTGCTGGTGGATTGGGATGCCACAGCCAACGCGAACGCGCAGGTGCTCGGCTCCGACGGCATCCACCCGAGCATGGATAGCGATATCTATGCAAAGGCGGTCAGACAGACCATCGAACAATGGATCGCAAGCGGCAGGTGAACGGCAGGCAACGCTGAGTTGTCCAACCGGTCGTGAAGAACGGCTATGCTGAAGACTGCATCAACGAGACCACACGTTGGGAGACATGGTGAGCGCAATCCTTGAAGGAAAGCCCGATAAGAATCTTATTCTCGTTACGGGAAGGATTCATCCGAAGTTGGCTGAGGATGTCGCCGAGCAGCTCGGCATCGACGTCCTTGAAACCACCGCATACGATTTCGCCAACGGCGAGATGTACGTGCGCTACACTGAATCGGTGCGTGGCGCCGATGTGTTCGTGCTGCAAAGCCACTACAAGCCCATCAACAAGGCGATCATGGAGCAGCTCATCATGATCGACGCATTGAAGCGCGCCTCGGCCCGTTCCATTACTGCGGTCTGCCCGTTGCTCGGCTACTCCCGTCAGGACAAGAAGCACCGCGGCCGCGAGCCCATCTCCTGCCGTCTGGTGTTCGACCTGCTGAAGACCGCCGGTGCCGACCGCATCATGTCGGTCGATCTGCATGCCGCGCAGTCCCAAGGCTTCTTCGACGGCCCGGTCGATCATCTGGTGGCCATGCCGGTGCTGGTCGACTACATCCGTGATCGTTTCCAAGGCCATCTCGACAACGTCGCCGTCGTCTCCCCCGACGCCGGCCGCATTCGCGTGGCCGAGCAGTGGGCGCAGCGTCTCGGCGGCGGTCCGCTCGCTTTCGTGCACAAGACTCGCGACATCACCCGCCCGAACCAGGCGGTCGCCAACCGTGTGGTCGGCGACGTCGCCGGCAAGGACTGCGTGCTTGTCGATGACCTGATCGACACCGCCGGTACCATCGCGGGCGCATGCCACGTGCTGCAGGACGCGGGAGCCAAGTCGGTGACCGTGGTCGCCACGCATGGCGTGCTCTCCGGCCCGGCCATCGAGCGGCTCAAGAACTGCGGTGCGCGCGAGGTCGTGCTGACCGACACCGTGCCGATTCCCGAGGAAAAGCGCTGGGATGGCTTGACCGTCCTGTCGATCGCCCCGCTGCTGGCCAGCGCCATCCGCGCCGTATTCGAGGACGGCTCGGTCGCCGAACTGTTCGACACCTACCCCGAGCACCACGGTCAAGGCTTCCTGTTCGCCTGATCACGTGCGTGTTTGTTCAAGGAAAGCACACGATGCGAGACGCGACATGGCGTAGTCTTTCGGTAAATACCGACAGTATGGTATAAATGAACACTTGTGGGCCGAAAGCCCACGACTCCCCCATGGTGTAATGGCAGCACACGGGTCTTTGGAACCCTTTGTCTTGGTTCGAGTCCAGGTGGGGGAACGGCTGACGGCCGCTCGACATCCGGGCGGCCGTCTATTGTTTTGAGGTGTTTCCACCCTCAATAGACATTCCGATCGAAGGGAATACGTCAGTTATGGCATTATCCGCAGCCATCGTCCTCGCCGCCGGCGAGGGTACCCGCATGCGTTCCAACAAGCCGAAGGTGCTGCATACTTTTGCAGGCAAGACCTTCTTGAACAGGGTCATGGATTCGGTGACCGCCCTGACCCCCGACACGCTGGCCGTGGTCGTGCACTTCCAGGCCGAGCGCGTCGCCGAAGCCGCCCGCTCCTATGACGAGCAGGTCACCATCGTGAACCAGGACGACATTCCCGGTACCGGTCGCGCCGTGCAGTGCGCAATGGCACAGCTCACCGAGGCTGGCAAGGTCGATGGCCCGGTGCTGATCGCCGCCTCCGACATGCCGCTGCTCGACAGCGAGACGCTGCACCGCCTGGTCGAATTCCACACCGCCTCCGGCAACGGCGCCACCGTGCTCACCACCATCCTCGATGACCCGACCGGCTACGGCCGCATCATCCGCGATCGCGAAGGCAACGTGCTGCGCATCGTCGAGCAGAAGGACGCCAACCGCAGCGAACTCGCCGTGCAGGAAGTGAACACCTCGGTCTACGTATTCGAGGCTTCCGTGCTTACCGAGGCAATCGCCGGACTGAAGTCGAACAACGCGCAGGGTGAGTTCTATCTGACCGACGCGCTGGAAACCGCCAAGGCCGCTGGCAAGGTCGGCGCGTTCGCCGCTCCGGATCCGCTCACCGTCGAAGGCGTGAACGACCGCGTGCAGCTGGCCGCGCTGTCCAAGACCTACAACCGCCGCGTCTGCGAGCGCTGGATGCGCGACGGCGTGACCATTCTTGACCCGGAAACCACTTGGATCGAGGACGATGTCCAGATCGGCCGCGACGCCACCATCCTGCCCGGTTCCTTCCTGCAAGGCCACACGGTGGTCGGCGAGGACGCCATCGTCGGCCCGTACACCACCCTCATTGACGCAACCGTGGACGAAGGTGCCGTGGTCGAGCGTTCCCGCGTGCAGGAATCGCACATCGGCGCACGCACGAACATCGGCCCGTGGACCTACCTGCGCCCGGGCAACGAGTTCGGCGAGGATGCCAAGGCCGGCGCGTTCGTCGAAATGAAGAAGGCGCACATCGGCAACGGCACCAAGGTGCCGCACCTGAGCTACGTGGGCGACGCCCAGCTCGGCGACCACACCAACATCGGCGGCGGCACCATCACCGCCAACTATGACGGTGTGCACAAGAATCGCACCACCATCGGCTCCGGCTGCCATGTGGGCGCCGGCAACCTGTTCGTGGCCCCGGTCGAGGTCGGCGACAACGTGACCACCGGCGCCGGCTCCGTGGTGCGCCACGCCGTGCCGAGCGACACGATGGTCTACTCCGAGAACACGCAGCACAACGTCGAGGGCTGGAAGCCCGCCTGGGAGCGCTGAACCATGCCCGCACTTCAGGATTCCATCAACGCCGTCCGCGTGGCCGCCGAGGCCGCAGACCGTATCAAGGCCACCGACATCATGGCCTTCGACGTAGCCGACCTGCTCGGCATCACCGACATCATGATGATCGCCGGCGCCTCCAACGAGCGTCAGGTACTGGCCGTGGCCGAGGAAATCGAAAAGGACCTGTTCCTTAAGTGCTCCGGCCGTCAGCCGCGCTCTCGCGAGGGCCTGACCGAGGGCCAGTGGGTGCTGCTTGACTACGGTGATTTCGTGATTCATGTCATGCACGAGGAATCGCGCGAATTCTACGGGCTCGAACGACTCTGGCGCGACTGCCCGGCCATCGATCTTGAACTCGCACACCCGGAAACGGCGGAGCATGCGGACGCTGCTGCCGTCACCACCGCGTAACGTGCGAATCACATAACGCTGATATTCGCTGATATTCGCTGATACTCGCTGATATTCGTGTGTCGGGCTGCCTGTTGCCGAACGTCATTGACGGCACCAGGCAGCCCTCCCTTTTCCCTGTTTCCTCACTGGAATCGAAAGGATCGTCACTATGGCCAATCATGTTCGTTCCATTTTCCTTATCCGTCATGGACGCACTTCCTATAACGCCGCTCACAAGCTCCAAGGCCAGGTCGACATTCCGCTGGACGCCGTGGGTGAATGGCAGGTCAAGCAGACCGCCGCGGCCTTGAAAAGGCTGTACGTCGATCGTCGGCCGGAAATCAACCACCGGTTCATTGTCTGCTCCGATTTGAAGCGTGCGCACGCCACCGCGCAGGCTTTCGCCGACGTATTGGGTGGAATCGAGCCCGTCGATGATCATCGCGTCCGTGAACGCAGCTTCGGCGACTGGGATGGCCATGCCGTGGCTGAACTGGCCGAACGCTACCCTGAGGACTTCCGTTCCTGGATGGAGTCTCGGGGCGGTGAACTGAAGTATGGTGCCGAACCCAAGGAAGCCGTAGGCAAACGCGGTGTGGAGGCTCTTGAGGACTGGTCCACGCGTGCCGGAGACGACACGGACCTGTTCGTGTTCTCGCACGGCGCATGGATCGCGCAGACATTGCAGACCCTGTTGGCCATTTCCGCGATCGATCCGACCTTCTCCACGGTGGTCTCATTGCGCAATGCGCACTGGGTGCGCTTGGTGCCGATGGACAATCCCGATGGCACTGTGCGCTGGCGTCTGCTGGACTACAATCACGGTCCGGCCATCGCCGACACCGACGAATGGGAACGCGAACGCTGATCATGTTCCCGACTCCCCTGCTAATCCAATAGGTCCGGTGCATTCGGAACCGTTCAAGCAATAACTGAATGACTCAATGCCTGAATAATGGCGGAAACAAGCCAAAAAGTGTCGCCAAATCACACTTTTGTCATTTGGCGACACGCCGGCTTTTGCCAGAATCCACATCTCGTCGTAATGTATACGAGGTCCAAACAACGGGCCAACAATTGAAAACGGGGCTATAGCGCAGCTGGTAGCGCATCTCCATGGCATGGAGAGGGTCGGGGGTTCGAATCCCCCTAGCTCCACGACGAAGCCATCAAATCGGGTGATATGGTGGTTTCTCCGCTGGTTCGTGGCGGGTCTTGTGACTCCCATGAATCGGATAGCTTCACTCGGGGCTATAGCGCAGCTGGTAGCGCATCTCCATGGCATGGAGAGGGTCGGGGGTTCGAATCCCCCTAGCTCCACAATCGAGGCCGGTGCTTCATGCACCGGCCTTTCTCGTTTTCTGGCCTATCGGCCGACTTTTGCGCAACATTCCCCGGAAAGCGTCGCCAAGGGGACGCTCTTCCGATTGGCGCGACACCGGCGTGAGCGATAACAGTAATCGCCACTACAATGAGGTGTGGTCCCTATCGTGTTGATCATCAAAGGAGACAAAAACATCGTGACCGTCACCCGTGTATATATCGCCAGCCCTGAAGGCGCCAATGGCCGCAACGTCGTCGCTTACGGCGTGCTCAACGCATTGACTTCCAAGTACAAGACCATGGTGTTCCGCCCTGCTGTGTCCAACCACGACGACTTCACCCCCATTCTGCTCGCCGAGTCCAATGCTGGCCTTGGCGTGGCTCTGTCTACCGGACTTGACGTGCACAAGGTGCGCACCGACAAGGACACCGCCCGTGGTGACATCGTCGGTGCATTCAACGACGCCATGGATGTGTCCCGTGCGGATGCCGCACTGATCGTCGGCACCGACAAGTCGCATGTCAATGATCCGACCAGCTACGAATTCAATGCGAATGTGGCCGCCGACCTGAAGGCCGGCGTGTTCCTGGCCGTGTGCACCATCGACCGCTGGCCGCACGAGCTGGACGAGACCGTGCATCTGTCCATCGAGGGCATGGAGGCCGCCGGCAACAAGGTGCTCGGCATCTTCGTGACCGGCTGTGAGCCGCGCCACGCCTTCTTCGTCAAGGAGACCCTCGCCAAGTACGGTCTGCCGGTCTGGACCCTGCCGCAGGTGCCCTTCACCGATGAATCCACCAAGGATCTGGCGCTGGAGACCTTCCGTAAGAACGCTCCCACCGATGAAGTGCTCGCCGCGCTCGATGTGGACGTCACCGCGCCCATCACCCCGTACGCCTTCCAGTTCGGCCTGCTCGGCAAGGCCAAGAGCAACAAGAAGACCATCGTGCTGCCCGAAGGCGAGGAGGACCGCATCATCAAGGCGGCTGACTACCTGCTCGAGCGTGAGATTGTGAATCTCATCATCGTGGGCGATAAGAATGCCATTCTGGCCCGCGGCGAGGAGCTCGGCCTCAAGTTCCTGGACCGCGCCCGTTTCCAGGCCATGGATGACGAGAACGTGTTGAAGCCCATGGTCGCCAAGCTGTGCGAGTTGCGTGCCAAGAAGGGCATGACCGAGGAGCAGGCCCGCAAGCAGCTGGCCGACGCCAGCTACTTCGGCACCATGCTCGTGGTGCTCGGCTACGCCGACGGCCTGGTCTCCGGTTCCATCAATTCCACGGCCAACACCGTGCGTCCGGCCCTGCAGGTCATCAAGACCAAGCCAGGTCAGAAGCTGGTCTCCGGCGCCTTCCTCATGTGCTTCAAGGATCACGTGGCCGTGTTTGCCGACTGTGCCATCAACCTGAACCCGGATGCGGAGCAGCTCTCCGAAATCGCGCTGCAGTCCGCCGAGACTGCACGCGCCTTCGGCATCGACCCGAAGGTCGGCATGCTCTCCTACTCCACGCTCGGCTCCGGCAAGGGCCCGGATGTGGATATTGTCGAGGAAGCCACCAAGCTGCTCAAGGAGAAGGCACCGGACCTGCCGGTGGTTGGTTCCATCCAGTTCGATGCCGCCTGGTCGCCCGACGTGGCCGCCACCAAGGCCAAGGGCAACGATGTGGCCGGACACGTCAACGTGTTCGTCTTCCCGGACCTGTGCGCCGGCAACATCGGCTACAAAGCCGTGCAGCGCTCCTCCGGCGCCTTGGCCATCGGCCCGGTGCTGCAGGGTCTCAACAGGCCGGTAAACGACCTGTCCCGTGGTGCGATGGTGCAGGACATCATCAACACCATCGCCCTCACCGCCATCGAAGCGCAGTGAGCCCGGCTTAGCTCCCGCCAGCGGGAGCCACTGTAATGCTTATTTTGTAGCAAGCAACGAGTAATCTAATCAACGGTAACCCGTGTCTCACGGGAACATTCAATCACAATGGAGGATGCCCACAATGGCGAAAACCGTCCTTGTCATCAATTCCGGCTCCAGCTCGATCAAGTACCAGCTGGTTGATCTCGAATCCGGCGAAGGCCTCGCTTCCGGTCTCGTCGAGAAGATCGGTGAGCCGGTCGACGGCCACTACAAGCACGAGTACAACGGCGAGAAGCACGAGCTTGAAGAGCCGATTCACGACCACGAGCAGGGCTTGAAGCGCGTGCTCGGCTTCTTTGAGGAGTACGGCCCGAACCTGTCTGAGGCTGGCATCGTTGCCGTCGGCCACCGTGTGGTGCAGGGCGGTTCCATCTTCCCGAAGCCGGCCCTCGTGACCGACAAGACCATCAACCAGGTCAAGGATCTGGCTGTGCTCGCCCCGCTGCACAACGGCCCGGAAGCCAAGGGCGCCGAAGTCATGCGCTCCCTGCTGCCGGACGTTCCGCAGATCTTCGTCTTCGATTCCTCCTTCTTCTTCCAGCTGCCGAAGGCCGCCAGCACCTACGCGCTGAACAAGGAAATCGCCGATCAGTACCACATCCGCCGCTACGGCGCCCACGGCACCTCCCACGAGTACATCTCCTCCGTGGTGCCGGACGTCATCGGCAAGCCGGCTGAAGGCCTGAAGCAGATCGTTCTGCACATCGGCAACGGCGCTTCCGCTTCCGCTGAGGTCTCCGGCAAGCCGGTTGAGACCTCCATGGGTCTGACCCCGCTTGAGGGCCTGATGATGGGTGGCCGTACCGGTGACATCGACCCGGCTGTGGTCTTCCACCTGATCCGCAACGCCCACATGAACGTGGACGAGCTCGATGCCCTGTTCAACAAGCGTTCCGGCATGATGGGCATGACCGGCTACGGCGATCTGCGTGAGGTTCACCGTCTGGTGTCCGAAGGCAACGAGGACGCCAAGCTGGCTCTGGATGTCTACGTGCACCGCATCGTCAGCTACATCGGCAACTACACCTACCAGATGGGTGGCTGCGACGTGATCACCTTCACCGCTGGTGTGGGCGAGAACGACGACGTGGTCCGCAAGATGGTGTGCGACAAGCTCGCTCCGTTCGGTGTCAAGCTGGACGAGGAGAAGAACGCCACCCGCTCCAAGGAACCGCGCATCATCTCCACTCCGGACTCCTCCGTGATCATCGCCGTGATCCCGACGAACGAAGAACTGGCCATCGCCCGCAAGTCCGCCGCAATCGCCGAGGCTGGCACCGATACCTACGGCAACACCTTCGCCAAGTAAGTAACCGCCGTTAGGCATCTCACTAATCTCTAGTTGCAACACTATGGGGGCTGATTCCGATTGGAATCAGCCCCCATTCGTATATGGTCATGAGACCACTACCCCTGCGTCATACTCCCCTCAGTCGCCTCCGGCGGACAGATCCACTCAGAGAGGGGATCCAGGCCCTATAACTTGGCTCCCTTCTCTGAGGGGGAGCTGTCCGCGTAGCGGACTGAGGGGAGTTCCACCAGAACACAGGACCCCTTACTGCCTCAGCATGCCACTCCACATACCGACGAAATCAGGCAAGGTCTTGCGCGTGGTGGCCACGTTGATGACCTCGATATCGGGAATACGCAGCCCCAGCATCGCGGCGAACGTGGCCATACGGTGATCAGCATAGGTTTCCATCACGGCACCGTGCAACGTCTCCGCCGGCACCGGTTCGATACGCAATCCATCAGGCAATTCCTCAGCCGCTCCCCCAACACGACGAATCTCGTTGACCAATGCCTCCAGACGATTCGTTTCGTGGCCGCGCAGGTGACCAATACCAACCATGTCTGTCGACTTATCAGCAAACACCAGAATCGCCGCCAACGAGGGCGCAATCTCCCCGGCCGCCGTCAAATCGAACGTACCCAGCCCACGCACGGTGCCGTCACCGGTCACCTCGCAATAGCGCACGCCGCCGATGGTCGGGAACGATACTTCGGCACCCATCTGCTCCAGATATCCGGGCAACAGGCCGCCCGGCTGGGTGGTGGTTTCAGGCCAATGAGGCACCCGGACCGTGCCGCCGGCGATCAATGCCGCGCCGAGGAATGGCGCCGCGTTCGACAGATCGGGCTCAACGGTCACCTTGCTCGACAGTTGCATTGCGCGCGGTTCAACCGTCCATGTGCGGGCGGATTCGTCGGTCTCAACCGCACCGCCGGCACCGGTCACATCGGCCACGGTCATGCGAATGTGCGGCAGACTCGGGGTCTTCTCCCCCGTGTGCGCGAGGTGCAGACCGCCAGGCAGTTTGGAACTAATCAGCAACAGGCCGGAGATGAACTGGGAAGAACCGGACGAATCGATGCTGACCTGCGCCTGGGCAGCCGGCAAGGTTGCAGGCGGCGTAATAGTGAACGGCAGACGGCCAACCTCGCCGTGGTAATCAACCGTTGCACCCAGCTGTTCCAAACCGTCAAGCACCGGCTTCATCGGACGTGCATAAGCCTGTTCGTCGCCATCAAAATTCACTGGGCCATCTGCAAACAGGGCAAGGCCGGGCACGAAACGCATCACCGTGCCGGCCAGTCCGCAGAACACATTGACGTTGCCATGGAATCGGCCGGATACAGGAGGAGTAACCGTTACGGTGGTGTCGGTTGCGGAATCCACGTCGCAGCGGACACCGAGGGCTTCGAGTGCGCCCATCATAAGGTCCGTGTCGCGCGAACGCAGCAGGCCAATCAGAGTAACGGGCTTGCTGCCGAGGGCGGCGAGAATCAGGTAGCGGTTGGATAGGGACTTGCTGCCCGGCACCGTTACCGTAGCGTTCAACGGCTGTGCGGCGAGCGGGGCAGGCCAGAGATTCGTGAGTCGTTCAGTCATAAGGCCAAATCTATCAAACAAATTATTCACCGGTCGGCAGCGATGCGGGATTCGATCTGCTGATCAGGTGCGGAAGACGGCTGCTCAAAACCGCCTTCGATGGCCTGCGCGTGCAACAACTGAGCGGCCGCGCGATCGGCCTCGATGGCGGCGATCTGGCGCGAGAACACGATGAACCAGCCGAGGAACGCCAGACCAGCCAACGCCTCCACATTGGTGAGGGTGTTGTGACCCATCATCATATTGACCCAGAATGCAGCGCATACGAGCGCGGTCAGGTCGGAGGCCACCATCACTGCTTTGGACAGGCGTGGCGCAAGCCACGGCAGGAGCACGAACAGCAGCAGCATGACGAACGGCAGGCCTTTGGCGCATATATTGTGCAAGAGATTGTGTGGCGTGTACCGAAACACGCCGATGCCGATGAATGCCAGGCCGGCCACCATCAGCAGGAAGGACAGAATGGAGATGCGCAGCATGAAATGTGGGATTTCGTAGCCGCGATTCGGATCTCTGTTGGTGCGGTCGTGCCAGAGGCGCTGTAGCCGTTCGGTGGTCACCAGTTCGGAGATGGCGAAGTAGCTGACGATGATGATGCATGTGCCGGCAAGAATCAGCGTGGAGTTGAACATACGGGCCGCAAACGTGGTTCTGTCGCCGAGCTGCGAAAAGTTGTTGTGATACCAGTATGGGTCGTCGGTGGTCATGCCGGCGGTGACCACGCCGGAGATGACGAAGAACGGCAACAGACTGGCAATAGTTTTGGCGTTCATCATCTCCGCCTGTACAAAGGTCATGTACCCCACCACGCCGGCGAAGGCGGCGCAGACGCTGGAGATATAGCCGGAGAAGATGGCATTGCCCATCATGTCGTTGGCCGCACCGATGAGTGCAAAAGACGACAGGAAAATGGTCGAGGCATACACCACCGAAAGGGCGACGATTTCGAAAATGCGACGAATCGGTGCAAACCAACCATGTTTGAGGTTCAATGAACGTGATTTGCGCGCATAGCCAATAATGAAGGAAATGACGCCGCATGCCGCCACGATGCCCGAACATACCATGAATCGGCGTTGCGTCAGCTGCCAGATGGCCGGCGCGTATTCCATGTACAGGTTCATCGATACCGCGCCAACGACGGCGCAAATCAAGAAGGAGATGAGTCCGGAGGTTTCTGCACGCTGATGACGTCCCATGCCGGGCCTCCCCTATCTATTCGATGCCGCGTTATCTTTCAACAACAAACAAAACTCCCCCCGAGGACAACGCTTTACTAGCAAGCCAGCGGGATTTGGCTGTCGCCATTCTACTGAAAATCTGAAACACTACAAAAAAACGATTATGTACGGGCTTCTTAGCCTTTGCGACTATCGTTACCGCCTTGCCGAGTACCGTTGTTCATGCAGAAAGAAAGCAGTATTGGACACAATCGAATGAGCGTGTCGGTATCGTTGAAAAAGTAATGAATGACGGTTCTATCGGTTCAACCTTTAAGGGACGAACCAGCCGCGGCACCATGGCGCTGATGCATGACTATGCCGAGCTCATCAATGAATTACGTCCGACAGCAGAGCAATTCACCGAGATCGAGCAATACTGGGTCAAACGAATTCAGGCGTTCTTCACCAGCAAACCATTCAAGCTGGAGTCCGACAACTCGCTTTCCGTTGATGCGGCCGTGGAACATCTGCTGCGGCAGGCAGCGCAGCGGCGAAGGGAGAATCCGGGCACCATGTACGTCGGCACCGTCCTGCAGCATCTCGTCGCGGCAAAGCTCACCATCGTTGCTCCGGAAGTGGAAATCAACGGCGCGTCCGTTGCTGATGATCCGAGTCCGCGGCTTCCAACGGTGAGGCCGCGGACCGTCTCACAAAACCGTCCGCGGCTCCGCCCTCCTGTTTCGTCGCAACTGACTACACCGACGGGTTCGGGCGCTTCGTCACGAAAACGCCATTGCGATGCACCGTATACGCGCCGCCGTCACTGCCCCGTTCCGCCCGGAACAGGACGATCGGCTCCCCTGCGATGTCGCGCAGTTCGACATCCGATCTGCCACGTGTCAGATAGAAGTCGAATATGGCGTCGTCGGATTGACGCACGGTGTGCAGAACGTCAGAGGTCACGCCGCTGGCGGGCGACCGCAGGTTGGCTTCCGGCTGCCGGCCATCCTGCGGCTGCGCGGCAAGCCAGCCTCCCACGAATCGCGTCAGATCGCTCACGCCCAGATCGCAGCCGAGGAAATACGCCTCCCCTTCGCCGTACGTGTTGCGGGTGATCGCGGCCATGCCGTCAAGCTCCCACTCATCCGCTTCTTCGCCGGCATACGAGGCAAGCACCTGCACATGCGGTCCGGCGACGGTCACGTCACCGAGCTTGTCGATGACGCGATCGAGCCAGTCGAAATCCCAATGGTCTTCGATGGGCTGGAGGCGATCTCAGCTGAAGATGGCAAGGGCCACGGTGTTGACGCCGGCCTGGCCCATCAGGCGGATGTCGTCATCCCAGA
>OAUR01000161.1_pt1 | contig 21465 bp, 19 predicted proteins | sample 1476311 | NCBI WGS metagenome assembly OAUR01 (sample SAMEA2580058, study PRJEB22360) | human gut metagenome | biome: human gut; feature: human-associated habitat; material: faeces | place: Denmark | collected 2008/2010 | reverse complement strand
CAGCAGAAGGCGAGCTGCCACAATCAAAAATCGGGGCTGTTTTAGCGATTGCGGATAAATTAGACAGCTTACTTGCTTTCTTCGCTGTTGATATGGTTCCAAGCGGTTCAAACGATCCTTATGCTTTACGCCGTCAAACCTACGGGATTATCCGCATCTTAGCTGAAAAGCGCTGGTACTTCCCATTTGCTCAGTTGCAAGAAGAAATTCGGGAAGCCATTAATGCTCAACCAGAAGTTTTTGGGATTCAACTTGCCGCTGGTCAAGAACAAGTGACCGATTTTGTGAAAGGTCGTCTGCGTCAATTCTTACTCAGCAAAAATACGCGTCATGATGTCATCGAAGCTGTCTTAGGCGCACGTCAAGCAGACATCAGTACGTTGTTTGAAACGGCTCAAATGTTAAGAGAACATCTGCAAGACACCGACTTCAAACCATCGATGGAAGCTTTGACACGGGTGATCAATTTAGCGAAAAAAGCCGAATTGGATCAAGCAGCAATTGATCCTGCCTTGTTTGAAAACGACTCTGAAACTGCCTTGTATGAAGCGGTCTTAACAGTAGAGGACAAGTTCCCACATCAAACGATGGAAGAAAACTACCAAAGCTTAGTGGCACTGCGCCCATTGATCGAAGCTTATTTTGATCAAACAATGGTCATGGTGGAAGATGAACAGATTCGCCGCAACCGTTTTGCCTTGTTGGATAAAATCGCGAAGATGAGTCTGGCAGTGGCTAGTTTAGATGCTTTGATTACGAAATAAAAGAAGCTTGCAGTTGCACGTTTCTAAATAAAAAAAGCTAGAACTGAAAGAATCAGTTCTGGCTTTTTTTCTATGTTTCTCGATTTACTTGTGTTCAGTCCCAAGAAAACCGTCCTTTTCGTACAATGAAAGGACGGTTTTTGGTGTTAAATTTTATAGCCGATCCCCCAAACGGTTTTGATATAAGAGGACTTCTTGTGGGTATCGTGCATTTTTTCCCGAAGGTTTCGAACGTGGACCATGATGGTATTATTGGAAGACGTGTAATATTTTTCGCCCCAAACCTCTTGAAACATTTCCTCAGAGCTTACCACTTGGCCTTTTCGCTCCATCAATAATTTTAAAATGGAAAATTCGATCGGCGTCAGGGAAAGTTCTTCTTCTTGCAAGAAACATTTTCGCTTATTGACATCTAATTCCAACTCCCTCACGATCAATTTGTTTTGATCTGAGCCGTTGTATTGAGTCGAGCGGCGTATCTGAGCTTTCACCCGAGCGATCACTTCCAACGGACGAAAGGGCTTGGTGGTGTAATCATCGGCACCAATTGTCAAACCAGTGATCTTATCGATCTCCTCAGATTTAGCTGTCAACATAATAATTGGGTAATGATGCTTTTTGCGGATGATTTTACACAGGTCAAAGCCTGTGATATCTGGCAGCATGACATCAAGAATCGCCAAAGAAAAGCTGTTTTGCTCGATCTGTACCTGAGCTTCATGCCCATCTGCACAAGTGATGACAGAAAAATTTTCGTTTCGTAAATAAAAGGCAATCAAATCTGAGATTTCTTTTTCATCTTCAACTAAAAGTATCTTTTCCACTCGTATTGACCTTCCTTTTCAGTTAACTGACTTTCTCGTTTTTTCATGTTGATTTATCGCTAAAGGCAATGTGACGATCATTTGAATCTCATTGTTCTTGCTAGCAGCTCGGATCGTTCCCTGATGCGCCAAAATAATTTCTTTGGCGATCGCTAATCCGAGACCTGCTCCACCTGTCTTGGTTGAACGAGCTTGATCCAGACGATAAAATTTTTCAAATAATGCCTCCAATTGTTCTTGTTCGATCGGCTCACTTTGATTCGCTAGGATAAAAGTTGCTGCTTGTTCGTCCACGGTTAGCTGCATTATGATCGTGGTTTGATCAGGCGCATAGGCAATGGCATTTTTTAACAGATTGTTTAACACTCGCGCCAACTGTTCACTATCGGCTTTTAATTTCAAGCTCTCTGGTCCAGAGTAGCAGATGGTTTGTTCTTTTTCTTTCAGCAGCGGATAGAATTCTTCTTGGATTTGCTTCAGTAAGAAGACGAAATCAAGTTCCCGTTGATACAATTGGATGTCTTGCAGATTAAAACGGGTGATGTCGAAAAATTCATTCATCAGCGTTTCCAAACGCTCAGACTTTTCTAAAGCAATCGTCAAGGATTGCGTCATTTGTTCATTGGTCAAGTTTTTCGTATCCAACAATAGATTGAGATAGCCGTTCACTGAAGCTAAGGGAGTCTTCAAGTCATGCGCCAAATAGGTGATCAAGTCCTTGGTGCGCTGTGTTTCTTCTTTTAAAAGAGCCTCATTGCGGTTCATCGAATCTTTTATTTTTAATAATTCATGATCGATCGCTAGGCTGCCCGTCGAACTTGCTTCCGATTGAGAGAAAAAGAGCTGAATTCCTTCGGCGATCCTTGCAATTTTTTTCCTTGAAACATAACGATAGATAAAATAGCAAATCAAGGTAACGGCAAAAACGAGAAAGAAGGAGAATGCCAAGAACAATTGTTTAACAGGGCGCCAGTCGACAAAGGTACCAAGGATCATCCCGCCTTGGCCATCACTTGATTCCACAACTTCCTGTAAAACGAGGTTTGAAAAAAAATTATCCAGCACCATTTGAATGAGTCTCGTTTCCTTTAATAGCCATAAGGCTCCTACCAATAAGAAGAAGCCAACCAAAAAAAAGACAAATGAAGAATATTTACTACGCATGAAACAGTCCTTTCTAACTCGTTCTTGATTCTTTCTTGATTATAGCAAAGAGGAGTAGGAGCGAATAGCTAATTCTTCTTAAGAATTCTTCATATTAATAAAAAAAGAATGGATAAATTCTATTTTCTTAAGAAATCTTCAGCAGATATTAAGAGAAACGTTCAAAATGGAAATTGATTCAATGGTTAAATAAAGGTGGTCATTCGATTAACCAATCAGGAAGGTGAGATGTTTGAGAAAGCATATGAACAAATCAAAAAAGAGTTTCATGATCATCAGTAGTTTACTGATCATCGGCAGTTTAGGCTGGACGAGTGCCTGGGGGATTGCTCGTCGTGAAGAACCTTCCATCACTCAAATAACTTTGCAAGATCTGCAACCGAGAGCAGATTTTTACTTAGTAGGAGTCGTTGAACCAGCAAGAACGGTTGAAGTCAAGGTAGATAGCTCAAGAGGATCAGTTGTTGAGAAAAAAGTAGAGGCAGGGGATCAAGTCAAAGCAGGGCAAGCTCTTTTTGTTTACTCTAACCCTGAGGGAGCTTTGGCCATTAAAGAAGCAGAACAGGCGACGGCAAATCGCTCGAGAGCTGTGGAACAAGCAAGACGGCAAACGAATCAAAAATGGGAACAATACAATAAGGTAACGAATCAGCTGGAGGAGACGAAACAAAAAATTGCCAGTGCGGAAGAAGAGCACAAAGAAGGGCTGGAAGATCGTAAAACCGATTTGGAAATGCAGCAAAGTCAATTACTGCTAGAAGCGCAAAACTTGGAAAGCAGCATTGGCGATGCCGAATTAGAGCTGGAACGGGCAGAATTAGAACTACGTTCAGTCAAAGAGCAACATGGCTCAGACGTCGTGGAAGCCGAAATTGATGGAATCGTTAAAGACGTGGACGAGCGACAAATGAATCGAAGCGCAAGTGAAGCGGCCCCAGAGAATCCTTTTATGACGATCGTTGATACCAGTCGGCTTTTTTTAAAAGGGACTGTGGATGAATTTCGCCGCAATCAACTTGAGCCTGGTCAAAAGGTTGAACTTAGAGACCGTAATGGCGGCAGTCAGCGATGGACTGGAAAGATCACCCGAGTTGGGGATATGAAAGAGCCTTCGGTAGTGGTTGAAGAACAAGGCGCAAACCCCAATTTGTCGCAATTTAGTTTTGAGGTCGTTTTAGATGAAAGTGAAGAGCCACCTAGTATTGGCATCCATTGTTTTGTAGAACGCATTGAGGAAGAGCAAACCGCGATCAAGCTGCCCAAATCTTTCGTGTTTTATGAAGAAGATAGGCCCTTCATCTACGTCGTTGAGGACCATAAAATCAGTAAACTATCCGTGGAAATCATGGAAGATGAAACGGATGAAGCCATGTATCTGTTAGAAAGTGAACTGGATATGCAAGTGGTGCTCGTCTTCCCAACAGTTCGGATCCAAGAAGGAATGGATGTGAAACCAAATGATCCAACTGATTGATGTCTGCAAAACGTTCCCACAGGGCACTAGCGAAATTCACGTTTTGAAAAAAATCAACTTAACAATCAATGCTGGCGAGTTTGTTTCCATCATGGGCCGATCAGGATCAGGCAAGTCGACCTTGATGAATATTATTGGCTGTTTAGACACGCCAACAACGGGCAGCTATCTACTTGATGGTAAAAATACCGGTCAAATGAGTGAAGATGAACTGTCCGAGATCCGCAATCAAAAAATCGGCTTCGTGTTTCAAAATTTTGAACTGTTGCCCAAACTATCCGTTTTACAAAATGCTGCCTTACCGCTCTTGTATGCTGGTGTCAATCAGGAAGAACGAACGACTCGAGCAATTCACGCCTTAGAAAGTGTCGGATTGAGGGATCGGATCGATTTTAGGATCAATCAGTTGTCAGGGGGGCAAAAACAACGAGTAGCGATCGCTCGGGCATTAGCAGGAGAAGCAAATGTGATCTTAGCAGATGAGCCGACAGGTTCTTTAGATACCGCTAATAGTCATGAGATCATGGCGCTATTTACTAAGCTGAACCATCTAGGAAAAACAGTGGTTTTGATTACACACGAACAAGAAGTCGCGGACTATGCAAAGCGGCAAATCGTCATTAAAGATGGTGAAGTTGTTGAGGAGGGCACAAGATGACCGAAAATATTCGCTTAGCCATTCACGCAATCTACCAGCATCGTTTGCGTTCCTTGTTGACGATGCTAGGAATCATTGTTGGGATTGCCTCGATCATTTCCATTGTGAGTATCATCAACGGAAATACTGAGAACATGAAAAAGCAACTGATTGGTGGTGATACTAACTCGATGCGGATTGAATATGACGCCAGAAGTGCTTTTTTAGCGGGCGAAAGCGGCAGAAATGATCGTTTGCCTGATTATGCCCCGCAACTATCAGAAGGAGAGCTGCAAAAGTTGCTGACCATTGATCACTCCAAGAACGTTAGCTTGTTCTATGAAGCTAATCTGACAGTTTTCCATAGAGACCAGCAAACCGATACGACAGTGCTAGGCATGGATGGCGGGTTCTTTGAAATTTTGCCCCATACGATCCTTGCTGGCAGAGCAATGACTGAAACCGAATTGCAGACACAAAAGCAAGTTGCGGTGATTACGAAAGATTTGGCGGAAATTTTTTTCTCCTATCGTGATCCTATCAATCAACTGATCGAAATCAATGGGACGCCCTTTCGCATCGTTGGCGTAGCTGTTTCTGACACGGAGCAACTGTCAGGAAAATATGTCTTCATCCCTCGAGGCAGCCAAAGTTTCGTCGAAGGAAAGCTCAACCAAAGGCCAACAGTGCTGTTTCAGGCAACGAATGCGGACGTCTTAGAATCAGCAGTCGTTCAAGCCAGCCATGAATTGACCAAGAGTATTCCGCCTTCAGATTTTGTTTTTTCCATCCGCAACTATGATGAAGTGCAGAAAATGACCGATGATATCAATCGATCGAATATGATTTTACTGGGGGGAATTGCTAGCATTTCCTTACTCGTCGGTGGGATCGGTGTAATGAATACGATGCTGGTCAGTGTGACAGAGCGTACCAGAGAGATCGGTTTGAAGAAAGCATTGGGTGCCAAACGTAAAGTGATTTTGCAGCAATTTTTGACAGAAGCAATCGTTTTATCGGTGATCGGGGGGCTGATTGGCATCATCGTCGGTCTGTTGATCAGTCTGATCGCTTTGCGTCTGTTAGAGTATCCGATGACGATCTCATTGTTATCCATTTTGATCAGTGTGTCATTTTCAATGCTGATCGGTACTATTTTTGGTTACTTACCCGCTTATAAAGCGTCGAAATTAAAACCGATCGAAGCATTACGCTATGAATAAAAGGAAGGTGTTTTTTATGATAAAAAAACAAACAGCAATTATCTTGTTTGTGGCATTACTTAGTGGTTGTGGTGTTGCTGCGAATGACCCACAGACAAACAACGACAACGTACCGATCAACAACCAAATCAATACGCCGCAAACGCAAACAAGTCAAAGTGGAGACGAGACCCAAAATAATCACGATCAAACCGATCAGACAAAAGCGCAACAAGTGACTCAGACTGATGCAGAGCGAGCGAATGAGGAATTGGCACAAGCAGATGAAACGGGCACACTCATTCTTATTGATGGTGATCGTTTTGAGATGGAATTGACGAACATTTCTCAAGGAACAGGGGAAGACGGCGAAGTCTTTGATATGGCGATCGCATCTGAGGAAAGATTATCTTTTACGATTACTAGCGAGACTGAGATAAAAGTAATTCTATATGATGCACAATCGCATAATTCTCGAATCGTGGAGGGGTCACGTGCGGATCTGCAGCTTGAACGATCGGTAAGTCTTTATGGGCAGCGAGTAGGGGACACCTTTATTGCCACGAAAGTCCTCGTCTTACAAATCAATTAATCGTTATGCTTAAAAGACAACGAAAACAATATTGGCCTGACAAATCACAAGATGATTTGTCAGGCCAATGATTATTTGCGAGTCAATTTTACCACTACTTCGCAGCGGGCGGTTTGTGGAAACATATCTACTGATTGCAGATATTCTACGTGAAACACTTTGGCTAATTGGACCAAGTCTCTTGCTAAAGTAGAAACATTACAAGATATATAGACCATCTTCTTCGGTGGTTGTTTCAGCAAAGCTTGCAATAATCGTTCATCCAAGCCTGTCCTTGGCGGATCAACAATGATGCTATCAGGTTTGAAGCCTTCATTGAACCATTTTGGTAAGAGCTCCTCAGCAGTTCCCGTTTCATAATGGGTATTTTGGGCACCAATGCGGCGTGCATTTTCTTGGGCATTTTCAATTGCTTGAGGAATAATGTCCATGCCGCGGACTTCTTTGGCATAAGGAGCCACGCTCAACCCAATCGTTCCCACACCACAATAGGCATCAACGACTGTTTCATTTTTGCTCAAGTCAAGGGCTTTTAACCCTTCTTGATACAAGATGCTGGTTTGCTGTGGATTCAGCTGGAAGAATGCGCGGGCGGACAAGTCGAAGGTCAGTTCATTCAACCGTTCTTCGATCGCTTCTTTGCCCCAAAGATGAATCGTTTCCTCTCCCATGACGACGGACGTTTTTTTGTTTTGTACATTTTGCATGATGGAAACGACTTGCGGCAAGCGCTGATTGATCTCGCGAATCAGCGCATTTTTTTGCGGCAGTTTGACAGAGTTGGTAATAAACACGACTTGAACTTCGCCAGTCGCGATCCCGATACGAACCATCAATGTCCGTAGAATCCCGCTGTTCTTGCGTTCATCGTAAATCGGGATCTGGTATTTATTCAACAATTGGACGATGCCGTTGATCACTTTTTGCGTATCTTGTTCTTGTACGAGGCAATCATCAATGGCGACTAAGCGATGAGACTCCATTTCGTATAAACCCGCTTCGATTCGTTTGGTTTGACTGTTGTAACGCAATTGAAATTGTGCTTTGTTGCGGTAATGCCAAGGAACATCCATGCCTAAAGTATCCCTTAGTTCAAACTGTTGGTAGCCTTTTGGCTTAAATTTTTCAAGTGCTTGTTTCAATAGGTCTTTTTTGAAGTCTAATTGTTTGTCGTAGACTAAGTGCTGCAATGGCCACCCGCCGCACCGGTCGTAAAACTTGCAGGGTGGTTGGATGCGATTGCTGCTTGGCTTGATGATTTTGGTCATCTTAGCTTCAGCAAAGCGGGGAGATGCTTTGGTGACTTCGGCAATGACCTGTTCCCCCGGCAGAACACGGGGAACAAAGATGATCAACTTTTTGTAATACCCAATGCCTTCTCCGTTGATCCCCAAACGTTTGATCGTTAGTTGTAGTTTTTGTCCAAGCTGGACTTGTGTATTTGCCATGTGAACTCCTTAAATAAAATAGTCAGTTCATTTTACCACATTTTTTCAGCTTGATTAGAAGGAATTTCATCGTAGTTGTGGTAAAATAGAATGTACGTTCGCGAGGTGAAGAAGATGAATACAATTATTCGTATCAATAAAGGAAAAGGACCATTTTATGAAGTGGCGACATCAGAAGGTGAAACGCTGCGGGTCTCTGAAGATCTTTTGGTCCGTTTTCGTCTATTAAAAGGCAAGGAACTGAGTGAAGAAGAATTAAAAGAAATCAAAAAAAGTGCGGGGTTTGATTTAGGATTGCAGCAAGCCATGAACTATATCAGCTATCAGCTGCGTTCTGAAATGGAAGTCCGTACCTATTTGAAAGACAAAGAAATCGAAAAACAAGACCGAGACTTAGTCGTTGAACGTCTGAAAGAGCTGAATTTGATCGATGACAAAAACTACGGAGAAAGCTACATTCGCACCCAAGTCCGCATGAGTGATAAAGGACCCGTGGTCATCAGTCAGCAATTGAGAAAAAAAGGATTAAAAGATTCCGTGATTCAGGAAGTATTGCCTTTGTATACCGAGGAAATGCAGTTTGAAGTCGGTTATCATACGGCTGAAAAAGCGATGCGTCGTTTTCACAACAAAAGCCATAAAGAAATGATCCAAAAGATAAAAATGCATTTGATGCAAAAAGGTTTTCATCAAGGAGTCATTCAGATGATTTTGGATGAATTACCGATGGAAAAAGATGAGGACCAAGAAAATGAAGCGCTCCAAAGAGAAGGGGCCCGACTTATGCGGCGGCATCAGCGGTTACCGTTGATGAAACGAAAAATGAAAATCAAGCAAGGCCTTTATCAAAAAGGGTTTGCCATCGATGATATACAACGATTCTTAGATGAGGAAGTAATGGATGAGTAAGCAATGGGAAACTTGGGATGAAGAAAAAATCAAGACGTTCCAAGAAACATTTTTAACTTGGTATCATAAAGAAAAACGCAATCTGCCTTGGCGGGCGACCAACGATCCGTATGCAATCTGGATCTCAGAGATCATGCTTCAACAAACACGAGTGGAAACAGTGATTGGCTATTTCTATCGTTTTATGGAACAATTCCCGACGATCCAAGACTTGGCGGCAGCCGAAGAACAAAAGCTTTTAAAGGTTTGGGAAGGTTTAGGTTATTACTCTCGTGCCCGTAACCTTAAGGCTGCCGCCCAGCAAATCGTTGCCGAATTCGACGGAGAAATGCCCCAATCAATTGAAGAGATTCGCTCATTAAAAGGAATTGGTCCCTACACAGCTGGAGCGATTGGCAGTATTGCTTTTGGCTTGCCAGAACCGGCAATCGATGGAAATGTGATGCGGGTCGTCAGTCGGTTATTTTGTATCGAAGCAGATATTGCGAAAGCCAGCAGCCGAAGACCATTCGACGAGGCGATGAGAACGATCATTCCCCCCGATGAACCTGGTGAGTTTAATCAAGCCTTGATGGATCTTGGCTCACGAATCTGTACACCCACCACACCGAAATGTGAAGAGTGTCCCATCAGTCAGTATTGTCTTGCTTATGCGGAGAATCGACAAACAGACTTTCCAGTGAAATCGAAAAAAGCAAAGCCAAAAGATGTCTATTACATCGCAGGCGCCATCGAAGATCAAGGCTCGTTTTTACTCGTGCAGCGACCTGAAACAGGCTTATTGGCTTCTATGTGGCATTTTCCTTTGGTGGAAGTGACGAAAGAACAGTACGAGGCTCTGCAGCGAACATGGGCAAAAGAGGAGCAGCTGCAGTTGGATTTGATTGCCGAAGATGATGCGCTCGAGATTTTTCCTGATCTGCCTGTCGTTTGGCAAAAACGACATTTTGGCGAAATCACTCATATCTTTAGTCATTTGAAATGGCACGTCCTTTTATTTTACGGCAGAAAACGTGGAGAGCTCACGTTACAAGACAGCGAATGGGCAGCAAAAGAATCCTTTCAAAACTATGTTTTCCCAAAACCCCAGCAGAAATTGGTGGATCAATTAAAGAAATATCAGAAACTCGATAAAGATTTCTAGGCAAAGCTTTCTTTTATTGCTATAATATTAACGATGTCGGTGTAATGAACACCCAAACAAAACGCAAGTTTTCTTGCTGAGGGAAGGGTTGCTATGCGAGTTCCAAAAGAAGGAGAGTTTGTCAGCATTCAAAGCTACAAACATGACGGCAATTTGCATCGAACGTGGCGGGATACGATGGTCTTAAAGACCAGTGAATTCTCAGTGATAGGGGTCAACGATCATACATTAGTGACCGAATCAGATGGAAGACGCTGGGTTACCCGTGAACCAGCAATTGTATATTTTCATAAAAAATACTGGTTTAATGTTATTGCAATGATTCGAGAAAAGGGGGTTTCCTATTATTGTAATCTTGCTTCACCGTATTTACTTGATGAAGAGGCATTGAAATATATCGATTATGACCTTGATATCAAAGTATTTCCTGATGGCGAGAAACGTTTACTAGATGTGGATGAGTATGAATTGCACAGTAAGATTATGCAATATCCGCAAGACATTGATTTTATCTTGAAAGAAAATGTCAAAATTTTAGTAGATTGGATCAATAATGGCAAAGGACCCTTTTCGCAAGGGTATGTGGACATTTGGTATGATCGCTACAAGCAGTTGTCTCAAAAATAAGTGAAATGGGTCGGATCGCTCATTTTTCCCGAGAAACTTCAACCATTTCGGTTGAAGTTTTTTTGTGCTGTGAGAGGGTTGCTTCTAGCAGTTGCCTTTAAGTTCTGTTTAAGCTGCTAGTCCCATGATAGAAAGACCAAGAAAAAAGTGGGGGAAGCAAATGAAGAAAAAAGGGAAGCTTGTTATCGGTACTACCATGATTCTACTTTTTGCGGCAGGTTTTGCTGTGTTGAGAAATGATCATTTTGTTCAAGAAGAGACCCAAGAAAGCACGGCTCAAACCGAGTCGGACGCTCAAGCAGAAGAGGTCGCACAAACGGCAAGCATGGTCCAAATTTACGTGGATCCCTCAGAATACGATGCAGCGATTGAAAGTGAGAACGATTATGTATCGATTTATCAGACAACAAGTCAAGAAACCGTCATCGGGAAGATCCACCGTGGAAGTTGGGCAACCGTACTTAGTCAAACAGAAGAGATGGTTGAAATCCAAACTGACGATGGAATAACGGGTTACATTGAAAAGCATTCTGCATCCATCCAAGAAGTTCCACTTTCGGAGACTCCAAAAAAATTGTCAGACTTTAAAGTCGTTCTTGATGCGGGGCACGGCGGCGAAGATTCTGGGGCACTGTCAACGGATCAAACGATCATGGAAAAAGATTTGACGTTAGCCACCGTCCAAACGATCGGCGAAGTACTGACCCAAGCGGGAATTCAAGTCAGATATACACGCACCGAAGATCGCTATTTAGCGCTGTCTGAAATTACTGCAGCTTCACTCTCGGAGGAACCAGATCTATTTATCAGCATTCATTTCGACAATTCAGAGCTACCAAACAGCAATCAAGGACTGACAACTTACTATTACTATACTGGGGCAAAAGAGATGGCAGAAACGATCACTTCCAGTTTGAGTAGTTCAGTGGCATTGAGTTCCAACGGCACTCGTTTTGGTAACTATTATGTTTTACGAGAGCAATATATTCCAGCAGTTTTGTTGGAGTTAGGTTATTTGAACAGTGACAGTGATTTAGCGGTGATTACAAGTGAAGGCTATGATCAAAGGGTGGCGCAAGCGTTGCTTACAGCGATTGAAGAGATCGTTGAAGCAGAGGAATAAAAAGCAGCGACCACAAAACAGAGAAAGGATCTGTTTTGTGGTCGCTGTTTTAAGTAATCACAGCTCGTTAAAAGGTTTTGCTCATTTTGATATGGGGCATATCCGCGTCTAAAAAGACATCGCCTTCAGGCTGATAACCTAACTTCAAGTAAAATTCTTTGGCAGTTAACTGTGCCCCTAATGTGACTTTTTTGATTCCTTGTTTTTGAATGAAAGCTTCCGCTCCCTCGATCAACTGCCTGCCGTAGCCTGAACCTCGATGAGCAGCTGGCACCGCCATTCGCTGTAATTTCACCTCATGATCAGAGATCGGTAAAAAACGTAAGGTTGCGACTGCTTCATTGTCATCGTCATATAAGACGAAATGAACAGCCAATGCCTCATTTTCATCTACTTCTAATGCTAATGGAACCCCTTGCTCTTTCACGAACACTTGATTTCGTATTTTCAATGACGCCAAATAGATCTCACTTAGCGTATCTTTTGTTTGTGCGATATGCATAAAAAAACTCACCTCAGCTATGATTTCTCCGTTATTTTTATTAGTATACCACTTTTTTTACAAATTTCTTTTTTTTTGCGGCTAAAGTCGCAAGCTTTTTTTTACAAAATCAACTATAATGTTATAAAAAAGGGAGGGAATCTTTTGTTCGACAAATTCAAACAATCAAAACTGTTCTTTTGGTCATTGGAAGCATTGGTTTTAGTGACACTCGTGTTTGTGTTAAGTAAAGTCAATTTTCTATTTGCACCGATCGGCACGTTTTTTTCTACTTTATTTGCACCAGTATTGATTGCTGGCTTTCTGTATTATCTGCTAAATCCAATCGTCCTATTTTTGATGAAAACGACAAAAATAAAACGACTGTTTGCTGTCATATTGGTTCTATTGTTATTAGTAGCAGCAATCATCTTGATTTTCGTCAGCGTTATTCCTAATCTGGTGAGTCAGATTACTTCATTGGCGGAAAATATTCCAACATTTGCCAAAAATATGGAAAGCTGGATCTCAAGAATCGCAGATGATCCATTTTTCAAACAAATCGATATCGCGCAGCAGTTAGAAAACCTAAATCTTTCTTATGGTTCTTTGCTGCAGCAGTTTCTTAGTGGGTTATCCACTAGCTTAGGATCGATCGTCAGTACGATTGCTTCCGCGACGATGATCATCGTTACAGTCCCATTCATCCTTTTCTATATGTTGAAGGATGGAGAAAAGCTAGTTCCTAATCTGAAAACAGTCTTTCCAGAAAGAAGACGAGAGCAGATTGTTGGGTTGCTAGGTGATTTAAACAAGACACTATCCAATTACATCAGTGGGCAAGCGATCGAATGTATTTTTGTCGCTACCTTCACGTTTATTGGGTACTGGATGATCGGCGTCAACTATGCCTTTCTTTTTGGGGTGATCGCAGGGGTCACAAACTTGATTCCTTATTTAGGTCCGTATCTTGGCTTGATTCCAGCAGTCTTAGTAACGGTCTTTGATGAACCGTTCCGCGCATTGCTGTGCTGTGTCGTGGTACTAGTCGTCCAACAATTAGATGGAAATGTTATCTACCCGAATGTGATCGGAAAATCATTAGCGATCCATCCATTAACGATCATCTTGGTTTTATTGGTCGCTGGAAATCTGGCAGGTTTGCTGGGAATTTTCTTAGGAGTACCGTTTTACGCAATTTGTCGGACGATCGTGGTCTTTATTGTTCGTCTGATCAAAGATGACAAAATCAAGAAAAATCAAGAACGGTTGATCGAGTAATCAATGACTGGTGTTTTTTATTGCAAAGAAAAAAACTTTGTGATAGGATTTTATCGTGGGCTAAGCCCACGATTTTTTTTAGAATATGAAAAAATAAGGAGAGAATGCTATTATGAATGCTGACCCCGAGAGTCAGTCGCTTCTAGCGCAAATTTTATTATTGATCGTTTTGACATTGATCAACGCTTTTCTAGCGGCCTCTGAGATCGCAGTCGTCTCAGTCAACAAAAACCGTGTGGAGCAAAAAGCGGAAGAAGGAAATGTCAAATCACAAAAATTATTGAAAATCATTGATAATCCAACAAATTTCTTGTCAACGATCCAAGTTGGGATTACCTTGGTGAATATCTTATCTGGGGCATCTCTGGCAGATACCTTGTCGACCCGTCTGGCACCTTTATTAGGTGGAGGAACGGCGGCTAAAAGCTTAGCGAACATTATCGTTTTAGCGATCTTGACCTATGTGTCGATCGTTTTCGGTGAGTTGTATCCAAAACGTATCGCCATGAACAAATCAGAAGAAGTTGCCCAGTTCACTTCTGGTGTGATTCGAACGATCGGGATTATTGCAAAGCCCTTCGTCTGGTTCTTATCTGCTTCAACAAGCTTATTGGCGCGGATCACTCCAATGGAATTTGACGATGAAGACACAAAGATGACCCGTGATGAAATGCGGTATATGTTGGAAACAGAAGGGGTCTTTGAAGAAGATGAATTAGAGATGTTGCAAGGGATCTTTTCATTAGATACGAAAGTCGCCCGTGAAGTCATGGTTCCTCGAACCTCTGCCTTTATGGTGGATATCAATGACTCAGTAGAAGAAATTTTGACTGAAATTTTAGCAGAAAATTATTCTCGTATTCCTGTATATAATGAAGATAAAGACAAAGTCGTTGGGATTTTGCATACCAAAAATCTTTTGAAATGTGCCTACAAATACGGCTTTGAAACAATGGACATCAAGCAGATCTTGCAAGAACCACTGTTTGTTCCAGAAACAGTCTTTATCGATGATTTGCTTTATGAATTAAAGAAAACCCAAAACCAAATGGCGATCTTGCTTGATGAATACGGCGGAGTCGTTGGGTTAGTTACATTAGAAGACTTGCTTGAAGAAATCGTCGGTGAGATCGATGATGAATCCGATGAGGTCGAAGAGCTTTATGAAAAAATCTCTGATAAAGAATACGTGATCCAAGGTCGGATGCTGATCGATGATTTCAATGAAGCTTTCAATATGAGCTTGCATATGAGCGACGTCGATACGATGGCAGGCTACCTGATCACTGCTTTAGGAATGATTCCAGATGAAGGAGAAAAACTTTCCTTTGAAGTCGATAACGTGAAATTGATTTCTGAAGAAATGGAAGGATCACGTGTCTTGAAGATCCGTGTAATCTTCCATGATCCAGAAGAAGGCGAAGTGGAACCAGAAGAAGAACGCCGCTATTTCCGCAAAGATTTTGAGGAAGATGAGCCTCGCCGTTAAAGTTCCGCATGAATGAAATGAGAAAGACCAAGGCAACTGCTTTGGTCTTTTTTGTTCCTTTTTTTTACTTATTCCCCTTGATTTGTTTGTAAGAAACGGTTACGATAAATCTAATCAATAATACAGTTTAAAAACAGATAAAAAAACACGTGTATCTTATCGTTAAGCAGTTTGATTGCAATTTTCCGTAAGAAAAGCGAGAATATCCATAGAAATCTAATAAGAACGAGGGGCTTGAAATGAAATTTTACCGTATGCTTAGTGAGGATATCCGTTACAATTTGGCAACTGAAGAGTATTTAATGAATAACGTAGATGTTTCAGAACCTTGTCTTCTGTTATACATACAAAAACCATGTGTTATAATCGGCAGAAATCAAAATGCGTATCAAGAGATTGATTTTGACTATTTAAGGAGTCGCAATATCGTGTTGACTCGCAGGACATCTGGCGGTGGAGCAGTTTATGACGATCTAGGCAACATGAGCTTTAGTTTTGTCACCAAAAAAGATGCCACGAGTTTTGGTGACTACCAAAGTGCAACACAACCGATCATGAAAGGCTTAGCGGCAATGGGAGCCAAGGAGGTAGAAGTACATGGCCGCAATGATCTGTTCATTGATGGGAAAAAGTTTTCTGGCAATGCGATGTATATAAAAAAAGGTCGAACGTATTCTCATGGCACATTGATGTATGATGTGGATCTAGAAGAATTAACAAAAGTCCTACACGTTGCCCAAGAAAAAATTGCCTCTAAAGCAACGAAATCCGTACGGAAAAGTGTGACGAATATTAAACCGTATTTGGCAGAACAATACCAATCAATGGATACCAAGGCATTTCGAGACACACTCCTTTGCCGAATCTATGAAGTAGAATCGATTGATGAAATCAGTGAGCAAGAGATCGTCTTGACGGATGCGGATCGCCAAGCAATCCAAACGTTGTTTGAAGAACGTTACGCGAACAATGAGTGGATTTTTAATGAAGCGCCTGCTTTTGAATGGCAAAAAAGAAAGCGGTTTGCGCAGGTTGGGATCGTTGAAGTCGATTTTACTGTCAACAAAGGCAAGATTGCAGCGATTCAAATTACCGGTGATTTTTTTGGACAAAAAGAGATCAGTGAACTTGAAGCGATGCTACGAGGTATAGATTTTGAACAAAACACCATTAGCCGCTTGCTAAAGGATATTGCCATCGAGCAATCAGATGACTAACGCTGAATTTCTTGCGTTGCTGTTTGATTAGGAGGAAAAAAGATGCTAGAAGCCATCAACATCACAAAGCGTTACGATCGAAGCGTCCTAGATAGTCTTTCTTTTGCTGTTCAGCCGGGGGAAATTGTTGGGGTCGTTGGCAAAAGCGGCTCGGGGAAATCAACGTTGCTTCGGCTTTTGAACTTAATTGAGACACCTGACAGTGGGGAGCTGCTCTTTGACGGGAAACGAATCGATCCCTTAAACAAAAAGCAACTGCTACATGCGCAGCAGGAAATCGGCATGATTTTTCAAAATTACAATCTGCTACACAATCGAACCGTTTTTGAAAATGTCTATTTGCCCTTGAAGTTAATGGGGAAATCATCAAAGAAGGTGTTGGAGATGCTTTCATTTGTTGGGATGGAAGACAAAGCCGACAGTTATCCAGCCAAGTTGAGCGGTGGGGAGAAACAACGAGTGGCTATCGCACGGGCGTTGATCCGTGAGCCGAAAATCTTGCTGTGTGACGAACCCACTAGTGCGCTGGATGAAGATACGAAAGCCGATGTACTTGCTTTACTGCAAAAAGTTCAACAGACGTTTCAGCCAGCAGTCATTTTCGTTAGTCATGAGCTAACCGCAGTCAGACAAATTTGTCAACGTGTGTTTGTATTGGAAGATGCAGTCTTTGCGGCGGAATTTGTCAATCAGCCACAGCCAATTGTCCGCAAAGAAAGCTCTTATGTGGACAAAGTGGAGAGGAGTTTGCTGCATGACGATCAGTGAGAGTATTTTGTATTATCTGCCTGAATTACTTCAGTCTTTAAAAGAAACAGCGATCATGATGGGGATTTCGATGCTCGCAGCCATTGTCTTAGGACTACCGCTAGGTGTCTGGCTCTTTCTTAGCCGCAGTCGTGGGAAAAAAATCTCATTTCTTTATGAGGGTTTGAATCTCGTTGTGACGATTATCCGCTCATTTCCGTTTCTATTATTTGTCGTAGCCTTGATCCCACTGACGCGGATGCTTTTAGGTAGCTCATTTGGACCAATTCCCGCCAGTTTCCCTTTGAGCATCGTTGCTATGAGTATTTTTGCTCGTTTGACGGAGCAAGTACTGCTGGATGTCCCAGAAGAAGTTTCTTACTTGGCGAAATCCCTTGGCGTCAGTCAATGGCAATACGTTTGGTCGTTTTTACTGGTGGAAGCTAGAAGCGGCTTGATTTTATCTTTAACGACGACGGCAGTCAGTATGGTTTCTTATTCGACGGTGATGGGGATCGTTGGCGGCGGCGGTATCGGCGATTTTGCGATCCGCTATGGCTATCAACGCTACGAATATGGCGTCATGTATTTTGCAATTATCATCATGATTCTTTTGGTCTTTATCCTGCAAGGGATTGGCAATCAAGCAGCAAGAAAACTTGATAAACGAAAATAGGAGGAATGAAAGTGAAAAAAGGATTTGTTTTAGGATTGAGTGTATTGGCATTAGGTGTATTGGGGGCTTGCGGTACGGGTTCGGATGAGGCGAGCGAAGAGAAAATCATCAAAGTCGCTTCGCAAACGACACCAATGACCGATGTCGTAAAAGTTGCAGCGGAAGCAGTGGAAGATGGCTGGGAAATCCAGTTGGTCCAAGTCAATGACAATATCCAGTACAATGAGCTGCTGAATAATGACGAGGTCGATGCCAACTTTGCGCAACATGAACCATATATGCAAATGTATAATGAAGAAAAAGATGCAAACCTAGTGGCATTAGATAAAATCTACAACGCAAAAGTCGGTTTTTATTCCAAAGAGTATACGGATATCAATGATATTCCAGAAGGAACGAAAGTCGCACTGCCGAATGATGTGTCTAACGAAGGTCGAGCGTTAGCGATTTTAGCAGAAGAAGGGTTGATCACTCTTAAAGATGGCGTTGGTGACAATGGAACACTTAAAGACGTTACCGAAAATCCCAAAAACTTTGAATGGTTATCTGTTGATTTACTGAATCTTGCGGAAGCCTATGATGAACCGAATGTATCCTTGGTATACAACTACCCAACCTATATCGCGAAAATCGGTTTGAAACCAGCCGATGCCCTTTTCTTAGAAAAAACGATCGATGATCGCTTTGCTATCTCATTGGTTGCTCGAGAAGACAATCAAGATTCTGAAAAAATAGCCGTTTTGCGCCGTGCCATGACTAGCGATAAAGTTCGCGAATTTTTAGAAAACGACCATAGCGATACCTTATTGCCAGCATTTTAATTTCTTTCCATCAAATGGAAAGAACGCCCTTTGCCTAACTCTGTAAAAGAGAGTAGTCAAAGGGATTTCTTGTCTTTTTTTGCTTTTTTATCACCCTTATCCATGATATACTGATTTGGTCAGAAAACTAGCGACAGGCTAAAATGGACACTGTTCGCATTGTAAATACAAGAAATGGAGCAATAAGATCAATGGATAATCCAAAATTAAAACAACAAGTAGATAGTCGCCGTACCTTTGCGATTATTTCCCACCCGGATGCGGGGAAAACAACCATTACAGAACAATTATTATTATTCGGTGGCGCGATTCGCCAAGCTGGTACAGTCAAAGGGAAAAAGACTGGGAATTTCGCAAAGTCCGACTGGATGGAAATTGAAAAACAACGGGGGATCTCCGTTACCAGTTCCGTTATGCAGTTTGATTACCAAGGCAAACGGGTCAATATTTTAGATACCCCTGGGCATGAGGACTTTTCTGAAGATACCTACCGTACCTTGATGGCGGTGGATAGTGCGGTCATGGTGATCGATAGCGCAAAAGGGATCGAAGCACAAACGAAAAAACTCTTCCAGGTCGTTAAAAAACGCGGTATTCCGATTTTTACTTTTATCAATAAACTCGACCGTGATGGCCGCGAACCATTAGAATTATTAGAAGAACTAGAAGATCTTTTAGAGATCGAATCATTTCCAATGAATTGGCCGATCGGCATGGGGAAAGGCTTGGAAGGACTGTATGATATCCATAACCAACGGGTCGAATTTTATCGTCCAGACAATCACGGTGGGGAACGTTTAGTTGCCCTAGATGAAAATGGACAATTTCCTGCAGATCATCCATTTGCCGAAGATGGGCTGTTCCAACAAGTTTTAGAAGAAGTAGAATTACTGCAAGAAGCTGGCGATGCCTTTGATACAGAAAAAATCGCACGAGGCGATCAAACACCCGTGTTCTTTGGTTCCGCCCTTACGAATTTCGGCGTGCAGACTTTTTTGGAAACCTTCTTGTCCTTTGCACCAGCGCCTTACGGTCACAAAACTTTGGCTGGTGATGAAGTCAGTCCATATGAACCAGAAATGTCCGGTTTTGTGTTCAAGATCCAAGCAAATATGAACCCTGCCCATCGTGACCGGATCGCCTTTGTCCGTATTTGTTCAGGAACTTTTGAACGAGGCATGGACGTGACGCTTGAGCGTACTGGCAAAAAAATGAAACTCAGCAATGTGACACAATTTATGGCAGATACCCGAGAAAATATTGAAGAAGCAGTCGCTGGAGATATCATTGGTGTCTATGACACGGGAAATTATCAAATTGGCGATACGATCTATGAAGGAAAACTAAAAGTTGCTTACGAAGAGCTACCATCGTTTACTCCGGAACTCTTTATGAAAGTCACTGCAAAAAATGTGATGAAGCAAAAATCTTTCCACAAAGGAATCTATCAGTTGGTCCAAGAAGGGGCTATCCAGTTGTACAAGACGTATCTTAGTGATGAGTATATCATCGGTGCTGTCGGGCAACTGCAATTTGAAGTTTTCCAATATCGCATGATGAATGAGTACAATGCTGAAGTCATTATGACCCCAATGGGCCACAAGATCGCCCGTTGGATCGATCCGAAAGACTTGGATGAGCGTATGAGCTCCAGTCGTAACATTTTAGCGAAAGACCGTTTCGACCAGCCATTGTTCTTATTTGAAAATCAATTTGCAATGCGTTGGTTCGCAGATAAGTACCCAGACGTCGAATTGAAGAGTTTGATGTAAGAGTCGTTTCCCGCGAGACTGTCTAGGTATGCGCAACATTGTACGTAAGGCTGATCTTTTTTAATTGAACGATCGTAGAGAGTCCTTTCTTATTCAAATGGATAAGAAGGGGCTTTTTTTGCTGAAAACGTGCTTTTGATACAGAAGGAAGGTTGCATGATTGGGGGCAATCGTCCAATGATTAGACAATTATCCTAATTTATAACCATTCTTTTAAAAGAAGATAAAATGAGTCGGAAAAAGAGCGTAGTATTAAAGGTGACCACAAGGAAATGCATTTGAAATGAATAGAAAAAGATCATAGGCACATTTGATGATTCAGGAAATTTTCACTTGTTTGAAAGTAGAGGAAAAGCAGAGAATAGATTGCCAGTGATAAAGGTCGTTTAATCATTTGATTGAGGGACATGTTTTTTTGTCAGATGCTACTAGTGAAGCCTAAGCTTTCTTTATCTGAGCATGAATCGGTGATAGCCCTTGAAACTTCATTTGAAGCACTTCTAACAGATGGTTTAAGTTTTCAGTTGGTGTACCATGGCTTCGGGACGCCAAAATGAATTAGTCTTATTGCTAGTTTACAGTTATCTATCTATCGATTTTGCTAAAGCAAATGATTATTTATTAAATAAAAGTGTTTTCTGAAAGCAGAAAGGGGACTAGGTAGTGCTAAAAAGTTTGTTATTCATATTTTCCGCGATATTTTTCTTTCCAACAATAGAGGCTGCAGCTGATGAGGTTTCCGAAACGTTGATTTTTGATTTGAACACGATTGACTTTAAGGACGAACACTATTATTTGTTGAAAACCACACAAGATCTTCAGCTGTCTGTCGATAGCAACGGCAGTGAAGGTGCTTTTGACGTAACGATCACGGCTATCGGAGAAGCATTTTCAGCAGAGCTAAACAGTGTGAACGGTTCGGAAGAGATGATCATTCAGATTGAGGATACTGATGAAACATCAATGATTCTTAATGTAGCTGCAACATTGAACATAAAGGAATACCTTGATGCCAACTCTGAGTACTACCTATCAGTCCCGTTTACAGCAATTGATGATTCTGAGACCTTTAC
>OAUR01000150.1_pt1 | contig 22778 bp, 22 predicted proteins | sample 1476311 | NCBI WGS metagenome assembly OAUR01 (sample SAMEA2580058, study PRJEB22360) | human gut metagenome | biome: human gut; feature: human-associated habitat; material: faeces | place: Denmark | collected 2008/2010 | reverse complement strand
AACTAAAATTCAAAAAAAAATTTCAGCTTAAATGCCTGCCTTCTCACAGCTTGCTCCCTTCGGGAATACTTGGACGACAGCTTCCGAGTTTGGTGCGAAAAGAGGAAGTTGCTATTATTTTTACCTTTCCTTTAGAAAGTTTAAAATTTTCTAAAAAGCACGAAGCAAACATTGTAAGCGATTGCTAAAATAGGAAAACCTGCTATACTATAAGTGTAAGGAGCAAGGATTCCCAGTAAAGCAGACGAAGCAGGTTCTGCAAGAAAAGAATTGTTGTCAACTTAGAATAAAAGACAAAGGATGTGGGAATTTGAGTTACTCCTTACTAATTGAATAGGATTCGGCGATGGGCATCGTTACCTGAGGATCAAAGTGGACATAAGAACCTTTGAGAACCTAGAAAGCACAATCGTCGAATCTATTTTTTTGCTCTTTTTTTCAGGCATCGTCCCCCCTCCTTCTGTCGAAACATGCTATAATTAATCGCATTGAACGAAAAAACGATATGGAGCTATTCATAAAATGAACTATTATTATCACTTCCTCGTGAACCCTGCCTCAGGCAGTGGACGAGGAAAAAAAGCGGTGGAACGTGTGCAAAAAATTGTAAAAAAACATCGTTTTCCCCATCAAATCTACTTAACAAAGTCGCCGGGGGACGAACGAACGATCACACGAAAACTCTTAAAAGAACGCCTCATTCCTTGGGATGAGGTCTATTTAGAAAATGGCGAGATGCTTTATCCATTATTGGTGGTTATCGGCGGTGATGGAACGTTGCACCAAGTAGTATCAGAGTTACAACTTGAACAACAACAAATCCCCGTTGCCTATATCCCTGCTGGTTCAGGAAATGATTTTGCTCGGAGTATCGAGTTGCCGCGGGAACCAGAAAAAGCATTTTGGAAAATTGCTGGTACTACTAAGCCTCAAGAATTGACCATTATCCGTTATGAGGAGCAGATCCAAGAAGAAAATGGCATTGCTCTTAATAATGTCGGAATTGGTCTTGATGCGGCAATCGTCTATACCACCAATCACTCTGTGGCAAAAAGCAATCTAAATAAGTTTAATCTTGGCTCCTTTTCCTATATCGCTGCGATTATTCGGGTTTTGTTTCGCCAAAAAGGCTTCCCGATCTTAGTTGAGTGCAATGGGCAGCAGTTCAGTTACAAAAAAGCTTTTTTATGTACCACGACCAATCATCCTTACTTTGGCGGCGGTGTGGCGATTGCTCCAACCGCTTCAGTCAAAGAGAAAAAGTTTGATTTCGTTCTTGTCGAACGTGTGTCGCTTTTTAAGATTTTTTGGCTGATCGGCTTACTGATGCGAAAGAAACACATGAATTCACGTTACTTTCACCATCTTTCCACTTCGAAGCTGAGAATCATCTCCCCCGTTCCTCAACATGGACAAGAAGATGGCGAGGAAATGGGGCAACGCCCCTTTGATATTACCTTTACCACGGCTTCACAATTATTCTGGTGCCCATAAAAAAACGATACAAATCGCTGCTGATTTGTATCGTTTTTCTATCCGTTCGATCATTAATTTTTCGCCGAATGGTATTGCCAACGACGGCTTCCTTCTCTTCCCAAAATAAATTGGAGCATTGAAAATACGGCAGGGAAAAAAAAAAATAAGAAAACAATGAAATACGTTCTTGGCAGCAAAAGCAACTAGTACGAAGCCATTGAACCAAAAAGATTCTGTGAACGCTTGATTATAAGTGAGGGTTTCACTGATCAATGTATTGTTTTGTACAAACCAATAGGTTGGCGTAAACGCTGCAATTTTATTGACGATATCTGGCAGGAAATTCGCGGATACAAAGACACCACCGACAAAACAACTTCCTGTTATGAAGATATTGCTGATCCCACCGATTGCTTCTGAGTTTTTCACCAGGGAAGTGACACAAGCTGAAAAGCTGATAACTGGCAATAAAAACAAGAACGTATTCAAAATGTGGTACCAGGCTGCTGTATCCCAAGACGTGCGAATCACTAATAACACCATCAGTAGTAGAAAGCCGAAGGTCAAGAGTAGCGAGTAGCTGATCAAACTTAGAAGGATTTTCCGCTGCAATACACGCTTCGGAAGTGGTGCACTCTGGTTTCGCTTGCTGATTTCTTTGCGATTGAATGCCAAGTTGATCACACCAAACCCGCTAAATACCGAGAGAAAGAGCCCATAAGACAATAAGTTAAAGGTCATGCCAGTCAACAGTTTTTTCATTCGCTGCCCATACTCTGCACTCAGCTTCACATCCCCTGTGACCGCTAGTGCAGATTGCGCTTGTTCTATCGCCGCTGCGACGGTTTTGCCTTCCTCCTGAAACAAAAGGACTGTTTGTAAAAAAGTGTTCACTTGCTGAGTGACGACTGTTTTAGAAAAGGCATCGGGTCGACTTTGAATCTCGATCGTCGGCATCTTGCCTGCCTCAACTTGATAAGTGAAATCTGCTGGCACATGCAAGACAATGTTTACACGATTAAAATAAAGCGCATCATCAATTTCTTTTTGCGAGGTGCCATCCAACGTGACCAAGGTTTGCTTTTCTTTTAAATAGGCTCGGAGACCATCCACGACAGACGACTCCTCCTCACTGATCAAAGCAATTTTTGCCTCTTGCAAAGAGGTGTTTTCGACATCGATGCTTTGTGCATAAAAGAATGTGACAACAACAGTGATCAATACCCCAATCAGTAAGTTCGACTTATTTGCTTTAAGCAAAGTCCAAATCGTTTTATAAAGCGTCATAGCGCACCCCTCTTTCGATCCAAGCATTCCCGATGGCAAATAGGACGATAAATCCAGTCAGCCATAGAAGATTGGTATAAAAGCTAGTCAAATCTGTATAGTAGTACAATTGATACAGGCTTTCACTGATCAAATTGACGAGATTCACTTGCCCCAACAGTGGCACATGCAGATCAAGCCAATACTTGATTTGTTCCGAGCCCATCATCCCGGCAAAAAAGCTCATTGCCATCGTCACGGAGACCAAAATTCCGTCCTTTTGCACCAAATTCATTTTTGGTGTCAGATTCCCAATCAATGTCCCTAGCAAAATCGCACACAATGATCCTAATGCGGCAACCAGCAGTAACCACTGCCAACGTTCGCCGAAGTCTACTTGATAGACAAAACGAAAGACGGCTAAGATAAGATAGATTTCGACTAACACAATCGTAAAACTTGCCGCTAAATTCGCACTTGAAACCAATGTCCGTTTCCTTGGTATCAAGGAAAGCCGAATACCATTCGCGGATTGATTGGCTTGCTGATCCTGGACATTGCGGACACCCCACATCGTCCCGTAGAGGATCGCCATCCCGATCAACGTAAAGAAATAGAAACTTTTGAAACTCATGTCACGATCAGCATTCACTTCTTGAAAGGTCGCTTCCTGCTCAAAAGCCGATAGAATTGGTGCCAGATCAAGGCTCTCAAGTTCTGCCGCTTTACTAGCAATGATTGCTGTGCGTTGTAAAAATTGATCCATTACATTTTTCATCAACGACTGGCTCATGCCCGCTTGGCCCACATGCAGAGAAATGGTTTCATCATCAATCAGATAATACCCAGCTAAATCACCGGCAGTCAGCTTCTCAGCTGCCTCTGCCTCTTGTAATTCCTCGAGTTCAAATAATGGTTTTTCATTGATTTTTACTTGTTCAAGGACGGTGGGAAAATTTTCCGAAAGCGCTGTTTGATCTCCAGTCTTTACGATCCCCGTTGTGATCGTTTCTAGATTGCCCGCTTGATCGATCTCCCCGAAGGCAGCCATAAACATTAGACCTAAGAGGATAGGAAACGCCAACGTCCAAAACAGCATGGATTTATTTCGCAGCAACACTTTTGTGCGGTATTTATAAAAATGCCAAAACATTGTGATTCCCTCCTTTAGTCTCTCAATTCCTTGCCCGTGATCTCTAAAAAGACATCATTCAAGGTGGCTTCTTTGGTTGCAATTTTTCCATAAGTGATATGCTCTGCTTGTAAGAGCGTCAGAATCGGTAATAAAACTGTATTCAGCTCCGTCGTTGTTACTTCAAGCTGACCGTTTTTATAGGCGATCCCATCAGAAGCAATGGTTTGCTGAATCGTTGTCAATACAGGCTCAGGCAGTAAGGGGATATCGATGGTCAAACGATCCGCTGTCCGTACCATATCTTTTAGAGATTCCTTGGTTCCTTTAGCAATCACCTGTCCTTGATCCATAATCACGATCTGGTCACAAAGAATCTCCACCTCTTCCATGTAATGGGTCGTATAAACAATCGTCGCTCCTTGACGATTCAGTTCTTTTATACTTTCCAAAATTTTGTTCCGACTTTGAGGATCGACCGCTACCGTGGGTTCATCTAAAAAGATCAAGCGCGGCTTATGAGCGATCCCGCAGGCGATATTCAATCGTCGCTTCAACCCACCGCTGAGCTCGCCTGGGTGAAACGTCACAAAATTTTCCAATCCCACTAATTGAATCACTTCTTCGATCAAGGCTTGGCGTTTCTGTTTGTCAGCAACATATAAACCGCAAAAATAATCGATATTTTCTTGCACACTAAGTTCTTCAAAGACGGCAACATCTTGAGGAACGACGCCAATCATTGCCTTGACGGCATAATTTTCCGGGGTCATGATTGATCCAAACAGTTTAATGGTCCCTTTGTCATAATTTAACAAAGAGAGCATACAGTTGATAGCGGTGGATTTCCCGCTCCCGTTTGGTCCCAATAATCCTAAAACTTCTCCTTCTTGTACGTGCAGATCAAAATGGTTCAATGCCACAAAATCACCATAGCGTTTTACTAATTTATCAATTTCGATAATCATGATGAAAAACTCCTTCCAAATTTCTTGTTAATCTGACTATAATAAAGTTCAAGGAAAGAAACTAGTGACGATTGGCTAAACCAACCATGACATTTGTCACAATGAAGGAGTCTCCTATGACGAACTATCGACCACTCACCGAAGCGGGCTTTTTCCTCGCTATCTCATTGTTCTTATTGGTAAACCAAGGATTTGTTGCTGTGCAAGTCATCTATCTGCTGATCGCTGTTTTATTTACTGGCGTCAGTTATTTGCTGCCTAAGAAACCAAGCTGGTTTTTTCAAGTTATTCTGTTGCTGCTATGTGCCTTTTGGCCAGCGCTTGCCCTCTTTTTGCCCGCAATGATGCGGGTGATCGCTCCAAAAGAAAGACAAGATGATGGTTTATTCCTATTAGGTTTTTTGTTGATTTCGACGGTTGGCAACCATTCACCCACTGAGCTCGCCTTTATCATCCTGCTACTGCTTTTCGCTTTTTATTTACGAAAAAAAGAGCAGCGAATGATCGATCTTGAGAAAAAATATATTGCTTCAAAAGATACCCATTGGGAAAAGCAGCAGCAGTTATCGGAACAAAACAAAGCATTAGCCCTGTCACAAGAGACAAAATTAGCCTTACAAATCGCGGAAGAACGAAATCGAATCGCGCGAGATATCCATGACAATGTCGGCCATCTACTTTCGAGTGCCATTTTACAAATTGGTGCGCTTGAAATGATCAATCAAGAGCCGAAATTAAATGTGCCGTTAGCAAATTTGAGTGCAACGGTTCACACTGGGATGGATCGCATTCGGCAAAGCGTTCATGATCTCCATGAAACCTCGATTTCTTTTCCGCAGGCCATAGAGTTTCTGATTGCTGATTTCCCCTCTTCCGTAACGATTGAAGGAAACTTGTTTGAAGGATTGAGCGAAGCACAGCAAAACTGTTTCTTAATGGTCATCAAAGAAGCCTTGACCAACAGCATCAAACACAGTCATGCCAAAACCGTTGTCGTGCATTTTCGCACGTTGCCCGCCTTTTACCGTTTGCAGATCACCAACGAGGACGTCAATTCACCCCAAACTGCAAACAGCGGAATCGGTCTAAAAACGATGCGTCAACGGGTCCAGGAGCTACAAGGTCAAGTTCATATTTTGCAAGAAAACCAACGCTTTCAGTTGACGATCATTTTACCAAAGGAGGAACACCAATGATTACTGTAGTCATTATTGATGATGACCCGTTCGTGACGACCTCGTTACAAACCATTCTTGAAAGCACAGAAGAGATTCAGGTGTTGGGTATCGGTCATTGTGCCAAAGACGCCATTGCTCTTTACGAAGCCCATCGTCCTGACGTTTTGTTGACCGACATCCGTATGCCGGAACAAACTGGGATCGCTGCTGCCAAAGAAATACTGGCTAAATTTCCCCAAGCGATCCTCTTGCTTTTGACCACCTTCAAAGATCAAGAATACATTCGTGAAGCCTTTTCTATCGGTGTCAAAGGATATTTGATCAAACAGAACCTGCAAGCGATCATCCCTTCTGTCAAAGCCGCATACAATGGGCAAGTCGTGTTTGGGAATGAGATCGTCGAGACCTTCACGCAAATGATGAAGAACCAACCAGCGATAGATAATCAAGCATCTTTTAGCGAACGTGAACTTGCGATCATCAAAGAAGTAGCAGCGGGTAAAAATAATAAAGAAATCGCTGATGCCTTGTATTTGAGTGATGGAACCATTCGTAATTACATCAGTCAATTACTAGAAAAGCTGGAGTTGCGGGATCGCACGCAATTAGCGATCTATTATTATCAGCATTTACAGTAAACCTCATCGATTGCAAAAAAGCCTGAAGAATGCGAAGCTGCATTCTTCAGGCTTTTTGTTTTCTACTCGATTATCCGACTGTCATAGTATTTTTGTGGACAAGCTATGGATTTCCAGGACTGCCAGGATTCGTTGGGTTATTCGGTGTGTTAGGCGGAAAAATCGGCGCCTTATCTAACGTTTTTTCTAACCCTGATTCTTCCCGATCGCCTCGTTCTGACTCAGGACTTTCATCCAATTTGAATTCTTTTTCCATCTCATCTAATTTTTTAAAGTCGTTGCCAGATTCTTTTGCTAATTTTGCTAATTTATCTTCGGTTTCTTTCGCCATAACGTAACGCCTCCTTTTGATTTTAGCTTAGCATAAGAAGCTAAAAAACCAAAAGAAAGCGCTCACTAACGACCCTTTTTTAGTATTTTCTCATCTTTGAATCAACCATTTTTTGCGGGCATAAAGTCGTATGGAGAACAATCCTTCATGCCAATCATTGGATCCACTAAATGCTTTTTGACCATCGTTAAGGTCAATACACCATCGTTTGGCGTTTCTTCGATGAGTGCTTCTTCCCCCGTAGTCCCTTCACTTAGAACCTTATCCCCTGAAAGAGGCTTTGCCATTTCTGTCTGATTTGATGCTGACGGTTCCGTCTCGGCAAAAGCAAACAAATCAAGCCCACTATCTGAGGTCTTTTCTACCGCTTGCTTGTTAGCACTAACTTCAGTGCTGGATTGCTCCTTTATCTTCGTCGAAGACGTTTTTACTTTCGTGTCAACAGAGGAATCCTCATAAAATGGATCATCCGCTTCTTCAAATTGGGCCAATTTTGCTCGTTGTAACGGCGTCATTTTTTCTGTGCCATTGATGCGTTCTTTCAGCGTCGTTAAACGAGTCGCAGATTCGTGGTTGACACAAGTTTGGTACGCTTGTGGTTCACCAAGTAAAATCAGCATCTCTTTGCTACGGGTCACAGCAGTATATAGCAAATTGCGCTGCAGCATGCGTTGGTATTGATGAACCATCGGCAAAATAACCATTTGAAATTCACTGCCTTGAGATTTATGGATCGAACAACAGTAGGATAACGTGATCTTGTTCCATTCATTCCGCTTATAGGTCACTTCGTTGGCATCAAATTGCTCGTCGACCTTGTCTTCCGACTGTTTGGCTAGAGTGATCCCAACGATTTGGCCCATATCGCCATTAAACACGTTATCTTCAGGAGAGTTTACCAACTGCAAGACCTTATCTCCGATACGATACACCGTATCATTGAAGGTCACCTCTTTTTTGGTCCCATCATTGGGGTTAAAGATCTCTTGCATCATTTTATTAAGGGCATCGATACCCGCTGCCCCACGATACATCGGTGCCAACACTTGAATATCTTGCGGCGTGTAGCCTTTGTCTTTTGCCCGTTTCACGATCTGAGCGATCAACGGTTCGATTTTGTAAGCATCACACGCAAAGAAAGAACGATCTTTTTGGTTTTGTGTAAAATCTGCAGGCAGCTGCCCGTTTTTTATGGCATGGGCGAGTGGAATAATACTTGACCCATCGCCTTGGCGGTAGATCTCCGTCAATTCTTGTTTCGGGATCGCATCGATCGCTAGCAAGTCATGAAGAACTTGTCCTGGCCCCACAGAAGGAAGCTGATCTTTATCCCCCACAAAAATCACTTGCATGTTCGTAGGAATCGACTTAAAGAGGGTATTCGCCAGCCATGTATCCACCATAGACATCTCATCGACGATCAGTAAGCCGCCTTCTAATTCTTTTGGACTGATCGATGGCGCTTTTTCACGTCCGTTCAAGCCTAACAAACGATGGATCGTACCACTTGGCAAGCCAGTCGTTTCGTTCATTCGTTTGGCGGCTCGACCAGTCGGTGCTGCCAAGAGAATCGGAAAGGTTTCGTCGCTGTATTTTGATGGTTCTAAGTCCAAATCGTTCAATTCAGCAAACAATTGTACGATCCCATTGATCACCGTCGTTTTCCCAGTACCAGGTCCTCCTGTCAAAATAAACAATGGCGAACGAATGGCTTCTTTGATTGCTTCTTCTTGCGAAGACCCATAGGTGATGCCTAAATGCTTCTCAATTTTTCGCAGCGTTTTGCTGATTTTTTTCTCAGGATACACGATCTCTTTTTTGCGGGAAAGCAAGCGTTCGATTGAACTAGCGATTCCCCACTCAGAAAAGTACAAACTGTTTTCATATAAACGAGTTTCTTCTTGCTGGATTTTTCCTTCCTCCACTAATTGAATGATCGTTGATGCCAGGTCGTCTGGCGCGATCTCAATAGGACGACTCGTCTCTAATAAACGCAGTGTCTGCTCTAACAAGTCCTGAGCGTGGATAAAGGTATTACCCGTCTGCAAGGACTGGGCGAAGATTTGATGCAAGACCGCCGCTCGAAACCGTTGCGGTGACGAAGCTTCGATCCCTAGCTGCTCAGCGATGCCATCTGAACGTTTAAAGCCAATGCCTTCAATGTCTTCCACCAGCTGGTAAGGATTTTCTTCGATAATTGCTAATGCTTCATTCTTGTAGGCTTGGTAGATTGCAAAAGAAAGCTGACTACCAAAACCATAACGGCTCAAGCCAACGATCACTTGATCCATCCCATGATTTTGCCGAACGGTATCTAAAATCATTTTTTGCTTACTTTCATTCAATCCTGGAATCTGCTCCAACAATGTTGGTTCTTCCAGCATCCGGTCGATCGCTTCTTCTCCTAAAAGATCAACGATTTTTTCAGCGGTCTTCTTGCCGATCCCAGGAAATTTTTCTCCAGAAAGGTAGGCGATCAACCCTTGTTCAGAGGTCGGTTGTTCTTGTTGGTAGCTTTCGGCCTTCAACTGGACGCCATACTTGGGATGATTGACCAGCTCACCAAAAAACCGATACTTTTCCTCTTCTTGGATTTCGCCGAAACTACCAGTAACGACGATCTCCGAGTCTTTGTAGTCGGCATTATTCTCAGTGACTTTAACTAATAGTACTTTATAAAAATTGCTGGGATTCTGGAAAAAGATGGCGGCAACATGGCCGACAAAAAACGTTCTTTCTGGAATCATGGTGCCGCTCCTTTCATGGTTTACAATAAAGCGTCTAATCCTGCCTGATTGCTTAAAAAGCTTGCTTCATTCCAAAGTTTTAGTTCAAAAGGCAATACTTTTTGTTCATTCGTCTCTAATAAGCTAACGCTGTTATTGACTAATCCACCTTGCTCTCTTAATTCGGCTAATGGTTTGCCTGCAAGCCACTGGATAGCAGCCGTAAAGGATGCGCCATGACCGACGAACAATAATGGGCCTTCATGTTGCATCACCGCATCCATGACGACGGTCTCGATTCGGCTCAATGTTTCTTGGATCGGCTCACCTTTAAAGGCACTGGGATCGTATCGATCCAGGTGATTACGCAAATCAGTCAGTTGTTGGGGATACTTCTCATGCATTTCATCGATGGACCGACCTTCCAATTCACCGAGTCCGATTTCTCGCAGGTTCTCATTATAAATGATTTCAACAGGGTGTTGGAGTCTTGCTTGGATCTCTTGGGCAGTCACTTTTGCTCGCAAAGATGTACTTGAGTAAATCTTCTGCCAGATAATCACCGAGTAATTTGATCTCGTCATAACTTTCTGGCAATAACGGCGAATCCCCCAGCATTCCTTGAAAGCGGCGTGCTTGGTTCCACTCTGTTTTTCCGTGACGGGTAAAGTATAATTGCATCGAAAAAGCCTCGCTTCTTAGTCTAATTTGTCGTTCTCGTAATGATGCGTCAATTCCAACTCTGGGAAGCCTTGCTGCCGCAAAACTTCATAAATGATCAAGGCCGCCGTATTTGAAAGATTAAGGGAACGAACGTGCTCATCATTCATCGGAATCCGCAAGCATTTTTCGGCATGCTCTCGCATAAAGCTTTCTGGAAGCCCCGTCGTTTCTTTCCCAAAAATGAAGAACTGATCGTCATCTGCGGTGTAATCGACATCAGAATACACTCGATTGGCAAATTTCGAGATCAGGTACAACGGACGCGCTCCTAAAAAGTCCATAAAAGCAGCTAAATCTTTATGATAGGTAATATTGACATCATGCCAATAATCAAGCCCAGCACGCTTCAATTGCTTGTCATCCGTTGAAAAGCCTAAAGGCTCGATTAAGTGTAAATGAGTATTTGTTGCTGCACACGTCCGTGCAATATTCCCCGTATTGGCTGGGATCTGAGGTTCAAAAAGAACGATGTGATTCATAGATAAAAACTCCTTTCGATCGGTTCTCGCATTGATTTGTGTCGTTAAACGTTACGTTTTCCATTGCATGCTCAGTAACTACTTCAATAACTTCTATAGTACCATATTTTGGCACGCTTGTTTTTCTAGAAACAACATTTTTTGGGCGCTTTTTTGGGCATAAAAAAAACGTACCAACTCGGTGTCGATCACTGCGAGTCGTTACGTTAGTGAAGCTCTTTTCACTAACTTTTATCAGAACAGGACCCTGATAAAAACCAATGAAAAATGACTTGAGAACAATATATCACTCCCATGGCATGATTGCAAGAGTAAATAACAAAAAAGTTCAAAATATTTTCAGGAAATTTTCGCAATCAACACCTCAACATCAACCGTAATCTGTGTCAAAGGGGTTTGTCGCAGCTTTTCTTTGCGTTCCTCCGAAGCCCCCCACTCTAACGGGGACATGGCAAGTAAATCTTGACGATTTTCTTCAGGGATCGCAAAAACATGCGTCACTCTTTGACGGGATGCGTTGGGATAGTGTTCAAAAAATTTGCTAACGACCCGTTCATTCGAATACTGCTGTTTTGTTTCGTTATCAGGATAAAAAGCGGCTCGTAGCTCTTTTAAATAGTCCGCCGCAGGAACCACTTTGATCAGCTGTCCGCCTTTTCTTAGAATGCGGTTAAACTCCCCATAATTTGACGGCGAAAATAGATTGAAAATCGTATCAAAGCTCGCTTCAGCAAACGGCAGGTTGGTCAGATCCGCCACACACCAAAAAGCTGGTACGTTTTGATTGGTTGCTAGATAGACTCCGTCCTTGGCAATATCAAAGCCGACAGCCGCCTGAGTCTTTTCATTGACCAGCTGAGCCAGAAAACTGCCTTCCCCGCAGCCAACATCTAAAAGATGCTTAGCATCTCCCAAAGCTGCTTTGATGGTCTCAAGGACTGGTGCATACATGCCGCTAGCGATCATTCGTTGACGCGGCAAAAACAGTGCTTGATCATAATCTGCTTTGACTTGATGATCCAAAAAGAAAAGTGTGCCTTTCTTTGATAAGTCAAATCGATGACGATTTGGACAAACCAAGCCATTTTCGGTCGGGAAAAATGCTTGGCGGCACAATGGACATTCAAACAAGTGATAATGGGCGTTTAAAAATAGGCGCCCGCGATCGATTTTTTTTAACATTCAACTTCCCTCATCTCTGCTCTACTTTAGCATATTCTTGTGGTAGAATGCTAGTGGATAGAATAACAAATCAATTGAACACCCATCAAATGGAGGTAAATCATGTTAAAAGAATTTTGTGCAGAAAACTATACCAATATTCCCTTAGCAATCGCCCGAGGTGCAAAGCGCATCGAACTCTGTGATAATTTAGCAGTCGGCGGAACAACACCAAGTACCGGCGTGCAAGAAGAAGTTCTGCAATATGCTGGCGAAAAAGGAATACCCGTTATGACGATCATTCGACCTCGGGGCGGTGATTTTGTTTACAATGATACAGAATTGAAAATCATGCATACCGACTTGATCGAAGCAAAAAAATTAGGAACAGACGGCGTTGTTCTAGGTTGCTTAACTCCTAGCGGCTGGTTGGACGAAGAAGCATTGGAGCTACTGTTAGAAACCGCAGAAGGCTTGCAGGTTACTTTTCACATGGCATTCGACGCGATTCCTGTAGCGCGCCAATTCAAGGCGATCGATTGGTTAGCTGAGCATGGGGTACAGCGGATTTTGACCCATGGTGGTGCTGCAGGCACTCCAATCGAAGCAAATTTCGATCGTCTGAAAGAATTGATCGCCTATGCTGGTGAGCGTTTAACGATTTTACCTGGCGGTGGCATTTCCTTTGAAAATGCCCAAGAAGTTGCCGATACACTAGGTGTAAAAGAAGTTCATGGAACCAGAATCGTTGACCTTAACGATTGAGCTTGAAGGACACAAAGAAATCCCCACAAACGATGCGTTTCTATCGTTTGTGGGGATTCTTTTAGATCGCTTGCAATAAGTCGTATTGTGATTGATACAAATGGTGATACAAGCCTTTTTGTGCCATTAGCTGATCATGGTTACCCGATTCAGCGATTGTCCCCCCTGCCACGTAAAAGATTCGATCAGAATTTTTGATCGTGGACAGTCGGTGAGCGATGATAAATGAGGTTCTGCCTTCTAACAGCTTCAACAATCCTTCTTGCAGCAATTCTTCTGTCTTCGTATCGATACTTGAGGTCGCTTCATCTAAGATCAAAATTTTTGGATCAGCCAACAACGCTCGGGCAAAGGAAATCAGTTGGCGTTGCCCTGCAGATAAAGTACTTCCTCGTTCTTCGACGACGGTTTGATAGCCATCTTTCAACTCCGTGATAAAGTCGTGGGCACGGACGATCTTCGCTGCTTCGATGATCTCTTCTTCTGTCGCATCTAATTTTCCATAGCGAATATTCTCTATGATCGTTCCTGAGAAAATAAAAGTATCTTGCAGCATGACACCCATTTGTGAGCGCAGCGATTCCAGCGTCACGTCACGAACGTCCATCCCATCCACTTTAACACTGCCTTCATTGACATCATAAAAGCGGCTCAGCAAGTTGATGATCGTGGTCTTCCCTGCACCAGTAGGACCAACCAAAGCAATACTTTCCCCAGGTTCAATGTGGAAGTTAACATCAGAAAGAATGTTTTTGCCTTCTTCGTATCGGAAGGTCACGTGTTCAAAATCAACGGTCCCTTTCATCGTTGGCAATACTTTTGCATCTGGTTTGTCTTCGATATCTGGGACTTCATCCATCGTTTCAAAAATTCGTTCAAGATAGGCTGTTGCTGTAATCAAAGAATTATAAAAATTCCCGATATTGATGACTGGATTCCAGAAATTATTGATATAACTGATAAAAGCGATCAGAGTACCTGTGCTGACATCGACACCGATCTGACGAATGCCGACAAAATAAATCAAACAAGTCGTAATGACTGAAATGTTTTGCACCCCTGGCCACATCAGAAACTGAATTTTGACAGCTTTCATCCATGAAGTCCGGTAATCATTGCTGACTTCTTGGAAGATCTCAGCATTTTCTTCTTCTCGCGCAAAGGATTGAGTAATCTTGATACCAGCAATACTTTCATGAATGTAAGCATTTAGATTGGATTGTTTATTACTCAACACCTGATAGGCTTTGCGCTGGTTATTCTTGATCACCATCACCATGATGAACAAAATTGGCAGCAACGCAAGGGAATACAAGGTCAATTTGAAGTCGATCGCAAACATAAAGATCAAGGTGATGATGACGTTGAAAACATCCGAGATCAAATTGATCAGGCCGTTGCTCAATAGGTCACTCAGTGTATTGATATAGTTTACTATGCGAATCAAGATCTTGCCGTGGGGCCTTGTATCAAAATAAGAAAAAGGCAGTCGCTGCAGATGTTCAAAAATATCAAAGCGCATATCCTTCAATACGTCTTGACCAATATTCGTGATATGGTAGATACGGTAACGCATGCAGACGCCGATAACGATCAAGGTCACTAGAAAGGCAGTTCCTAGAAGCAGCAATTGGTTGACATTTTTCTCAGGAATCGATGAATCGATCGCGATCTTTGTGAAAACGGGCGCCAACATTCCTGCTAAGTTTGCCAGAATGATCGTAAATAGGACTTTGGCAATACTTCTTTTATAAGGAACGACATATTGTGACAAGCGTTTGAAATCCTTCCAGCTAAACTCCTGGTCTAATTCCTCATCCACATCAAATTTATTTCTCGCCATCGTCTTCACCTCCTGACAAGCCTAATTGTTTTTGATACACTTCGTAGTATTTGCCCCGCAGACTGACAAGTTCTTCATGGGTCCCTTGTTCAACGACTCGTCCTTTTTCCATCATCAGAATCTGATCGGCTTCTCGAACAGAGGAAATTCGATGCGCAATGATAAACGTCGTTTTCTCTCCTGTTAATTTTGTCAGCTCCTGTTGGATCTTCGATTCTGTCTCCATATCGACGGCAGACGTCGTATCATCCAAAATCAAGATCGATGGATCTTTGGCTAAGGCCCGTGCTAGGGAGATCCGTTGTTTTTGTCCGCCAGAAAGCCCTACACCTCGCTCGCCCACGATCGTTTCATAGCCTTGAGGCATCCGAGAAATAAAGGTGTCTGCATCAGCGACTACCGCCATTTGCCGAATAAAGCCTTCATCCGCTAAAGGATTTCCAAAAGCAATGTTGTCGGAGATGGTATTGGAAAACAAGAAGACATCTTGCATCACCATTGAAATGTTTTCCCGCATTTGGCGCACGGGATACTCTTTGGCGTTTTTTCCATCAATCAATACTTCCCCTTCAGTCGGATCATAAAAGCGTCCAACTAAATTCACTAACGTCGTTTTCCCTGACCCAGTTTCCCCTAAGATCCCTAACGTTTGGCCAGGGCCAATTTTGAAGTTGATGTTTTCCAACACATTTTGATTCGGATCATCCGAAAAGTGGAAGGAAACATCTTTAAACTCTACAAATCCTTTGATTGGCTCTAATTTTTCTTGTTGATGAACAGGAATTTTCGATTCTTGCGCCAACATTTGCCGAATTTTGATACAGGCTGCAGAAAATCGCTGAACATCGTTGATCAACCAACCACTCATGCGCATAGGATTATTCAACATCCAAAGATAGCCATTAAACGCAACAAGATCCCCTAATGTCATCTCGCCGTTGATAACGAAGATCCCACCCAAAATCAAGGCAATGACTGACAAACTTCCTGCTAAGCCGTCAAGCCATGGCAGATAGGTACGGGATACTTTGGCAGATGCCATATTGCGGGTCTTAAAATCTTCGTTGTAGGAGCGAAATTTTTCAATCTCAAAATTTTCACGAGCAAAAGCTTTCACTACTCGATTGCCGCCGATATTTTCTTCCACCATTGAATTCAAGCGCGAAAAGCTCTCACGAATATCAAAAAACAGTGGGTGTGCTTTTTTAGACATGCGATTCGTCAACAGAAAAATGATCGGTGTGACAGCCACCAATGCCAACATCAATTTCCAATCAATAAAGCTCATGACCACCACCGCAGAAAAGAACCACAAGATACATTCAGCGATATTATAGGTCACCCAAGAAACAAAGTGGCGTATGGCATCAGTATCCCCGGTCATTCGTGCCATAATATCTCCAACCCGTGTGTGATTAAAAAAGTCGAAATCCAATTCCTGCAGTTTCTGATACAAGTCTTCCCGTAAATCGTATAGCGTATTTTGTCCGACCCGTTCAAATAAAATTTGATAACTGTAGCGGACAATGGTACTAATGACGGTCGTTGCGATCATGATCAACAATAATGGAATCAATAAGTGCGTTTTTTGCTGATTGATGACATCATCGATCACCATTCCTCCCAAGTACGGATTAACAATGATCAGCGCTGCATTGATCACTAAAAACAGGACTGCCAATATGATTTTTCCCCGGTTCTTTTTGGCATAGCGCCAGATCCATTGTGTATTACTCATCTAATTCCCCCTCTCGTTGTTAAGCTTAGCGTTTTGAAAAGCGATTTGAATGGTTTTTCTTACTCATTTTGATGTAAAATATTAGTAAGAAGCACCATTCCCTTTTTTTACAGGAAATAAGCACCCAATTGGAGTGAATCAGCCATGAATTTAGTTAACCCTCGCACGTTTAATCCAGAAATCATCTATCTCTTTGACCCATGGACGCAATCAGAAAGTCATGGAGAAATGCACCATCATGACTTTTTAGAAATCAGCGTCTTATTAGAAGGAGAAAGTACCTATTATTTTGAAAAAGAACCAGCGAAAAAAATCCGTGCTGGCAGCGTCATGCTTTTCAATCCTGGCGTCGATCACTGCGAATTGCAGCCTAAGGGTACTCGCTCCCATCAGCTGCATATTGGTTTAAAAAATATTTCTTTGGAAGGTTTTAAACGGAATTTTTTCCCTAACAAACACCCCTTGTTGGAGCTAGGCAAATACCATCATCAAGTTTTGGAAAAAGCCTGGCAGTTGGTAAGAGAAAGCAGTGAAGAGCGGGATGAGTTTCAATTGATGCAAAAGGCTGTTTTGATGGAGATGCTCGTCTACATTTTACGTGGACTAAATGAAGACCATATCAATGTCTTGCCTTACCTTTCCAAAAGCCAACGACGACAACAACAGATCGTCAACTATACGGTCTATTACTTGGAAAATCATTACAAAGAAGAAATCACGTTAGAGAAGCTCGCACAGGATCAATTTCTCAGCCCGACGTACCTTTCAAAGATTTTTAAAGAGGCGACGGGTGTCAGTCCCATCAACTACTTGATTGAGATTCGCTTAAAGCGTGCCAAAGACATGTTAAAAAATGAAAACCTCACGATCAAAGAAGTCGCCTCTGCTGTGGGCTATCAGGATGCTTATCACTTTAGCAAGTCTTTTAAAAAACTTTATGGTGTCTCTCCTTCTGGGGTATTGCCAAAACCAAAAAATTAAAGAGCAAGCCGATGACCTTCCTTCGAATGAAGAATCATCGGCTTGCTCTTTTTTGTTCATTGAATAAAATAGTTCATAAAAAGACTGGCAATGTTGAAGTAGATCAAAACACTGGTCAAATCGCTAAGGGTCGTGATAAACGGACCACTTGCCACTGCTGGATCAAAACCCAGCTTGTCCATCAGCATCGGGATCAAACTTCCCGCTAAGTTGGCTACTGTGATGGCACACATCATCGCCATCCCAATCACAAACCCTAGAATCGGATTTTGTTTCCAGACAGCTACGATAGCAAAAATCGTCAACCCCGTGATGGCACCTGTGAACAGTCCCGTCAGCACTTCACCGACCACCGTCTTCATAAAGCTGTTTTCTTTGTCGTCATTGATCGCCAGACGACGAACGGCTACAGCTAAGGATTGGGTACCAGCATTACCGGCGGTCCCAGTGATCAGTGAGATAAAAACAGCGAGAATACTTGCTTCGCTGACCAACTCTTCATAATGACTGATCAGACTGGCGGTGGCCATTCCGAGAAAGAGTAAGGTGATAAGCCAAGGCAAGCGTCTCGAAGACGCTTTGATCGGGTTCTCACTGACTTCTTCCACATTGACCCCTGCCAAACCCGAATAATCACTGGCTGCTTCATCATCGATAACGTCGATGATATCATCGACGGTCACGATCCCTAATAGGTGATCGTCATAATCGGTGACTGGCAATGCGAGAAAGTCATAATCCCGGAAGGTCTGAGCGACATCCTCTTGGTCATCTCCAACATGAACCGACATCACCCGCTCGTTCAAAATATCAGCAATCATGGTATCTTCATCATTGATGATCAAGTCTCTTAAAGAAATAACGCCCACAAGTTTGTTGTCGGTATCCACGACGTAAATATAATAAATCGTCTCAGCAACATCTGCGGCATTTTTTAAGACATACATCGCTGAACGAACCGTTTGGTTGGCAACAATGGAAACAAACTCGGTTGTCATCAATGATCCAGCTGTTTCATCTTCATAATGCAATAGTTCTTTGATCTCGCTAGCGGCTTCAGCAGTCATCAGACTCAAATATTTCGCCGTTTGTTTCTTGTCCAATGTATTCAGTAGATCGACAGCATTATCGGTATACATCTCTGCTAACATCGTTGCAGCATATGCCGGCCGCATTTCTGAAAGATAGTCCACCATGTTTTCATCGTCTTCTTCAATGACGTCAAACATATCTGCCAATTCTTTCGGCGATAGATACGTATAGACGATTTGTCGATCGTCTGCTTCTAAAGATTGGTAGAATTGACCCTGCTCGTAGATATGCAGATCCAAGAATGCCTCACGAAATCCCTGGATATCATTGTCTTTTAGTGCTTGATTCAGTTGATCAAATCGTTCGGTTAATTCTTGATTTTCATCCAATCTCTTCACCTCATTTGTTATTGCTTATCGATAGCTGAACAAACAGCGGCCATGTCTGCAGGTAAAGGCAGTTCAAAAGCCAACGGTTCATTCGTAAAGGGATGCTGGAATTGCAGCTGACAGCAGTGTAATGCTTGTCGTTTGATCCCAAGAGCCATTGTACCGCCATACATCTCGTCTCCTAATAAGGGACAACCGATTGCAGAAAAATGGACCCTTATTTGATGTGTCCTGCCTGTGTGTAACTGAATATCAACTAAAGCGCAATCTGAATTGCGTTGTTTTAGCCAATACTCCGTCCGTGCTTCTTTTCCTTCGTCACTGACCTTGCGTTTCAATAGTGACGTCAGGTCCCTAGCAATCGGCAGCTCAATCTCACCATGGGCAGAAAGTGCGGGCAGTTCACCAGCAACGAGGGCTTGATATTTTTTTACGACCTGCTTCTTTCGCAACTGGCTATCCAGCTTCGCATGGGCAAACCCATGTTTTGCAAAAAGCATCAGTCCTGATGTGTCACGGTCTAACCGCGTGACTACATGAATCACTTGATCTTCATAGTGCTGCGCTTGATAGTAGGCCTTGACGCGATTGGCCATCGTGCCAGTCGGATGATATTGCGCAGGGATCGATGAGATGCCTGCTGGCTTATTCACGACTAACAGATGGGCATCTTCATACACGATCTCAATCGGTGTCGGGTCAGCCAGCATCGTCTCATGTTCCCCTTCAGGAGGAATTACAATAGTTACCCTATCATTTTGCGCCAAAGAAAACAAGACGTTTTGCTCGTGATCGTTGACAAATATCTTTCCGCCTTGAAATTTGATTTTTGCTAACAGTCCTTTGGACACCCCTTGTTCCTTCAAAAAGTATTTGACTTGCTGTCCTTGTCCAGTATAGTGATACGTAAATTCCATGGGTTTATTCTTCTCCAATAAAGGAATCTTTGACCCGATTCCAAAAATGCATATGCCGATAAGACGCAAAATGAATCCGTTCATCGGCAATACGGTAATAGATAGCATCGATTTCTTCTTGTTCGATGGTAAACTGATCGATCGTCACTAAATAGTCGGTGCTTTGCTGCAGTTGTACTTTGACCCATTCATGGTGACCCACGACGATCGGCGAACCAAGGGTCCGAAAGACACGATTGTTCAACGAAGCAATCTCTGCCAATTGAAAGGCATTGATACTTGGGTGCAAGACTGCCCCACCAACACTCTTGTTATAAGCAGTGGAGCCGGTGGGCGTTGAGATCGATAAGCCATCGCCGCGAAACTTTTCAAAGAGGTCTTCTTTAATAGAAATATCGGCAACCATCGTTCGATTGCCGCGCTTGATCGTTGATTCATTCAATGCTAGGAAATGCTTGTCTGATTTCCCATTCGCATACGTGATACGGACATCTAATAACGGATAGCTGACGCTTTTTTGATGGTCATTGCATAATGACTCGACTAGTTCTTCCAATTCATAATCTCGCCAGTCCGTGTAAAAGCCGAGATGACCCGTATGGACGCCTAAAAACTGTACTTGGTCCAACTTATGATTGTACAAGTGAAAAGCAGAAAGGAGCGTGCCATCTCCCCCAACAGAAATCACTAATTCAGGATTGTCTTGATCGATCTTATTTTCAGATTGTTCTAAAAGCGTAGTTAAACGCTTTGTCACTTCTACCGACTTGCTTTCTTGATTATGGACGATTGCCACGCGGATACCTTTCATTCCGTTTCCCCCTTTGGCAACGGGTTCTGATCATGTCCGCCTCGCTTGCCTTTCCCATGTGAAAATAACCGTTGTGCCTCTTGGATCTCTTCACGGATATTGGACATTTCTTCATCTAGCTGATAGGCGGCTTCTGCCGACCGACGCAGTCGTTCACTGATTTCAGCGGGAAATTCCCCTTGGTATTTGTAGTTTAATGAATGTTCGATCGTTGCCCAAAAATTCATCGCTAGTGTCCGGATTTGAATCTCAGCTAAAATAATTTTTTCCCCGTCGATCAGTTGAACGGGATATTCGATCACTAGATGATACGAACGGTAGCCACTGGCTTTTTTATTGGTGATATAGTCCCGTTCAATGATCACTTTCATGTCTTTGCGTGTTCGTAAGAGTTCAACGACTTGGTGAATGTCTTCCACAAATTGACACATGATTCGCAAGCCAGCGATATCAGACATCTCTTCTTCCAGCCGATCCAAAGCAATCCCACGTAATTTACTTTTCGTTAAAATGCTATCCACTGGCTTGACCCGCCCAGTGACAAATTCAATGGGAACATGCTTGTTTTGTTCCCGATATTGTTTTCGTATGCCTCTTAATTTTACTTTTAATTCTGAAACCGCCTGTTCATAAGGCGCTAAGAATTCTTCCCAATCTCGAATCATTCTTCTCCCTCGATTCTGTTCATAACATACCTCTTATTCTACCATACTCTTGGAATAAAACTGAATGAACAGAAGAGCAGAAACAAAAGATTTTTTGTCTATCCCCCAACATCTCTGCTTTTCTTTGTTTGGTTTCTTTGACGGAATAGTTGAAACAGCGTACACTATGGTTGCAATAGAAAGAGAGTGAGAAACGATGGTCGAACAAGTAGAGATTGAATATAAAACAATGTTGACGGAAAAAGAATACCACCAGCTGCTTGCTTATTACAATTTGTCAGAAGAAGCATTTAAGATACAAACCAATTACTATTTTGATACGGTAGATCATAAGCTGCGGGAAAAGCACTTTGGCTTGCGTATTCGCACGACTGCTACCAATGCGGAATTAACGCTAAAAACCCCCATTGAGCACGGGTTATTAGAGACGACTGATCCTTTGACGAAAACGTCCGCAGCTTCATTGATTGCTTCAGAAAAAATTCTACCTACGGGTATCGTTGCTCAACGCCTAAGAGCGGCAGGTATCGAGCCTGACAAGTTACGTATGATCGCAGCATTAAAAACGAAACGGGCGGAATTTCCGATTGAAGAAGGATTGCTCGCGTTAGATGAAAGCTGGTATGGTCAACAGCATGATTATGAGTTGGAGTTAGAAGTCAACGAACCGATTAAAGGGAAAGATGCCTTTCACTCCTTGTTACGTCTCTTTGGCGTTCCTTACCGACCAGCGAAAAACAAGATCATCCGAGCCGTTGAAGAAAAATCATAGTAAGCTGTCCTTTTGCTTACTTTTTTCGCGTTTTTTTGCTATATTTAATAAAACATACTTATTTTGTTTTTCAAGGTACAAAAGAATCTTAATTGGGGAGAGATTCAAATGATCGAACTGTTTTTATTTATTAATCCGATTGGGCCTATTTGTTATGATATCGAAAAAGAGATTCTCAATAAATTAAACACCAGCCGCAAAAAAATCCATTTGCAGATCCTACCTTTCGTTAACTTGTTTTCCGTAGGTGTCTCAATGGACTATTTGTCCATGAATAAGACGGATTTGGTCTTGCGAAATGAACAGACCAACCAAATCTATGCTGCATCACTGGACTATAAGGCCGCTCAGTTGCAAGGGAAAAAAATTGCGCGGGATTTCTTGTTGAAACTGCAACAACGGATAGGGATCGAAAGACAAGAATATAGCGATGCCTTAGTGAAAGAATTATTTTCTGAAACGAATGGTGATTTAGAGATGTTCCTAGAAGATCGATCCTCTGAGCTAGTGAAAAAGAACTTTGCCACCGATCAGCGTGTAGCCAAAGATATGGGCATCACGATCACACCCTCTGCTGTGGTGTATGATTTTTCAAGTGAAGAAGAATATGGGGTCCTTTTAGAAGGATCAGAGGAACTGAGAAGTCTTCCGCTCGTCTGTGGTACAGCAACAGAACTCGATACATTTTTGCAAAAAGCTCAGTCTTTGAAAGCACCAAAACTTTCCACTATTCATGAAATTGATCGCGGGTTGATTCTTTTATGAAACCCTATTCAATAGCGACGCT
>OAUR01000139.1_pt1 | contig 24482 bp, 26 predicted proteins | sample 1476311 | NCBI WGS metagenome assembly OAUR01 (sample SAMEA2580058, study PRJEB22360) | human gut metagenome | biome: human gut; feature: human-associated habitat; material: faeces | place: Denmark | collected 2008/2010 | reverse complement strand
ATAAAGATCAGCTTTTCTTTGCCAGCTCCTGCCGCTGGATGGCTTATTTGCCGAAGCTGCCGTTGCTAGCTCCCCGCAGGCACTGACAGGCGATGACGGTGTGCACCCCACTCCTGCTGGACACGCCTTGATTGCAGATCAGCTAATGGCCCGTTTGGCTTTTTCTTCTGAAGGGTAAATAAACAGACCGCTCCGCGACAACCAAGTCGCAGGAACGGTCTTTTTTATGATTAAAGATAGGTTGAAGGAGTCAAGGAATCTTGGTAGATTGCGATCACGTCTTCTTCTTGCAGCGGTACATACGCATTTGTTGCAATAGAGCTGAATTGAACTGCTTGAGCCGCCATTTCAGCAAAATGGGTGTCATCGGCGATCCCTACTTCTGGCAAAGTCATTGGAATATCGCAAGAAGCAAAAAAGTCATACAGTTTTTGAATCCCCATTCGGGCAGCTAATTCTGGCACTGCTTCTTGGACACCAAAGACTTCTCTGGCAAACCGCGCAAATTTCGGCGCCGTTTCTTCATTCAATACATGAAGCATCCAGCGTGGGGTCAGGATCGCTAAGCCGATGCCATGGGTAATGTCATAAAACGCACTCAACTCATGCTCCATCGCATGACAAGACCAAGCACCACCCTTGCCACTTCCAGTCAAACCATTTAAGGCTAAGGTGCTCGCCCACATCAAATTCGCCCGTGCATCATAGTCTGTGGGGGCATTTAATGCGATGGGCAGATTTTTAATGACTGCTTTTAGCAATCCTTCTGCTACACCGTCTTGGACATCTGTTCCTTCTGTTTTACTGAAATAATTTTCAATCAGATGGCTCATGATATCCGCTGAACCGGCAGCCGTTTGATAGCGACTGACACTAAAGGTCGTTGTTGGATCTAAAAAAGATACTTTCGGTAAAAATTCGGGTCCGTGCACACCAAGTTTTTGTTTCGTTTCTAGATTAGAGATCACCGCGCCGCGATTCATTTCACTGCCAGTAGCCGCAAGGGTCAAGATCGTTACTAATGGAATCGCTGGTCCTTGATAGCTTCTGGAAAGAACTAAGTCCCAAGGCTCTTGCTCACTGCAAGCCGCCCCAGCGATCACTTTGCTGCAATCAATTACAGAACCGCCGCCAACAGCTAAAATGACGTCGATCGTTTCTGAACGACAAAGAGCGGCTCCTTGACGAACGGTTTCGATTCGTGGATTTGGATCGACACCAGTCAATTCAGTGACTTGATTGCCGTTGGCAGTCAATTGCGCCATGACTGCATCGTACAAACCGTTTTTCTTGATACTGCCGCCACCATAGACTAGCAAGACGTTTTTTCCAAATGTATTCAGTACTTCTGGCAGCTCGTTCAGACGGTCTTTCCCAAAACGAATGTCCGTCGTTACATGAAACGTAAAATTATTCATTGTCTCGTCTCCTTTTACACCTTTTCTTTTCATTAAACCATTTTCTGGCAAAAGTGCAACGCTTCTTCGTGGCTTTTTGCCAACAAAAAAAGATAACACATTCTCGGTTGCATGCAAACCAATACGATTTGGCTGCTTGCTCTATCAAAAGCAAGCAGCCTTCGCATCGTTCATGCACCGATCCTGCGGTATCTTTTTTACGCGATCGCTGTTTCTAAGCCAACTTTGATCATGTCGTTAAATGTCGTTTGTCTTTCTTCTGGCGTTGTTTCTTCTCCAGTGATGATGTGGTCGCTGACGGTACAGATCGCTAAGGTTTGAACGTGGAATTTCGCCCCTAAATAGTATAAGGCTGCGGCTTCCATCTCAACACCCATCACCCCAAGGTCTGCCAACTGTAACGTTTCCGTCATGTCATCTTTGTAGAAGGTATCTTCAGATAAGATGTTACCGACGTGAGTCGTAAATCCTGATTCAATCGCTGTATCATAGGCTTTACGCAACAGTGCAAAGTCAGCGATTGGTGGGAAATGGAAACTTTGGAAGTTTTTTGCTACCATCGATGAACTTGTTGCTGCCGCTTGGGCAATCACAAGATCACGCACGTGGACATCTTTTGAGATGGCACCACACGTACCGACCCGAATCAATTTCTTCACGCCGTAAGAGTTGATCAATTCATGGGCATAGATACTCGCTGAAGGCATGCCCATGCCGGTTCCTTGGACAGAGACCCGCTCGCCCTTATAAACGCCTGTATAGCCCAACATTCCCCGAACGTTGTTGTAACAGATCGGGTCTTCTAAGAATGTTTCAGCAATATATTTTGCCCGCAGTGGATCACCTGGTAACAAGATTTTGTCTGCGATCTCGCCTGCTTTTGCTTCGATATGAACGCTCATTCGTTTTTCTCCTTTGGTCTGCTTTTTATAGTACTGCTAACGTTTCTTTGATCAACGCTTTAAATTCTGCCTTGACCCGTTCCGTCGTTTCCACGACTTCTTCATGATTCAAGCTCGCTTGCATACCAGCAGCCAAGTTTGTGATACAAGAAACACCTAAGACTTTCAAGCCACTGTGAACAGCAACGATCACTTCCGGGACAGTCGACATACCGACAGCATCGGCGCCGATCGTCCGAGCAAAGCGGATCTCTGCTGGCGTTTCATACGTAGGACCTGAGAAGCCCATATAAACGCCTTCTTTTAAGTGCAATCCTTTTGATGCACCAACTTTTTGTGCCGCTTCCCGATAAGGCAAATGGTAGGCTTGGCTCATATCTGGGAAACGCGGACCCATTTCTTCTTCGTTTTCACCAATCAGTGGGTTGTCCCCCATAAAGTTGATTTGATCGGTGATCAACATCAAGTCTCCCGGCTGGAAGCTTTCGTTTACGCCGCCACAGGCATTGGTCACGACTAAAGAGTGAGCTTTCAATGCCGCCATCACACGGACGGGGTAAGTGACCGTCTGCATCGAATGGCCTTCATAATAATGGAATCGTCCTTGCATCGCTAAGACTTTTTTCCCAGCTAATGTTCCATAGACCAATTGTCCTGCATGACCAACCACTGTCGAAACAGGAAAATGCGGGATATCGTTGTAAGGCAACACGATTGGGTTTTCGATCTCATCGGCTAATTCACCTAAGCCAGATCCTAAAATCAACCCAAATTCCACTTCACCGACGCCGCTTTCTTGGATAAATGCCGTTGTTTCTTGTAATTTCTCATGTAACGTTGTCATTTCATCACCTCTAGTTTAAATGTTGTAAAAAGCTTGTTCCGTTTTCTGTAGCTGAAACACCAAAGTTTTCAGCGATCGTTGCGGAAATATCCGCATAGTAGCCTTGTGGCAATTTGCCTTGGCCTTGGAATTTCTTGCTGTACGCTAATAATGGCACATATTCTCTCGTGTGATCCGTTCCCGTAAAGGTTGGGTCATTGCCGTGGTCAGCTGTGATCAACAATAGATCCTCGTCTCCCATTGCTTCTAAAAGTTCTGGAATACGCAAATCAAAATCTTCAATGGCATGGGCATACCCTACAACATCGCGACGGTGACCATAAAGCGCATCGAAGTCGACCAAGTTCGTAAAGCTTAGACCCGTAAAGTCTTGTTTCATTACCTTCAGTAATTGATCCACACCGTCCATATTGCTCTTCGTCCGTACAGACTCGGTGATTCCTTGCCCGTTGAAGATATCATTGATCTTCCCAACGGCGATCACGTCTTTTCCAGCTTCTTTCAAGGAATCTAACACTGTATGGCCAAATGGATCGAGTGCGTAGTCATGACGATTGCTCGTACGAGTAAAGTTTCCAGGCTCACCGACATACGGACGCGCGATGATGCGGCCGATCATATATGGCTCATCTTTCGTGATATCCCGAACGTACTGACAAATACGATACAATTCTTCTAATGGAATGATTTCCTCATGCGCGGCGATCTGCAACACTGGGTCAGCCGAGGTGTAAACGATCAGATCACCTGTCTTCATTTGATGTTCGCCGAAATCATCAATGACTGCTGTCCCTGAGTACGGCGCATTGCAGACGATTTTACGTCCAGAGAACGCTTCGATCTGTTGCAACAATTCATCGGGAAACCCATCGGGAAATACGCGGAAAGGTTTTTGGATATTCAAGCCCATGATCTCCCAGTGCCCCGTCATCGTATCTTTCCCAACGGAAACTTCTTCCAATTTGGTTGCATACCCATCATGGTCAGCTACCGCCTTCACGCCTTCTAAAGGACGGATCGTCCCTAGGCCTAATTGTTCCAAGTGAGGGATCGTCAAGCCTGCTTCTTTTGCAATATGGCCTAACGTATCTGAACCGACATCACCAAAAGCTGCCGCATCAGGTGCTTCACCAATTCCGACTGAATCCATCACGATCAAGTGTACACGTTTAAACATTCTATTCCCTACTTTCTTTATTTTATGCTTTTACAAGCGGATCTACTACTTCTATCATACTAAACTTAAGCAAAAATTGCGCTGGGTTGCTTTGGAAATTTCCTGATGCGTTCCTTTCACCCAGAGGATAGAAAAAGGGCAGGACACAGCAACACATTCATGTCCCATAGCCCCACCCTTTCATACTGAAAAAATTATTTAGATTTAATGTAGTTCTTCCCGTTAGCTTTCGGACCAGCGGCTTTTCCAAGGAAAAGAACGAGCACGATGATCGTCAAGGCATAAGGCGCAGCTTGTAAGTAAACCGCTGGAATGGAAGAGATGATTGGCAGTTGGCCACCTACGATACTGATGTTTTGCGCAAAACCGAAGAAAATCGCAGCTCCCATTGCACCAAGTGGATTCCATTTACCAAAGATCATCGCAGCCATCGAGATAAATCCTTGACCGGCGATCGTTGTCACGGCAAAGCGACCCGCGATCGATTGAGCAAACAAGGCACCGCCCATCCCGCCAAGGAAACCAGAGATCAAGACACCTGAGTAGCGCATCACGTAAACATTGATCCCTAAGGTATCCGCTGCTTGTGGATGCTCACCGACAGAACGAAGACGCAACCCAAAGCGTGTTTTGAAAATCACGAACCACGCGATCACTGAGATCAAAATAGCGAAGTACGCCGGTAAGAATGTTTGATTAAAGAAAATCGGGCCAATGATAGGAATATCTTTAAGAATCGGGAAATTGAAATACCCCAATGTCCGTTGGATGTTATCCGTTTGCCCTTTGTTGTAGATCGCTTTGACTAAGAACACAGCCAAAGCTGGTGCCATCAAGTTCATCACCGTACCACTGATGATGTGGTCGGCACGGAAGTTGATGGTTGCCACCGCATGCAGCAAGGAGAAAAGCACACCGACAAGTCCGCCGACGAGCATCCCTAACCATGGTGTCCACGCACCAAATTGTGACGCAAATTCAATATTGAAAACAATCGAGCTAAAAGCACCCATAACCATGATTCCTTCAAGACCCACGTTAACGATCCCGCTGCGCTCTGAGAACACGCCACCTAGCGCCGTCAAAATCAGAGGAGACGCATAAATCAATGTTTGAGTGACGATCGAAGAAATTAAACTAATATCCATTAGATGGTTCCTCCTTCCTGATCTTGATCGTTTGGTTGGGCTTCAATCTCCTGTACGACCAGCGCTTCTTTTTTGCCGTCAAAGATTTTTGCTAACAAGAAACGAATCACAAAGCTGATCGCTACGAAGAAAATAATAATTGCGATATTGACATCGACTAATTCAGATGGAATACCTGCAAACTGCATGCCTTGTCCACCTAATTTCAAAATACTGAACAAGAGGGCTGAAAGCAAGATTCCGATCGATGAGCCGCTTCCTAACAAGGATACAGCCATACCGTCAAACCCGATGCTCAATGATGACCCTTGAACGAAGAAGTTTTCAAACGTTCCTAGTCCTTGAACGACTCCACCTAATCCAGCAAGCGTTCCAGAGATGATCATGGAGATAATGATCGTCCGTTTGCTGCTCATCCCCGCATATTCAGAAGCGCTTGGGTTCAAGCCCACCGCGCGGATTTCATAACCAAGAGTGGTTTTTTTCATCAAGAACCAAACCAAAACTAAGAAGATCAAGGCTAAGAAGATCCCTAAGTTCAAGCGAGAGTTGCTCGTGATGCTTGCTAGAAACGGCGTCTGCATGGAGGCATTTTCCCCCACCATTTTTGTGACCCCTTTTGTCGTGATCATGGATTCGCTCATCACATTATTGACTAAATGGTTCCCCGTATAAAGCAAGATATAGTTCATCATGATCGTCACGATGACTTCACTTGTTCCAAAGAATGCCCGTAGGAAACCAGGAATCGCAGCTGCGATCGCCCCGCATAAAGCCCCTACGATCACGGCTAATGGCAAGACCACCAACCGAGGCGCATCTGGCATCGCTAGTGCGACCCAGATACTGGCAACCCAACCTGCTAGCGCTTGACCAGAAAGACCGATATTGAAGAATCCGGCTGAGTTTGCAACGGCAAACCCCAGAGCGGTAAAGATCAATGGTCCTGCTGTAACAAAAATCTCACCAATGTTGCGGGCATTTAACCCACCTGTTTGTCCGTTGATAAAAACGGTCCGAAACATTTGTGTATCCCCTGTGATCGGGCTATAGCCGAAGGCCGCCATGATGATCCCGCCAAGGACGAATCCCAACAAGACAGCGATGATCGGCACTAATATATTGCGGATCTTTTCTTTGCGGTTATTCAACCGAACCACCTACTTCCTCCATTTGCAGCTCTCGTCTTGCTTCCTCCAAGGAGTACCCTGCCATCAACAAGCCAAGCTCTTTCTCTGATGTTTCTTTCGGATCAACGACCCCAACGATCTCACCAGCATGAATAACAGCAATGCGGTCTGATACATTCAAAATTTCATCTAATTCAAAGCTGACTAACAATACCGCTTTGAACTTATCCCGCTGTTCAATCAAGCGTTTGTGGATAAATTCGATCGCTCCAACATCCAACCCACGGGTCGGATTGGCAACGATCAATAGATCAGGATCGCGGCTGATTTCTCGTGCGATGATCGCTTTTTGTTGATTCCCGCCGGACAATGCCCGTGCTGGTACGATCTCGTTAACTGTTCGTACGTCAAATTCTTGAATCAAGTCACGAGCAAACTCATTGATCTCTCCGTAATCCAAGACACCTGCATTACTCAAAGGTTTTTTGTAGTAGGTTTGCAAGGCGATGTTTTCTGATAACATCATATCCAAGACAAGTCCGTATTTGTGGCGGTCTTCTGGCACATGACCAACGCCGGCTTCGGTGACTTTCCGAGGCTTGAAGTTAGTGATGTCATCACCATTCAGCAAGACCTTGCCGCTTTCGACTTTCCGTAAACCAGTGATGGCTTGTAACAGCTCTGATTGCCCATTGCCATCGATCCCAGCAATCCCCAATACTTCACCTGCACGTACTTCTAAGCTTAAGTTTTTGACTGCTTCTAAGCCACGGTTTTCTTTTACAACTAAGTTTTCAACAGAAAGCACGACTTCTTTTGGTGACGCTTCTTTCTTCGGTGTCTTGAAGGACACAGAACGACCAACCATCATATCGGCCAACTGTTGCGAGCTGACGTCTTTGACATTGACAGTGCCGATCCCTTGTCCCCGACGGATAACTGTACAACGGTCTGCCACCGCTTTGATCTCATCCAGTTTGTGGGTGATCAAGATGATCGATTTGCCTTCACGCACCAATCCGCGCATGATTTCGATCAGCTCTTCGATTTCTTGCGGTGTCAAAACTGCCGTTGGTTCATCAAAAATCAGTACATCTGCGCCGCGGTAAAGAGTCTTCAAGATCTCTACCCGTTGCTCCATCCCGACAGAGATGTCACGCACATAAGCATCTGGATCAACCGATAAACCATATTGTTCAGAAACTTTTTTGATTTCTTTGCGGGCTTTCTTGCGATCTAACACACCGAGATGATGTGGTTCGCTCCCCAAAATGATATTTTCTGTTACAGTAAAGGCGTCTACCAGCATGAAATGCTGATGCACCATCCCGATCCCCAATTTGTTTGCTGCGGTCGGACTCGTGATATTCACTTTTTCACCATTCATCCAGATTTCACCAGATGTTGGTTCCAATAATCCTGACAGCATATTCATCAAGGTCGACTTGCCCGCTCCATTTTCACCAAGCAATGCGTGGATTTCTCCTGGCCTTACTTGCAAGTTGACATCGTCATTGGCTTTGAACGTTCCAAACTCTTTGGTGATATGACGCATTTCTACAACATATTTTTCCTCAGCCAAATTACTCACATCCTTACTTTCTAATTCGCTTATACAAACCATTCGTCATGTCAAAAAAATAATTGCTATTGCTTAGGATGATTACTATCCTCATGAAAACCCGTTGCTTTCATCAACATAGTAATCCAACAACGATCATCTTGCCCTAAACTAGGGCAAGATAACCGAAAAAACAACTTTATTTTTCAGGTGTTTCTGGTACTTCTACTTTGCCGTCGATCACGTCTTGTTTCGCTGTTTCGATCGCTGCTTTGGCATCATCTGAAAGGAATCCTTCAGTAATGTCTACACCGCCATCTTTCAAGCCGTAAACAATATGTTCGCCGCCAGGGAAGTTGTCTTCTAACGCACGAGTTGAGATATCTTGTACCGCTGCGCCAACACCTTTCAATGTTGAAGCCAATGTGAAGTTATCTTCTTTGCCGTCAGCAGTTGTGTATTTTCCTTCGTCTTGTTGATCGCTATCTACACCGATGACCCAAACTTTTTTATCTTCTAGGTCTGCTTCGTTCAATTGTTCATTGATTGCTTTTGCTTCTTGGAAGACACCTGCACCAGTACCACCAGATGCGTGGAAGATTACGTCAACGCCACTTTGGTACATTGAAGCTGCCAATGCTTTCCCTTTAGCAGGATCACCAAATGATGCTGCATATTGAGGATCAACCGTGATTTCTTTGCCTAATTTTTCAGCTGCGTCTTGAACGCCCTTCGTGAAACCAGCTTCGAAACGGTCGATAACGACGCCTTCTTCACCACCGATGAAGCCGACTTTGTTTGTTTTGGTTGTATATGCTGCGGCAAAACCAGCTAAGTAAGCTGCTTCGTTATCTTTAAATGTTGCTGAAACAACGTTGTCTTTGCCTTCGATCACATCATCGATGATCCCGAATTGTGTATCAGGGTTTTGGTCAGCTGCTGCTGCGATTGAATCTTTCAATAAGTAACCCACACCGAAAATCGTTTTGAAACCATTTTGAACGGCACCATTTACGTTGGTTGTGTATTCTGAAGCTTCATTTGATTGCACGTAGTCATAACCACCAGCACCGCGAGCGATCCCGTGTTCTTTCCCCCATGCTTCTAAGCCTTCCCATGCGGATTGGTTGAATGAACGGTCATCTACCCCGCCGATGTCGGTAACGATTGCGACACTATGCGCTGCATCAGTCGTACCGTCTGCAGAACCGCCGCCAGTTGAATCAGTTGAACCTGAATTTCCTCCGCCACAAGCACCAAGTAAAGTCAACCCAGCTACTGCAACAATACCGAAACTAAATAATTTTGCTTTTTTCATTGCTGTAAAGCCCCCTAAAAATATAGTTTTTTTTCAACAGCCGCATCGACTGAATGAACATGGTTTATAAATCTTTGTTCGTGAAGTAATAAGGCAATAGGCCTTCTACCGTGGTTTCTTTGATGACACCATCATCGCCGACTAAGGTCACCGGCATATCTGGTGCACAAAATTCCACCATGACCTGGCGGCAAGCACCGCAAGGAGAGATCGGTTCTGGCGTATGACCCGCCACAACCAAATGTTGAAACTCTTTTTCGCCTTCAGAAACGGCTTTGAAAAAAGCGGTTCGTTCTGCGCAATTTGTTAAGCCATATGAGGCATTTTCAATGTTGATCCCTTGATATATCGTACCATTTTTGGCAACGAGACAAGCACCGACCGGAAACTTAGAGTACGGCACATACGCTTTATCTAAGGCGGAAACGGCGGTGTCGATCCACTCTTTTTTCGCTATTGTCATTGTCTTCCCCGCTCTTATTTTTATTTTTTGCTACTTTACTTAATAATGCTAAGCTTAGTAGCCAGCACCTGTTGAGCCAGTCACGATAGCAACACTTGCGCTTGTTCCTAAGCGGTTTGCGCCCGCTTCGACCATAGCTGCAGCTTCTGCTTCGTTGTGGATGCCTCCAGAAGCTTTGACACCCATTTCTGGTCCTACTGTTTCACGCATCAAGCGAACATCTTCAACGACTGCCCCACCAGTTGAAAAGCCAGTTGAGGTTTTCACGAAATCTGCACCAGCTGCTTTGGCTAATTCACAAGCCTTGACGATTTCTTCGTTGTCTAATAACGCTGTTTCAATGATTACTTTGACAAGCGCTTTGTCTTTGGCTGCTTCAACGACTGCTTCGATGTCTGCTTGAACTTTTTTGTATTGTTTTGATTTCAAGGCACCTACGTTGATTACCATATCGACTTCATCTGCGCCGTTTTTGATCGCATCTGTTGTTTCATAAGCTTTGACCTCAGATGTGTTTGCCCCTAAAGGAAAACCGATCACGGTACAAACAGCCGTTGGTTCGCCTTGTAATTTTTCTGCTGCTAATGAAACCCACGTTGGATTGATGCAGACAGAATAGAAGTGATAGGTTTTTGCCTCTTCGATGATTCGTAAAACATCTTCCTCCGTTGCGTCTGCTTTCAAAATCGTGTGGTCGATCATGCGATTCAATTCCATTTTTATTCGCTCCTTATTCTGTAATAATGTCATGGATCAATGGCGGTTCTGCGCCATCTTCCCCAATTTCAATATTTTGGTCGATCAATGCTTTGACATCCTCGATTGCTTCGGTATTGCTATAGATCGTCAATAGCGATTCCCCTTTGCTTACGGATTCGCCAACTTTCTTATGCAATTTGATGCCCACGGCATGGTCGATGTCTTCATCTTTGGTCTTACGACCTGCCCCTAACATCATCGCCGCGATCCCTAGCTCATTGGCAACTAATTTCGTCACCACGCCGCTAGTTTTCGCTGGGACTTCCACTTCATATTTCGCTGTCAAAATCTTGCTCGGGTCATCGATCACTGTAGCGTCTCCGCCTTGGTCTGTGATCATCTGTCTGAATTTTTCTAACGCTTTGCCTGAATGCAGGGCTTCTTCCAACAGTTGGCGTGCTTCTTCCAATGAATCAGCTTTTTTCGCTAAAACGACCATTTGGCTGCCCAGTGCATAGCACATTTCTTCCAAGTCTTTCGGTCCTTTTCCTTGCAGTGTCTCAATGGCTTCCACCACTTCCAAACTATTGCCGATCGCTTCCCCTAAAGGTTGTGACATATCAGAAATGACTGCCATCGTTTGGCGATTTGCCAATTTTCCGATGCGGACCATCGTTTGGGCTAAGCGTTTGGCATCCTCCAAGTTTTTCATAAAGGCGCCATCGCCTGTGGTTACATCTAACACGATCGCATCGGCACCTGCCGCGATTTTTTTACTCATGATCGAGCTGGCAATCAATGGGATCGAACTAACCGTTGCCGTCACATCTCGTAAGGCATACAGTTTTTTGTCCGCAGGAGCTAAATCTCCTGATTGACCGATCACGGCCACTTTGCTTTCGTTAACTAATCGGATAAAGTCAGCTTCAGAAAGCTCGATTTTAAATCCAGGAATCGCTTCAAGCTTGTCTAACGTCCCACCGGTATAGCCTAAGCCGCGCCCAGACATTTTCGCAACCGGTACGCCAACACTAGCCACTAATGGCGCTAAGATCAATGTGGTCGTATCACCAACACCACCGGTCGAATGCTTATCGACTTTGATTCCTTCAATTGAAGATAGGTCGATCACTTCACCAGAATTTGCCATTGCTAGCGTTAAGTTCGTGATCTCTTCATCTGTCATATCTACATAAAAAATAGCCATCAACAAGGCACTCATTTGATAATCTGGAATACTTCCTTCAGTATACGCAGTTACAATGTAGTCAATTTCTTCCTTCGTCAATGACTTGCCGTCACGTTTCTTTTCAATTAAATCCACCATTCGCATCGAAATGACCCTCGCTTCCTTTAACATTATACAATAATTTTTCGTAGGGTAAACCACTTTAGTAAAACAGTTTACTAAATATCGCAAAACTATGAAAACACTTACAAGAAGAAATATACCGCATTATTTCTCGCTTGTCAATGTCTTCACGCTCTCACGAATAATTAATTTTGTATCAAAAATCTTATTTGGAATTCGCCGTGTCGGAAACTCAATGGCGTCCACTAAAAACTTCGCTGCGGTAAACCCGATCTCAAAAGTCGGCTGCATGACCGTGGTAAGCGGTGGTGTGATGTATTCCGATAATTTCAAGGCATCAAAGCCGATCACCGAGTAGTCTTCTGGTACTTTTTTGCCCGCCTCATAAATCGCTTGACAGCAGCCGATCGCCATGGCATCGTTGCCACAGAAGAACGCTGTGATCTCTTTATACTTCAATAATTCCTTCGTTGCTTCGTACCCGCCGGTAACCGTTAATTCAGCATTTTCTACATATCGGCCTTTAAAAGGGATCTGATGATCCTTTAAGGCATGGCGATAGCCATTGAACCGTTCCTCTAATTGATAGTAGCCGGTGATTTCTTTGAGCATCGCAATGTTGCGGTGACCATTTTTGATCAAATAGCTGACGGCTTGGTAGGCGCCTTCGTATTCTTTCACGATCAAACGACCATTGTCCCGCTGATTGATCCCACGATCAACTAAAATAATTGGTCGGTCATCAAAGAACCCGCTCTTCAAGGAATAATCCTCTGGCAGCAAATGCGGCGTCGCTAATAAGATGCCATCTACCGAACGATGAGACAGTTCATTCAAATATTGAACCTCTTTTTCTTGGCTGTGGCGCGAATTGCATAACACTAGCATGTAACCTAGTGGATTGAAATAACTTTCCGCCCCTTCAATGACTTTAGAGAAAAAGAAATCCGTCACATCAGGCACGATCATTCCGATCGTTTTTGAATGGCGGTTGATAAGATTCGAAGCAAAAAAATCCGGCTTATAGTGATATTTATTTACGATATCTAAGACCCGCTTTCGGGTTTCTTCACTAAAACGGCTGCCTTTATTGTTTAGGATCTGCGACACGGTCGTGACAGAGACGCCAGCCATTTCAGCAATCTGTTTAATCGTCAATTTCATCTGCTTCTCTCCTCTCTTGCCTAAAGTGTAGCAAATTTTTCTCAAAAAAAATAGCACACTTTCAACAAGTGTGCGACTTTCTTTTTCGTTGATCAAAAATGGCCCGATGATACAGACAGCTCTTTTAGCGGAGCTGCGATTGCTCCAAAGACTGATGACAACAGGCTTTTTGAGAAACCAACTGGTCCAGTTGCCGCTAACCAGTGCTTGTCTTGGCGATGCCTTTGATCTGTTGAGAATCAAAGAGCAGCTACGCTTCTTTTACGCTTTGAATGATGTAATAGCCTTTGTCTTTTTTGATGATTTCGGCATTGCCAAAGGTCTCTTGCATTTTCTTTTGAGCACTCGGCGCCCCTTGTTTCTTTTGGATCACGATCGTTAAAGTCCCGCCTGCTTTAAGCAAAGGAAACGCCCCCGTCAAAATCTCATGAACGACTTCTTTTCCTGCCCGAATCGGCGGATTGCTGAGGATCGCCGCATAAGCAGGTTGATTTAATTGGGCATAGATATTGGATTGATGGATATCTACCTGTTCAATGCCGTTACGCTGGGCATTGCCTTTTGCCAAATCCACTGCCCGCTGATTGATATCGATCATCTCGACAGGTCGTTGACTCGCATAAGCTAACGCTAAGCCAACAGGTCCATAGCCGCATCCAACGTCCAGCAGACTTCCTTCTGGCAGCTCCCCCCACTCAAACGCATCGATCAGCACCCGCGAGCCATAGTCCACCGTGTCACGGGAAAACACCCCGCTATCTGTCACAAAATGAAAGTTCTTTCCTCTTAATTCAAACGACCACTGCTCAAAATCATGGGCCGTATCAGGGTTTTCTGTATAGTAATGATTACTCATGGTTATGCTCCTTTCTTCTATTTCCTCTTCGCTTGTTTTTTCTACTGGTTTCTACTAGTTTTTCCTTGTTTCTTCTATTCGAACAAGTGAACATAGTGAAATCACCAGTAAAAAAGCCCTGCAAGATTTGTCTGCTGCTTCTTTCTAATCATACCGAAAAACAGTCAGAAGTAAACGCCCAGCAAAAAAAACAACGAAAAAACAGTTTTTTGTTGTTTCTGCAAAGGAAATCATGTCTTTTTTCCAAGTTCCGCAAGTTTCTATGGTAAAATACTTTCGAACAGTGGCCCGTCGCTTCTAACAGAAACCGATGATGCCGCAAAAAAGGAGCCTACTATGCAAGAAACCATGAATTTTTATCAAATTCCTCGTGAGCAATGGCAAGGGTTTTATACGAACGGCATGATGCCTTTCACTCAAGAAGAATTGGATAATATCAAAAGTTTGAACGACCGGATCTCGGTCCAAGATGTGGAAGATGTTTACGTGCCTTTGTGCCATCTGATCCATCTTTATATGAAAGAGTTTGAATCATTGACCCTCAGCAAGGGACTCTTTTTACACCGCTACGTCAAAATGCCGCCTTTTATCATCGGCATCGCTGGAAGTGTCGCCGTCGGCAAAAGCACCACCGCACGGCTCGTCCAAAATTTGTTGGCCCGTTTGTTTCCCCGTAGAACCGTCCAACTGATCACCACTGACGGCTTTTTGTACCCGAACGAAGTCTTGGAGGAACGCGGCAGCTTGAATCGCAAAGGATTTCCAGAAAGTTATGACATGGAAGCCTTGATCAACTTTTTGAATGCGGTCAAATCAGGAGAACCAGACATTCAGATCCCTGTCTACTCCCATGAAGTCTACAATATTATTCCTGATACGTATGAAACGATCAGTCAACCAGATATCTTGATCGTGGAAGGCATCAATACCCTACAACTGCCTGCAAACCAACAAATCTATATCAGTGACTTTTTTGATTTTTCAATTTTCGTGGATGCCCAACCAGCACTGATCGAAAAATGGTATTTGGAACGATTTGAATCATTACTAGACACGGCCTTTCAAGATCCCAGCAATTATTATTACCAATATGCGATCGGGGATCGCAAGGAAGCGATTAAAATGGCAAAAGAAGTATGGAAAAATGTGAATTTAAAGAATTTACACGAGTATATCTTGCCTACACGCAGCAGAGCCGATATAATTCTTCATAAAACAAAGCACCATTTGATCGATGAAGTGTTCTTGCGCAAGTATTGACCGCTTCATTTTTATGATTATGCTGTTGAAAAGGCCCAGCCTTTTTTCAATAAAAACTAAAAGAATTGAGGTAATTTATTGTGACAAACGTTGACACTTTGCCAAACGTCGAAAAAATTATCGTACTTGATTACGGTAGTCAGTACAACCAGCTGATTACACGCCGTATTCGTGAGTTCGGTGTTTTCTCAGAATTATTGAGCCACCGCATTACCGCTGAAGAAGTAAAAGCGATGAACCCAAAAGGGATCATCTTATCTGGCGGACCAAACAGCGTCTACGACGAGAACTCTTTCGGCATCGACGAGAAAATTTTTGAGTTAGGCATCCCAGTTTTAGGGATCTGTTACGGCATGCAGTTGATTACTTATAAATTAGGCGGAAAAGTTGAACCTGCCAAAAACCGTGAATACGGCAAAGCAGAATTGGAAGTCACTTCTGATGCAGCGGCCCTTTTCCAAAACACGCCCGCAACCCAAACCGTGTGGATGAGCCACGGAGACTTGGTCACTCAAGCACCTGCAGGCTTTGATGTCGTGGCAACGAGCAAAGATTGCCCGATCGCTTCTATCCAAGATGCCGAGCGCAAAATGTACGGTATCCAATTCCACGCAGAAGTTCGCCATTCAGAATACGGCAACGACTTATTGCGTCACTTTGCCATTGACGTTTGTCAATGTACGGGTGATTGGACAATGGACAACTTCATCGATATGGAAATCGCAAAAATCCGCGAACAAGTGGGCGACAAAAAAGTCTTGCTTGGTCTTTCAGGCGGGGTCGATTCTTCTGTCGTTGGTGTTCTTTTACAAAAAGCGATCGGCGATCAGCTGACTTGTATTTTTGTTGACCACGGCCTCTTGCGTAAAGGCGAAGCCGAGCAAGTAATGGAAAGCTTAGGCGGCAAATTCGGCTTGAACATCATCAAAGTTGATGCCAAAGAACGTTTCCTATCAAAACTTGCTGGGGTTTCTGATCCTGAAGAAAAACGCAAGATCATCGGAAATGAATTCGTGTACGTCTTCGATGATGAAGCAACCAAACTAGCTGGCGAAGAAGGCGTTTCTTTCCTTGCCCAAGGAACCCTTTATACCGACGTCATCGAATCAGGGACCGAGACTGCTCAAACCATCAAATCACACCACAATGTGGGTGGTTTACCTGAAGACATGCAATTCAAATTGATCGAACCATTGAACACCTTGTTCAAAGACGAAGTCCGTGAATTAGGGACTCAACTTGGCATGCCAGACAGCATCGTATGGCGCCAACCATTCCCTGGACCAGGTCTAGGCATTCGTGTCCTTGGCGAATTGACAGAAGAAAAACTAACGATCGTCCGCGACTCGGACGCAATCTTGCGGGAAGAAATCGCAAATGCCGGCTTAGACCGCGACATTTGGCAGTACTTCACCGTCTTACCAGGCATCCGCTCCGTCGGTGTCATGGGTGATGGCCGGACCTACGATTATACCGTCGGCATCCGTGCTGTCACTTCAATCGATGGCATGACCGCTGACTTTGCCCGCATCCCATGGGAAGTCCTACAAAAAATCAGCGTCCGCATCGTCAACGAAGTCGCACACGTCAATCGGATCGTGTACGATATTACAAGTAAACCACCTGCTACTGTGGAGTGGGAATAAGAAAAAAGAGCTTAGAACCCTTTATTTATAGGGTGTCTAGGCTCTTTTTCTCGAGGTTACTCAACCATTAGCTTTTACTCTTCTTTTGAGTTAGAATCAGAAAAATCATGTTTTATTTTTCTACATAATTTTAACCCCTTAACTTTTCTTTGTGTAAGTTCTAAAGAATCATAACTTTCTCTACATCCGAAATTATTATGCTCATATTTAGCAACTTCAATTAAGGCTAACTGAAAAGCTCCACATAATGTTTCATATAAATCATTTCCATCAGCATAAACAGACATGACTTGCATATTCAATTCTTTAAACTCATCTGGTATATCTTTGCCAAATCTTTCAATTTTTATAGATACTTGATTTTTCCGCATACAACAACCTCCTAATTATGTTCTAAAGATATTTTCTATTCAAAAAGATTTCTTTATCATCAACAGTCATCGACCATTTTTAAAATCTAATAAAATGCCATATAACTTAGCAATACTATCTGCACTTTGCAGTGAATACCTTCTAGGTGTAACCGTCAAATAAGACACGTCATGATTTCCTAAGAGATTTATCACTTCGACACCGAAAACTTTCATCTTTGATTTCCATATGAACAAATAGTCTAATTCATTCATGTAAAGATCAACGTTTTTTTCTTGCTCGTATGCGTCTGTATAATCTCCTAGCAAAATCACTTGTTTAATGCCTAATTCTTTAAATTTCTGCTCAACCATTGGCAAGATTATTTGTGCTGTTAAGTGTAAATCGCCCACTAAAAGTGTTCTCATTTTGAATCACTCTCCCTCTAACTCTAATATTTTAAACGCCTTTTGATATTTCTTAACTCTTTCAAAATCTTTTTCAGTTGGGGAAGTAATTCTTGAAAGATTCATATTATCTTTTAAATCTGCAAGTTTAACCATAGTGGCTAGTTTATTTTTCTTAATTTCTACAATATAGCCAAAATAGGGTTGATAACGTTCATGCGTCAAACCCTGTACTGCCGAAACAATCGTGTCTGAAAAACCTAACTCTTTCAGTTTTTCAATAGTAATATCCGTGTCTTCAACAGTATCATGAAGATAGGCAACAACCTTAGCATTTTTATCTGTTAGTGAATTTGCCACTCGTTGAACATGAAAAAAGTAAGGTTCACCACCTTTGTCAGTTTGACCAGCGTTAGCTTTTTTCGCTACCTCGATAGCCATATTTTTAAATTTATCATATTCTGTCATGTTGGCAATCCCGACTTTCTTTTAAAATTTTGGTCTGAATGTCATTGAGAAAATTTATTTCTTGCTGAGAATAATCTTTCTCAAATCCGACAATTGAAAAATGGGTGACATTCTTGAGTAAAGCTGAAACGACACAATCAAAAGAATGTGCATGGTCTCGCCGTACATCTCCGGCTATTAAGGTATTAAAACTATAATGTAACCCGTCCTCAATAAATTCCGATAAAACATAATACATATCGCCAAATTCAACACGATTACCTGTATCAACAGCCCAAACACCAGATTTAGAATCATATTTCGGTATTTTTTACCCTTTAAATTTGTCTGAATCAAAAACAGTATTTTCCATATTGATACACCTCGTCATTCTTTATGCTTCACATACTGATTGCCTGTAAGTTTCCGTTGCGCATTTTCCTTAGGCATTTCAATAGTATTCGTTAATTTTTTAGCGACTTCTTTGTTAGCGTTCTCATATAAATGTCCGTAAGTTCCCAAAGTTGTTTGAATATCTTCATGACCTAAGCGATTACGAACGACCAACGCATTTCTTCATAATGTTGTTATTTTCGCTTTAAGCTATCATATTTCTCAATAGTTGGTAGCTCATCATAAGTTCGACGTGTATTACTATCAATTAACCAATCTAATTGACGTGAACCATTTTCATTTTCAACAGAATAACTATAGAAAATAGGTTCATCATACTGATACACCTCAATATAGGTGGAAGTTTCAATAATTTTAGTATTATACGCACGAGTTTCTTTAGACATCACACACCTCTCAGCGCGCGCTCAAACGAGCAGATGTTGTTTTATATATCAAGTTAAGTGTCAGGCAAAAACCGCCCGACTGGCCCCCACAAAGTGAGTGAAAAGACTCGGACACTCCGTTTAGTCGCTGGGGCGACTACCTCCCTATTTCACTCACTTCGAGGGGGTTAATTTGTTGTTGAGGGAACTGACTACGGCTAGTAAACCAAACATTAAGCCAGTCACCTTTGTTATGGCTAGCCCTATACCTAGAGCTAAGAAAAAGTAGAAACGAAAATTATCAGCGTTCATTTTTTTCAATCCTTTCAATTTTTGATAATGCTTTGAGTATGCTTTTTCGGCGTATTCACGTTATAGGGTATCGAATTGTAAGTAGTATTCGATTTCTTTTAGAATAAGGCTTGCTTGTTCCACTTTTTCATAATAACACCCTCTATTCGATATCGTGGTACAACATGTAAACATTTATTTGAAATAAAATTCTAAATAGCGACTAAACTATTTAGAAAAATAACTTTCTAGTCGATTTGACTATAAAAGGCAAAAATAATTAATTTAATGATATAACTTAATCGCGGTAGACGTTTACTAGGCTCATCACTTTTAAAATGGTAACGATATTCCTCTAAGCCATCTAATACATTTTCATCTAAATAAAGTCGGGGCGTAACGGAAGATTTATCTTTATAATTTTCTTTTACAATTGTTCTATCCATGCGATTTTGAATTTTTTCCCAATCGTCATCAGTGAAATTTTGTTTTTTACAATATCTGTAAGCTTGTTCTATAACACTACCAGCTGATACTTTTAACACCACATTGAATGATATCCCATCCAGCAAATCACTGTAATGTTCTTGCATGTCTGTTTCTAGTTTATTAATCAAGCCATTTTTTAGTTCATTTTTTAGTTCTCGTTCTCTATGAATAATTAGTTTGTCTATCCAAATTTTAGCCTCATAAGCCAATCTGACTGCTTTATATACCCTTGCCATTTGTCATACTCCCTATTTACAATTTATCAGAGCTATCTGTTGTGATATTGCTAAGTAAAATCCATAATTGTTCGGCGTATTCTGATTTCGATAACAGTTCCGCTCTATTTTTAATTGCAGTAATCATTCCTGAAACAATGCTAACAGCATCTTTTTCATTCAGTGAACCGAAGTTTTCAGTTTCATCTTTTGGAGATTCTAAATAGTCCGTTTCAATAATAAAATGCTTTTCTATAAATTCGCTGTAATCTTCAAAATTTTTAAAATAGAAATTGTATAATCCTTGTTTTTTCAATCTGTTCCAATTATTCCTAATTTCACTCAAAAACCTTCCCATATAATCTTGTGTTCTAAATTCAAAATTATCTATAGAAATTGTTTTAGAACTCTTTCTTCCCATCTCTATAGGTATTATCCAAAAATTAGCTAAACTATGATACAGTTTATAAAACTCATAAAATATCTTTTGAGTACTCATCAGCATCACTGTCAAATATCAATCTCATTCGTCCTTTTGAATCATTGGGCATATAGTATTGCTTATTTATTTTTTCCCCATCTATTGATAACTCTTTAATCAATTTCCCAGAAATTGTTTTAAAAGAGTTCATTGTATCACCAGCAAAAGAAACATTGGCAAAATCATTAATATAAATATTTCCTTTATCATCAGATTTTCCAAATACATTAAATTCGCCTTGTTGATTTTTGGGAATAGTATTTTTATAGATGATTTCGTAAAAAGCAATTGATACATCAGACATGTCGGGGTCTTCCACACCTCTATATACTTGAGCGCTTTTTATTGTGTCGCCTTCTTTTTGAATTGTATTGGTAAGTTTATCAACCACAATAGGTGTTAGCAGCATTTGTTTTAATTTTTCTTGTTTTTCAGATAACATTTTTTTCCTCTCAAATTCTCAAATCAAATCTTTTGCGTTTGCACTTGCAAGTAAGAAAAACTGCACATCATCAATGAAATATTTGGCATCAAAATCATAAAAAACAAAGTTCTCTTTTTCCACAACCTTTTTATTCGCTTCGATTAAAGCATATTTTATACCCCTGCATAATTCTTTTAGTTCATCTCTACTTAAGTATTCATTTAATTGAAGCTTTCCCCAGTTATCAATTAATATTTTAAATTCTGGATCAATTAGAATTCTTAGGTCACTACTTTTAAAAACTCTATCTAGATTTTCTTTGAACAACATAAACCCCCACCTCTTTTGTTTATTTGAATTACTACAACTTACAATAACATAAATTCAATCATTTTCAAGCATTTCATTCAAAAAAATTTTATTACTGCAACCAATTTGCAACCAACACAAGAAGAACATTACAATTTCTATCACTCCCAAACGATACAAAACTGCATAAACTCAACAAATCAATCCTTATAAATCATCAAGCGCATGGAATGGGAATAGTATAAAAAGCTTTGGAGTTCCTATAAAAAGGCCTACCAAGGCTTTTTTGTGTCTGATATCAATTGGTTTTTTATATTTTTTCATAGTAGAAAATCATTCTGATAAATTTTTCTCATAAGTAGCAAAGACTCTATCTAATGCTATCTTTATTTTCACATCATTTTCTATATAGGAGTCTTCAATGTCTTTTTTACAGTATTTATATTCCACTTTCCTATCTGAATCGTGTGTTTTCACTATAAAGCTTTGCATAATTTTAACTGAGAGCTGTCTTCTTAAAAATACCAACAATTTTTCTGCTGTAATTTTACCTGAATAAATATTTTCTGTATCTAAACATATTCTTTCTTTAATAGCTCCATCAATATGAGAAACCGTTGGAGGATTCCTTAACAAAAATGCGTTAAATGAAGCTTCATCAACTACCAACACATTCTCTTGTTTCCCAGCTTCACCAAGAATAGTAGAGGTAAGTAATACCCGCTGGACTTTTTCTATTGATATTTCTTCACTCAATCCCAATTGCTTTAGAGTTATAGAAATATTCTCCTCAAAATAGTCAGCATTTTTATTTAATTGTTTAATTGCCTCTTTTATTTTCTTATTAGTTTTAGCATGCTCTCTTACCGTATACGGTTGATTGAATGACTTACATTCAAATAAGAAGAGCGTTTTATCTAAAACAAATGCTAAATCAATCTCTCTTTCCAAGTCTTTTTCCTTTGTAATCTTAATATGTAATCGTTTAGCATCTATTTGACTACAAACTTGTAATAAGTGTTTGGTACGTTGTTCAAACATAGCTCCTTTGAACCCTAATGCAATGTCTTCCCTATTTTTTTGGGTCTCTTCTTCATCTCTTGAAAACATAGATAAAATGACAGACAGTGGTCGAATTTCTTTAGCTAACGTTGGTAACAGTATTAATTTATCTTGAATCTTTATTAATGGAGCATCTATTAAGTCTTTTGATTTGCCAGTAAAAATGAACTTTTCTAAAATCATTTTTGCTTCTTTTTTTGATATATTTTGAGAAAACTTAGACAATTTTTTGATCCAATCATACTTTGTTTTTACAACACATAAATTCTGAACAGAGTAAATATTTCTATTCTTCTTTTTATTGGAATATAGAATAGATTCATGTTGCAAAAAATAAATTCCCTCTATCCACTTTCTAATTTCAATGCCATGAACTTTTTTATCTAAGTTTTCTTGTCCAATATATCTTCGACAAAGTTCTTCTGATAAAAAAGTTGTTAGTTCTTCGTCGATTGCTCCATCAATCCTTCGTCTGTCTTTTTCTAATTTATAATTTAAAATGTCTAATTCAATGCTAGTCATAAATCTTTTATATCTAAAATTAGATACTAAAACAGCTCTATTAAAATCCTCATCTAAAAAATCGATAATTACTTTCTCATAAATTTCTTCAATTCGTATATCTGAATACTTCCAATACTCAAAAGCATCCATTAAATTATCTCTTTCTTGATATTTCGAATATACATTTATATTCCATAATAAATTTTTTTCTGAAAATATTCGATTAATTCCACATTGTTTTTCCAGAGAAATGTTATGAAGTAAATACTTTAAGATATTTCCTGAACTAAATACATAAGTATCATAAGTATCAACCCTCTGTTCAAGACTAATATCCAAATTATTTTGTTCTCTTAACAATCTCAATTGTCTCTCCAAAAAAATTATAAATATAGCCAAAATATGGTTGGGGTCGATAATAGATTCATCAAGCTCTTTGTTGATAGATTTATTAGATTCTACGAACAAATTTTGTAGCTGGTCAACTTGTTTTAAATGTCTATCTAAAACTTTATTCATTCCTGTATCTGTGTTTTTTTTTAGTAAATTATTGTATTTTTCTAAATATGGATTTGGTTTATAGGAACACAGATACTCATTAATTTCTAAGCCAAGTGATTTGATTTTAAGCAGAAAAAGATAAATATCTTCAGGCGCTTCTTTAAATAATTTTTCAATATATTTCTTTTTACTTAGTTTTTTCATTTCATCCATATAATCCAAATAGTCAAACTGTTGGTTTTTGGTGTAAAAGTCATTTCCCATTTCTATGCTCTCCTCGTAAATTTAAAATTTGTCTAACGATTTTTTAAAGTTGTCTTTAAAAGCAAAAAAAATTGAACAAGATATTCCTAACGTAATTTATTTCGTTATGGTGTGATTTCTCAGAGTAAAATAGATACATGAGAAGGAGCCAACGGGAATTTATCACTTCCTCCTGGAGGTTTATCTACCTCTATAAGTTTGTTATTCGAACCAATGTATTCGCTAACAATACGTTAAGTAACTTACCAGAATTAGCAACACTTTTTAGAAAATCTAACTTACAAGTGAAATAATTGGGGTCAGGAAATGGGCGTCCTATCAACGAGCTTATTTAGCTTTACTGCCATTTTCCTTGTGACTGTAGTGCCTATGCTAGGTGAATTTCAGAACTTTCTTTTGTATAATTTTTCCTCATCAATCTTTTAACATATCATCCTTTCCTCTTCCCATATTTCCGTTGCAGCTTCTTTGACATCTTTTTTTCTTTCTTTTTTACTAACGGATTTTTCGCCCGCTTTTCTGCGTAAAATACGTAATAGTCGTCAGCTTCTGTGACTTTCACGTAACCGAAAACGGAGCGAATCTTGTTCTCATACCATTTTCGGCGCTTGGTCACCATGTATAGCTTTCCGTTGAGTGCCAGTTGACGATAGGCTTTCTCGATAAATTCCTTTGGTACAGAAAAATCTACATGGTACGGCGGATTAGACAGAATAACATCAAACGTTTTGTCGCTGATTTCTTTAAATCCTTCACTTAAGACGATCTCTGGTGCTACGTCATTTCGTTGCGCATTTTTTGTAGTCAAGTCGATGGCATTTGCTGAAATGTCTGTCATTGTAACTGCTGCTTCAGGATACCTTTTTGCCAGATAAATTCCTACAAACCCATAACCGCATCCCAGATCCAAAATTCTATCCTGGTCATTGATAACTGCTGCTTTTAACATCGCTTTCGTTCCTACATCTAACCCTTTTGGGGAAAATACGCTTTCATTTGTTTCAAACTCTAATGATAGTTCATCATATCTGACTGCAAGCAAATCCTACCCACTCCTTTA
>OAUR01000138.1_pt1 | contig 24638 bp, 18 predicted proteins | sample 1476311 | NCBI WGS metagenome assembly OAUR01 (sample SAMEA2580058, study PRJEB22360) | human gut metagenome | biome: human gut; feature: human-associated habitat; material: faeces | place: Denmark | collected 2008/2010 | reverse complement strand
CGAACGCCTAGGCGGCGGCACGCCCCCCCCCCCCCCCCCCCCCCCAGCCGTTCGGCTAATTAGAGAGGAAAACCCAATCATGTCCATCATGTCCAACGCCAAGCGCGCGCTCGCCATCGCGGCCGCCGCGGCGACCCTGCTCTCGATGGCCGCCTGCGGTTCCAGCAACGCCGCCAGCGGCAAGTCCGATTCCAGCGGCGCCGCGTCTTCCGGCAAGATCGAGGTCGTCGCCTCCATCAACCAGTGGGGTTCCGTGGCCGAAGACCTCGGCGGCAGCAACGTCGAAGTCACCAACATCATGACCAAGACCAACGTCGAGGCGCACGATTACGAGCCCACCAGCCAGGATGTCGCCAAGTTCGGCACCGCCAAGGTAGCCGTAGTCAACGGCGCCGATTACGACCCGTGGGCCACCAAGGCCGCCCAGCCGACCAAGGCCACGCTGGTCACCGCCGCCGAAACCGCCGGCATCAAGGAAGGCGACAACCCGCACGTCTGGTTCTCCGCCAAGGTGCGTTCCAACACCGCCGACGCCATCACCGCCGCCTACCAGAAGGCCGACCCGAGCCACAAGGACGACTACGCCAAGCTCAACAAAGAATGGCACGCCAAGGAAGACCAGCTTGAGTCCAAGATCAAGGAGACTTCCGCCAAGACCGAGGGCCTGCCGTACGCCGCCACCGAATCCGTGGCCTGGTACCTGGCCGACGACCTCAAGATGACCGACGCCACTCCGAAGGGCTACGCCCAGGCCTCCGCCAACGAGAGCGAGCCGACCCCGGCCGACATCAAGGACTTCCAGGACACCCTGAAGGCCGGCTTCATCAAGATGTTCGTCTTCAACAGCCAGGAAGCAAACTCCACTATTGACCAGATCACCGGTGCCGCCAAGGACGCCAACGTGCCGATCGTGGAGCTCGCCGAGCAGATGCCGAAGCAGTACACCAACCTGCTCGACTGGATGAGCGCACTGGTCGACCAGTTCGCCGCCGCCGTGAAGTAATGCGGCAGTAGCCGTCAATCCGCAACAGCGATAAGGGGAATAATCAAGTCAGATAGCGAGGCGTTGTCTAGGGGAGAACAGAACACTTCGCTATCAGGGATAGGCTCCTTATATATCAGGGTGCTTCGGGGATGTCCCGAGGCACCCTTTGCGTTAGGGTGAATAGTTAGGAAACGGTAAGAAAAATAGTGGAACTATGGATTTTCCAAGGTTCAGCGGCAACAATATGCCCTTGAAAAGTCACATACGGAAACAGGCGAATGAGCGAGAACAAATGAGCGAGAACACTAGTAATACCACCACAGTGAAACCCCATTTCAAGCTTTGGGCCAAAAAGGTCGAAGCCAATGAAGTCACGCCCCAACACCCCCACAAGCCCTTCCCCGGCTGGGTGTACGGCGTGCTCTTCGTTATCTTCGACATCATTGTCGTGACGGCGCTCGAAGTGGGCGTTTCGTCCAGCTCCACCCGTGTGCAGCTGTCCAGTCCGATCGTCGGATTCGGCTTCGTGAGCAAGATGTGGACCGACGGCAATTTCGTATTCGTGCTCAACGTGATACTTGTCGCGTTGCTGTACCTCATGTTGCTGATGCTGTTCAACCGGTTCTGGACGGCAAGCATCGTGATTCTCGCGGTCGGAATCATCGTGGCCGCCATCGAACATTTCAAGGTCGAGATCCGTTACGAGGCCATTCTGCCCGCCGATCTAGGCTTCCTTGGCTCGAACACCGGCAACATGCTCACCTTCATTCCGGCCGGTGCGCATGTGACCATCCTCGTGGCACTCGGCGCGTTCGCCGTACTGCTCGCGCTGATTCTGGTGCTGCGTCATTTCGATGGGCGCAAAGGTCGCATGATTCGTACGGATAACCTGAGCCTGAACCTCACCTCCCGTCTGATTCTTCTGCTGCTGCCGATTCTGGTGTTCGCGTTGTACTGCATTCATGTGAGCACCACCGATTCGCTGGCCAACAAGTTCTCCCGCGCCTTGGGAGACACGCCATCCATGTGGGATTCCGTGTATGACGCGCAGCGCAATGGTCCGCTCGTGGCCTTCACCCGCCAGCTCAACCCGAAGATCATGGACAAGCCGAGCAACTACTCCGAGGAGACCATGAAGAAGGTCGCCGCTCGCTATCAGAAGGAAGCGGAGACAATCAACGCCTCCCGCACCAACAACCTCACTGATTCGACAGTGGTGTACGTGTTGTCCGAATCCTTCTCTGACCCGAGCCGCGTGCCGGGACTGAAGACCAATAAGGATTCGATGCCCAACATCCGCAAGATCAAGGCGGGCACCACCTCCGGCCTGATGCTCTCCTCCGGCTACGGCGGAGGTACGGCCAATCTCGAATACATGGGACTTTCCGGCCTGAGCATGGCCAATTTCGAGTCCTCCCTGTCCAGCCCGTACCAGCAGCTGGTCCCGAGCCAGCATTGGACTCCCACCATCAACCAGCTGTGGGGCGCGCCCGTCAACTCGCTCGGCTACCACCCGTACGAATCCAGCATGTACTCGCGTGCCACGAACTACAAGAAGTTCGGCTTCTCGCACTTCTACACGTTGACCGGTCCGGACGTGATCAAGTATCAGGACAAGATCGACGAGTCGCCGTACGTCTCTGATAAGTCTTCCTATGATTCTGCGTTGGAAGGCATCAAGTCCGGCAAGACGAACAAGTTCATTCAGATCATTACCATGCAGAATCATATGCCCTACCACGAGTGGTATGAGAATAACGACTACACCGCCGAATCCACCACGGGTACGCCGCTGGGTGATGATGAACAGCAGTCGATTGAGACCTATCAAAAGGGTGTGGAGATTACCGATCAGGCCACTCAGGAGTTCCTGAATGAACTGGATGCGCTGGATAAGCCCGTCACCGTGGTGTTCTATGGCGACCACTTGCCGGGCATCTACTCGTCCGCCAGCGAGGATGACAACAACTCCTTGGCCCTGCACCTGACCGATTACTTCATCTGGTCGAATAAGGCTTCCAGCTCCCAAGGCAATAAGGCAAGCGATGCAGCCTACTCCTCGCCGAACTTCTTCGTGGCGCAGGCCGCCGATCACATGAACGCCAAGGTCAGCCCGTATCTGGCGTTCCTGACCGAAATGCATTCCAAGATCGCCGCCATGGAACCGCCTGTGGTCAACAAGATCCAAGGCTGGGATCGTATCCCCGAAGGCCAGAACATCTATCTTGATCAGAACGGCAACCCGATGTCCACCGATGACTTCGACAAGGAAACCAAGCAGTTGCTTGCCGACTACAAGCTCATCCAATACGACATCACCGCCGGCAAAAACTACCTCAAAGACACGGACTTTATGACGCTGCCGTAAAGCAGACAGCCTAGTAGGCTGTCTGTAGGCAGCGTGCGAGCCGACAGACGAGCCAGCAAGGCGCGGGGCGTAGCCCGTCCAAAATTGCAGTAGCGCTACCGTAAAGCAGGGGGTGCTTTCATGACGAACCAGACTTTCGAACAACTGAAGAAGACTTACGAATCCGGTCGTACCCGGCCGCTGGCATGGCGCCGCGCGCAGCTGAACGCACTACGCCGTCTGGTTACGGAGAACCGTGATGCCTTTGTCTCCTCGGCTATGGCTGACTTGGGCAAGCCCGCGGCTGAAACCGTGCTCATGGAACTGAACCTGGTGGCTGGTGAAGCACAGTTCGTGCGCAATCGTCTGAGCCTTTGGACCGCCCGGCATCCCAAAGCGATGCATTGGATGTTGCAGCCGGCTGCCGGATGGACGATTGCCGAGCCCAAAGGCGTGGTGCTCATCATTTCACCGTGGAATTATCCGGTGCTGCTGGCCTTGGAACCAATGGCTGATGCGCTCGCTGCCGGTAACGCCGTCTGCTTGAAACCGTCCGAGCTTTCACCGAATACGTCCAAGCTCCTTGCTGAGTTGGTGCCGCAATACCTTGACTCCGAGGCCGTGCGCGTGGTCGAAGGCGGGCCCAAGGAAACCGGCGAACTGCTGAAATGCCCGTTCAACCACATCTTCTATACCGGTGGCGGCCACGTCGGCAAAATCGTCATGCGCGCGGCGGCCGAGCATCTGACGCCGGTCACGCTGGAACTCGGCGGCAAGTCGCCATGCTTTGTGGATCGCACTGCGGACATCAATGTGGCTGCACGCCGCATTGCGTGGGGCAAATTCACCAATGCCGGGCAGACTTGCGTGGCACCCGACTATGTGCTCGCCACGCCGGATGTGGCCGAGGCTCTGGCCGAGCGCATCGCCGTAGCCATCACCGAATTCTATGGCGAAGATCCGAAGGCCTCGCCTGATTTTGGTCGTATTATCAACGATCGTCATTTTGAACGACTGTGCAAGCTATTGCCGGTCGGCACCGTGCCGCCTGAGGAGCCGAGCTCGCCGCTGGTGCAGGTGGCATCGGCGGTAGGCGCGGCCATGGATATGGTTGGGCGGCGCTTCAATGCCGTGACTACTGGGCGCGGTGGCGCGGGGGAGATGGCCGGCAGCGCGAACAATGCGGCGAAGCCGACGGCCGGTTCGAATATGGCAGCCGCTGATGATGGTGCGACTGCCTCGGCCGCTGTTGAGCCGAGCGAGATTCACAAGGTGCCCGGCGTGTTCGACCTGGCCGGTCGAATCGTTTGCGGCGGCAAGGTCGATCGTGCCGCCCGGTATATCGCGCCTACCGTGCTGTACGGTACGTCGCCAGATGCGCCAGTAATGAAGGAGGAGATTTTCGGGCCGATTCTGCCGATTCTGGTGGTCGAGGATGCCGAGTCCGCAATCCGATTCATCAACAAGCGGTCCCGGCCGTTGGCTGCATATGTGTTCTCGCGCGATCACGAGGTTCGGCTGACTTTCGAACGTCAGACCAGCTCCGGAGCCTTGGGATATTCGCTGCCGTTGGGCCATCTGCTGTCCAGCCGGTTGCCGTTCGGTGTCGTGGGCGCGTCCGGCATCGGCACCTACCACGGCAAAGCAGGCTTCCTCACCTTCAGCCACGTCAAAACCGTGGTTACCAAGCCGCAGTTCCCCGACACTCTGCGCCTCGTGTACCCGCCCTTCAATGAAGCCAAGGCCAAACTGTTCGACATCATCGCCAAATTCAGCTAGCGTGATATCGCTCGCTGATATTGGGTGATGGCGTTGTCATAGTGACGTTCGCTGTCCCGGTAATTACGTCAATCGATTGATTCGTGTACCGGGCCAGATTTTTCTGTCCTAGTATTTGATTTCGGGTCATTTTTGCTTACCGGGACAAAACTGACGCCGGAAGTATCGTCCGCGTATTACGAAAATGGCGGAATAGTGCGGTTTCGTATGGAAGGGAATTTCAAATATTCCTATATTCGAGGGGTTCAGCTGTCCTGGTTTGCGAAAAAGAGCCGAAATCGGCTACCGGGACAGAAAAATCTGGCCCGGTAGCCACGTCAATCGATTGACATGGCTACCGGGCCAAAAATCTGCAGCAGATGCGTCGCTTCTGTTACTTCAGGGCTTTGAAGCCGATGTCGTGGCGGTAAAACAGTCCGCGCAGCTCGAGCTTGTCGATGATTGCGTAGACCTTGTCCTGGGCGGACTTGATGTCCGGAGCGGAGGTTTCGACGAGCAGCACGCGGCCAGAGTTGGCCACAAGGTTACCGTGCTCGTCAGAGGCGACGCCGGCGTAGTAGACGTGCGAATCCTCGTCGACTTCGATTTCGGGCACACGGGCACCCTTGATGACGTTCTCCGGGTAGCCGTTGGAGGCGATGACCACGCCGAGGGTGGCGTTGGACTCATCCCAGGTGAATTCGGGGGTTTCGCCGTCGAGAATGGCGGAGATGCCGGCACCGAGGTCGGAGGTGAGCTTCGGGAGCACGACTTCGGTTTCCGGGTCGCCGAAGCGGGCGTTGAATTCGATGACCTTCGGGCCGTCGGCGGTGGCGATCAGACCGGCGTACAGGATACCGGTGAATGGCGTACCTTCCTCGGCCATGCCTTCGACGGTGGGGCGCACGATTTTCTCGATGGCCTCGTCGACCACGGACTGCGGAATCTGCGGCACCGGGCTGTAGGCACCCATGCCACCGGTGTTCGGACCCTCGTCGCCATCGTGGGCGCGCTTGTGATCCTGGGAGATGGGCATCGGCCAGAAATCGGTGCCGTTGACAAAGCTCATCAGGGAGAATTCCTGGCCGTCCAGGAAGTCCTCGATAACGACCTTGGCACCGGCGGAGCCGAAGCGATGGTCGATGAAGATGTCTTCGAGTGCGCGCTGGGCGGTGTGCTCGTCCATGGCCACGGTCACGCCCTTGCCTGCCGCCAGACCGTCGGCCTTGATGACAATCGGGGCACCGTGCTCGTGTACGTAGTCCTGCGCCATCTCGAGATCGCTGAAGGTCTTGTATTGGGCGGTCGGGATGTTGTGTCGGTCCATGAGCTGCTTGGCGAAGTCCTTGGAGCCTTCAATCTGGGCGGCGGCCTTGGACGGGCCGAACGCCTTGATGCCGGCGGCGGCGAAATCGTCCACGATGCCTTCGATCAGCGGGACTTCCGGGCCTACGAACACCCAGTCATAACCATTGTTCTTCACGAATTCGATAAGTGCGGCGTGATTCGACTGGCTCAGCTGCGTGGTGTGGATGCCGTCCTTGAGCATGCCCGGGTTGCCGGGAGCCACGGTGACTTCGTCGATGCTCGGTGCCTTGAGCAGCGTGTAGGCAATGGTGTGCTCGCGCGCGCCGGAGCCGATAACCAATACTTTCTGACCCATGTTGTTCCTTTCCTGCGGAAAGCGAGTTACTTCAGTACGATTTGCGTGCCGGTGGTGTCGGCTGCGATCTGGCCGAGCACGTAGGCGGGCTCGTTGTTGTCGGCGAGCAGCTTCAGCGCCTCGTCCTTGCGAGCGGGGTCGATGGCCAGCACCATGCCGATGCCCATGTTGAAGATGTTGTACATCTCCTTATGATCGATGTTGCCAGCCTTCTCCAGCACGTCGAAGATCGGGAGCACGGGCCAGGTGCCGAGCTCGATTTCGGCGGCCAAGCCGTCCGGAATCATGCGCGGGATGTTCTCGATGAAGCCGCCGCCGGTGATGTGGGCCACGCCTTTGACCACGCCCGCCTTGAACAGGGGAGAGAGGGCCTTGACGTAGATCTTGGTGGGGGTGAGCAGCACGTCGCCGAGCTTTTCGCCGCCCAGCTCGTCGAGTTCGGTGTCCACGGTGTAGCCGGCCTGCTCGAACAGGGCCTTGCGCACCAGGGAGAAGCCATTGGAGTGTACGCCGGTGGAGGGCAGGCCGATGAGCACGTCGCCTTCAGCGATGGTGGAACCGTCCACGATGGCGGACTTTTCGGCAACGCCGACCGAGAATCCGGCGAGATCGTATTCGTCTTCGTCGTACATGCCCGGCATTTCGGCGGTTTCGCCGCCGACCAGCGCGGAACCGGCCTGTACACAGCCGTCGGCCACACCGGCCACGACCTGCTCAAGCAGTGCCGGGTCGTTCTTGCCGCAGGCGATGTAGTCAAGGAAGAACAACGGCTCGGCGCCCTGGGCGGCGATGTCGTTGACGCACATGGCCACGCAGTCGATGCCGATGGTGTCGTGCTTATTGGCCAGCTTGGCGACCATGAGCTTGGTGCCCACGCCGTCGGTGCCGGAGATGAGAACCGGCTCCTTGTAGCCCAAGGAGGCCAGATCGAACAGGCCGCCGAAGCCGCCGATGCCGCCGACCACGCCGGGGCGGTTCGTGCGGGCCACGTGCGACTTGATGCGCTTGACGACTTCGTACCCGGCTTCGACGCTCACGCCGGCGTTCTCATATGCTTTTGGCATTTGGTTGGCCTTTCTACTTATTTTGGCTCCCCTCTGGAGGGGAGCTGTCGGCAAAGCCGACTGAGGGGAGGCAAGCGCCTCTGGTTCAAAGAATTGTTATTGAGTGGATTGGTGGTGAGCTATTCGGCATCCGGCTGCACGGTGTTGTACTCGTTGCCGATGTACTTGCTCTTGTACAGCGCGAATTCAGGCAGACGCACACGGTCCTCGGGCGTGAGGGACTTCAGGAAGTCGGCCTCGTAGTCGTCGAGCGCAGTGGGGTAGTCGCCGTTGAAGTAGGCGACGCACAGGCCACCGTATGGGGCGTCGGCGTTCAGTCCGATGGATTCGACCAGACCGTCGAGCGAAAGGTAGGCCAAGGAATCCGCGCCGATGTATTCACGGATTTCCTCCACGCTCATCTTGGCTGCGATGAGTTCCTTGGTGGTGGAGATATCAATGCCATAGAAGCAGGGGTACTTCAGCGGCGGGGAGCTGATGCGCATATGCACTTCAGCGGCGCCGGCTTCCTTGAGCAGCTGCACGATGCGCTTGGACGTGGTGCCGCGCACGATGGAATCATCGATGACGATAACGCGCTTGCCTTTAACCACGCTGCGCACAGCAGAGAGCTTCATACGCACACCCTGCTCGCGCAGTTCTTGCGTGGGCTGAATGAAGGTGCGGGCCACATACTGGTTTTTGATTAGACCCATTTCGTTGGGCAGGCCTGCTGCTTCCGCATAGCCGGATGCGGCGGACAATGAGGAGTTCGGCACGCCGATAACCATATCGGCCTCCACCGGGGATTCGGCGGCGAGACGTGCGCCCATGCGCTTGCGGGCGGAGTGCACGTTGACGCCATAGATATCGGAATCCGGGCGGGCGAAGTAGATGTACTCCATCGAGCAGATGGCCAGCTGCGTGTTGTTGGTGTACTGCACGATCTTGTAGCCGTGATCGTTGACCACCACGATTTCACCCGGGCGAATGTTACGCACCAGCTCGGCGCCGACGACATCCAGTGCGCAGGTTTCGGAGGCGAGCACGTAGGCGCCGTTCTTCATCTTGCCGAGGGAGAGCGGGCGGAAGCCGTTCGGGTCGAGTGCGCCGATCATGGCGTCTTCGGTCATCAGCAGGTAGGCGAAACCGCCATGCACCGTGTTGAGCGCTTCCTTGAGCTTGTCCATAAAGGTGCGCTGCATCGAACGGCGAATCAAGTGCATCAGCACTTCGGTGTCGGAGTTCGAATGGAAGATGGCGCCTTCGTCTTCAAGCTTGCGGCGCAGTGACGGGCAGTTCGTCAGGTTGCCGTTATGGCACAGAGCCACGTCGCCGTCATGGAAGCGGAAGATGAACGGCTGGATGTTGTCCGTGGTGCCCGAGCCGGCCGTTGCGTAACGCACGTGGCCGATGGCGCAATTGCCCTTCAGTCGTTCGATTTCGCGCTCATCGCCGAACACCTGGGTGAGCAGGCCGAGTCCGCGATGACCGATGAGATGACCGTTATCGTTGGAGACGATGCCGGCACCTTCCTGACCGCGATGCTGCAGCGCGTGCAGGCCAAAATAGGTGAGTCGTGAGGCGTCGGGGTGGCCCCATACGCCGAAGATGCCACATTCCTCGTGAATGTCTTCGAGTTCAGCCGACAAGCCAAAGCTCCTTTTTCAAACAGGGGATTAACTATCTATCAACCCTACCAATCGGCGGCTACATCGCGTGTTGTGGGGTGGTGGAACTTGTTGGGGTTTGCGGACGCGGTTTAAGCACCAGATCAGTCAAGTATGAATAGTGGCTTAGGATTTTGGCCTTTCGCTGTTTGTGGTGGGTGGTTGTGGTGTGGGGTGATGCCGACGGGTAGGTTGGAAGCATGGATACCTCTTACCTGTTCACCGCCGCATTACCTGGTGCTCCACTTTGTGCTCAAGCGTGATACCGAATTGTCGGTGTGACGTGATCGGTTGACTTTCGTCAACGCAATTTGAAAGGCTCCGACGGTATTATCCGTCGGAGCCTTTCGTCGTATGAATCCGGTGCTTGTTTTTCGGCTTCGTCTCAGTGCCTGAAATGGCTGAAGAACTCGATGGTCTCGGGATCCTGCGACTCGTCCATCACCTCAGCGGGTGTGCCGTTCTCGGCGATGACGCCGTGACGGAGCAGTACGATGCGGTCGGCCGCTTCGTGGGCGAAGCTCATTTCGTGCGTGGCCATGAGGATTGTGGTGCCTTGGGCCTTTAACTCGGCAACCATGTTGAGCACTTCGCCGACCAGCATCGGATCAAGAGCGGATGTGATCTCGTCAAGCAGCAGCAGTTCCGGGTCGGTCATCAGTGCGCGCGCAATCGCCACGCGCTGCTGCTGGCCGCCAGAGAGCTGATCGGGGTAGGCACTGGCTTTATCGCGCATGCCGATGCGTTCAAGCAGTTCCATAGCGCGGGTTTCGGCGCGATCCTTGCTCCAGTGGTGAACCTTGATTGCGGCAAGGGTCACGTTCCTGAGCACCGACATGTGGGGGAAGAGGTTGAACTGCTGGAACACCACGCCGATACGTGCGCGAATCTTGTCCTGGTCGGCACGCGGGTCGGTGATATCGGTATTGCCCAGCCAAATCTGGCCGTCATCGACCTGTTCAAGCAGGTTGACGCATTTCATCAATGTGGATTTGCCTGAACCGGAAGGCCCCAGCAAAGCCACCACCTCATGTTGGTGAATGTCAAAGGAAATGCCACGCAGCACCTGCGTGTTTCCAAAGGATTTGCGCACGTCATCAAGACGCAGCACCGTCTTGTTGCTCACGGGGGAGTCACTCGCCTCGGTGGTGATATTGGTCATTTCGCTCATACCGTTCCTCCGCTGAGTTCGCGCTTACGCAGACGTTCCGTGTACCAGTCGTTCAGCAGGATGAACGGCACGCTCATCAGGATGAACAGCAGGCTGGCGACCACATACGGCGTGAAGTTGTAGGTGCTGGCCACGTCGATCTGTGCGGCGCGCACGGCATCCACCGCACCCAGCACGGAAATCAGGCCGACGTCCTTTTGCATGGAGATGAAGTCATTCATCAGTGCGGGCGCCACTTTGCGCAATGCCTGAGGAATGACGATCAGTCGGGTCGTCTGGCCGGAGGTCAGGCCCAACGAGCGGGCCGAGGCTCGCTGAGAAGGATGTACGTCGTTAAAACCGGCACGCAGCACCTCGGAGACGTAGGCGCTGTATCCCATTACCACTGCAATGGTGCCGAGTACCGAGGGATCGATACGGCCGAACAAGCCTAGGCCGGGAATGCCGAAACCGATTAGATACAGCACGACGATAATAGGCACGCCGCGCATCACAGTCGTGTAGATCAATGCCAGGATACGCAGCGGGAACAGAATAGGGGAGCGGCTGGTGCGCACCAGCGCGATCAGCGTGCTCAGAATCGCCACGCCGACCACTGCGACGAGCAGAACGCGGATGTTGAGCCATAGGCCGTCAAGCACATGGGGAAACGATTTGACGAAGTATTCGCCGGAGAAGAAGGTCTCCTTGACTCGTGGCCAGCCGGGGGAGAGCTTCAAGCCGATGACGATGACCACCACGAACACAATGGTGCTGATCAGACTGGTAATCGTCGATTGAATTTGCTGATGAACACGATATTGGCGTCGTTCGAGCTCGACCTGACTTACCTCGTGTCCGTCAGGGGCATTGTGCTGCCTGGTTTCGGTTGGTGCTGCGGTCATGTGATGAATGTCGCTCGCTTCCTGAATGCCGGGATGGCCGGGTGCCACAGGAAAATTCCCGCAGCGCCCGGCCAAGGTGTTGTGACCTTATGATGTAAGCCTACTTCACTTACTTCTTCAGTTCGGTCAGGTCGGTGGTGTACTCGGCCAGCCACTTGTCCTGAAGCTTCTTGATGGTGCCGTCGGCGTTCAGGTCATCCACTGCCTTGGTCACGGCTGCAGTCAGCTTGGAATCCTTCGGCAGCACGATGCCCATGCCGCTCTTGTCTTCGGAGTCAGGCAGACGGCCGAGCACCTTGGCGTCCTTGACCTGCTCGGACTGCACCATGTACACGCATTCCACGGTGCTGGTGACCAGTGCGTCGATCTGACCGGCGTCAAGTGCCTGAGCCAGTGCGGCATCATCATTGAACGTCTGGATGTCGTCCTTGATGTTCGCCTTGGCGTAGTCGTAGGCAAGGGTGCCGACCATGACGCCCACGGTCGCATCCTTCAGATCGGATACCTTGGTGGCGTTGGCGAACTTGCTGTCTTTCTTGACCACGACGGACTGGCTGTCGTTGTAGTAGCTGGACGAGAAGTCAACGGCCTTCTTGCGCTCGTCGGTGATGCCGAACTGCTGGATGTTGAAATCCCAGTCCTTGGCGCCGGGAGCGATGGCGGTGTCGAATGCGGTGCGGGTCCACACCACGTCGCTCTTCTTGAAACCGAGCTTGTCGGCCACTGCGTAGGCGACGGCCGCCTCGTAGCCCTCACCGCTTTCCGGCTTGTCGTTCATAACCCACGGCTCGTAGGCCGGCTGTCCGGTGGCGATGGTCAGCTTGCCCGGCTTGTACGTCTGCTGGGTGATGTCGTTCGAATCGGCGGAATTGGATGCGGTGGACTGGCCGGAACCGCAGGCTGCGGTGAACGACAGAGCCAGGATGCTGGCGGTGGCCGCAATGGTACGGACGATGTGTCGCTTATTGAACATGGGTTTCCTCTCCTCAAGTGTTCGTCATGCACACGGTTCAAACCGTGCTTGATGCATTCGCGCCAATTGTATGGCTATTGGGTTACAAAACATCGATATTTTCGGATGCTGGCTATCGCCATTGCTTATGGCCGACTAGAGCCGCGCAATCTGGCGCGTAAGCGGACGGATATCTCATATTGGCGCAGAGCGAAATGGCGTTCACTGTTCGAGTGTGAAGCCGTCGAATACGAATCCCGGACTGACCACACAGGAGACCAGCGCATCGCCCTGGCCTGGCACTGTGCGCTGCCAGACGCCAGCCGGTACGACCGCATGTCCCGATACGGTTACGTCGGCCTGATCGGTGGTGATGCCGGAACCCAAGGTGATTACGGTTCGCTTGGATTCGTCGGATTCCGGAGTCTCGTCGCTGCCGCCGAGCTCCAGTTTGACCGATGCCGGGCCATGCCACAGCCAGACCTCATCCGCATCGACCTTATGCCAGGCGCTGGCATCTCCCTCGGGCAGCAGGAAGTAAATCAGTGACGATAGCGGTCGGCTTGAGGCCTCATCCGTGTGCGGGGATTGCCAGTCACGCGTGTACCAGCCGCCTTCGGGGTGGGTTTCCAGTCCAAGGCGTTCCACTATGGACCGGGCGTATGGACTCATGTCTTGCAAAGCGACGCTCATAATGAGATCTCCTGTTCTTGGCGGGTTTGCTGGTTTTTGGCTTCTTGATATCAGGTCAGGTCAGCGGTGTCACCAGGCGTTGTTGTAGGCTTCGCGCCCGGATATCACCGTGGCTCGGTTCGTGCCTGCGCCGTGCCTCACCAGTGTTTCCAGCGTTTCTTCGATGCCGGCCGGAGATGATGTGTCGACGGGGATGTCGAAGAACGCGAAATCAGCCAATGCGCCCGCGTTGATTTGTCCAATGCGGTTGCGGCCCACGTGCATGCCCATGGAGGCGGCGCCGCCCAGCGTCATCATACGAATCAGGCGATGTGTCAGATCGTCGCTGGCATAGCCTTGTTCGCGGGCCAGGTCGTAAAGCATCGACACGTCATCAAGCAGATCGAGGGTCGGCGTGCTGGAGAGCGAATCGGTGCCCACGCTTACCAGATTGCCTTCCTCGAGGTATTCGCGCACCGGTGCATCTTTGCCGGTGTTGGTAATGCGATTCGATCGGGGGCACAAGGCCACGCCCACGCCGCGCTGACGTAGAATACGCCGATCCTCGCCATTGGCCCACACGCCGTGTGCAATGTGCACATCCGGTCCAAGCGAGCCAAGCTGATCGACGAACTGGATGGCGGAGGCACCTTTGCCCACTTCCTTGAGCTGCCGGTAGCTTTCCCAATCGTGGTCACTCCAGTCGGCCGCCGAATAAGTGGTGAGCACCGGCGGATAAGTGCCGGCCTCGAGCGGGGTCTCCGCCAGATGGATATGCAGTCGCATGTTCAGCTGACGAGCAATGTCTGGAAGATCAACGAACGGTTCGGACTCCAGCGTATACGGAGCATGCGGGCTGATGCCGAGGTTGGGCAGCTGCTCCTCGTTCATCCGGCGCAACTGCCGGATGAGCTCAGTGCGGCCCTTTTCCATCCATTCGGCGTTGTGCCAGCCCATTACCTCCCAATAAGCGATGCCGTGCATGCCCTGCGAAGCCAGCGCGCCGGCGGCGTCCAAATCGGTGACGATGTCTGCGGCGGCCGTCGTTCCCGATTCGACCATCTGGCGAGCGCCGTCCTCGGCCCACTGCTTCCATGGCTGGGTCTTCTGCGCCTCGGCGTACACCTCGTTGAATGCCAGTTCCCAGGCGCGGAACCGATCGTAGGTGCCTTGCCCGACCTGCACCATGCCGCTGTACTGCAGATGAGTGTGCGCGTTGATCAATCCGGGGGTGAGCACCCCATCCCAATGCCGTTCATGGATGGTGCCGTGAGCCGTCATTTCCTGCTTCAGCGCCTTCAGCACCCAGCGGCGTTTACCTACATGAACCACGCGGTCGCCATGTATGGCAACTGCGCCATCGATGATGACGGGGCCCGTCACGGGGATGATGAGTTTGGCGGAATACAGTGTCACATCATCGATAAGCTCGGTATCGACGGTCGGCCAGGTGTTGTCGGTCATATTCTCCTCGCTGCGTTGTGTTCGGTGCCGTGTCTATGGCTATCGGTCGGCGTTCTCTCGGTCGTTTTCCGCGAATCTGGTCAGTCGCCAATTGTAGCCGTTGTCCTCCACGGCATGGCTGGCTCGGTATCCGCGCGCCTTGAGCGCGCTGGCGGCGATGCGCTGGTCGGTCGCTGCGTCAAGTCTGATAAGCGTGTGATCCAGTGTGCCTCGATGTTCCAGAAGATATGCGACGGCGCTGGCCTGTACGGCGAAGCTCAGATCCATGATCTCGATTGGATTGCCGCCTCCCACCGTGTAGTTCACGCCATCGCCGTCGGCGATTAGCGTGAGCGTTGGTCCGTTGGGAACATTGAGTTGCACGGTGTCCCTGTTGACCTGTGGGGTGAAGTCGCTTACCTCGTCCAAGGCGATTTCGTTGGCGATGCCGCCGATCACTGCGAGCGCCGCACCCTCGTGCATTGCGCGCATGTGCTCAAGTGTGACCGTATGTCTCACGCCAGTGGCGGACACCACCATATCCGCGCAAGGGAGTGCCTCGTCAATGTCTTGTGCGGCGAAGCCGTCGAACACCGCTTTGAGTGAAGCCACTGGATCGATATCGCAGATGGTGACTTCGGCGCCAAGCGCGCGAATGCGCCGTGCGAAGCCTTGGCCGACCGGGCCGTAGCCGATGACGGTGACGTTCTTACCGTCGAATGCATGCTCGCCGAGAATGCGCTGCATGGTGGTCACGCATGTCTCCCCAGTGCCGTGGGCGTTGTCGAATCCGGTTTTCAGCACACTGTCGTTAACGGCTACGACCGGGTAGGTGAGGGCTCCCGCTTCCTGCATCTGCTGGAACGCGCGTACGCCGCTGGTCGTTTCCTCGGCCACTCCAATGAGGTTCGCCGTGAGTTCGGGGCGTTCGAGCGAAGCGAGACGGGCGAAGCTGGCACCATCGTCGATGATGATGTCCGGCTGTATTTCGTCCAGCAGGTGCAGGGCCGCCTCGTGCGCCTGTTCCGCGGTCCAGTCTCGGCTGGATTCGACCGTGATTCCTTCCCGGCGCAGCTGTTCCGCCACTCGGGGATCCGTGGAATCCGGGCCGCAATATACGCCGACGATTGCGCCGGCGGCCTTAAGCTTGCGCAGCAGAATCGCGGTCTTTGGCTCCAGTATCAGACAGACGGCAATACGAATGCCTGAGAAATCGACGCGAGTGGTGAGGCTATCCATGGTGTCGCGTAATACCGGCATGTGCTGTTCCGCGTACTCCATTGCCTCCAGTCCGCTTGCCTTGCGCATATCGGTGATGGAATCGATGCTTTGTGTGCCGTCGCATAGGAATTCCTCGTTGTGCTCGTCGGTCATCGTGGCATCTTCGACGGTCATGCCCCATTGCTGGGCCTGAGACTTGATTTCGGCATGCTTCTGTGGCTCCGGAATCGCGAGTCGGGCTCCTGCCAGTGATCGATTCGTCTTCTGGGATCGGGCTGCCGCCCACGCTGCAAAATCGCTGTCTGCTGTAATGCTTTTCTTCATATTCCCCATGGTACGCATGCATGCCGCTGCTCCGCCGCTGCGCGTGTGGCGTGGGTGAAGAGCGTGCTTGGGCGCGTTGCGTGCGTCGACTTCGGCAGCTTCGAACAGGCATGTTGCATCGAACAAATGTTCGACTGTGTTGATATGCTGGTCGGGCCAGCGGTGGTAAGGAGGTGATGGCGATGGGCAGCGGAACGGTATCGACGCAACGCGAGCATACCTATATTGCCATTGATCTCAAGTCCTTCTATGCCTCGGTGGAGTGCGTGGCTCGTGGGCTCGACCCGTTGACCACGCATCTGGTGGTGGCCGATGAAACCCGCACCGATAAGACAATATGTTTGGCGGTCTCACCCTCGCTGAAGAACTATGGCATTCCTGGCCGTGCGCGGCTGTTTGAGGTAAAACAGCGCCTGAATGGAGTCAACATCGAGCGCGCGGTCCATGCTCCCGGCGGCCGATTAATCGGGGAGTCCTGCGATGCGTGCGACCTGGAACGCTCGCCGGGGCTCAAAGCCTCGATGGTCATCGCCAAGCCGCGCATGGCGCACTATCTGGAAATCAGCGGGCAAATATATGGCATCTACCTCAAATACGCCGCACCCGAGCACATCCATGTCTACTCGATTGACGAGGTGTTCATCGACGCCACGCCATATCTGCGCTCGCTGGGTATGGGGCCGCATGCGATGGCGCGAACCATCGTGCGCGAAATCCTCACCAAAACCGGCATCACCGCCACTGCCGGCATCGGCTCCAACATGTATCTGGCCAAAGTCGCCATGGATATCGTCGCCAAGCACATGCCCGCCGACAAGGACGGCGTGCGCGTGGCCGAACTGAATGAAATGTCATATCGTCGGCTGCTTTGGGATCATCGTCCGCTCACCGATTTTTGGCGGGTTGGGCGCGGCTATGCCAAGAAGCTCGAGCATGCCGGACTGATGACCATGGGCGATATCGCCCGATGCTCGGTGGGTCGTGCTTCGGATTACTACAACGAAGACCTGCTGTATCGCATGTTCGGTGTCAATGCCGAACTGCTCATCGACCATGCGTGGGGCTGGGAGCCGTGCGAAATCGCGGATATCCGATCCTATGAGCCAGGTGCGCACAGCATTAGCAGTGGGCAGGTGCTCACCGGCCCCGCCGACTATGCCACGGCCCGGCTGATCACCAAGGAGATGGCTGATGCGCTGGCCCTCGATCTGGTCGATAAAAGCGTGCTGACGAACCGACTGACGCTCGCCGTCGGCTATGACATCGGCAGTCTTGATTCGTCAAAGCTCGATTCGTGCGCTGATTATGCGATGAAACGTGCCGCTGAGCGGGCGGCGAAAAGCTATCAAGGGCCGGTGACCATCGACCGATTTGGGCGCAAGGTGCCCAAGAGCGCGGTCGGGTCGATTGGTTTGGGTGATTTCACCTCGTCGTCGGCACGTATTCGTGAGGCTATGACGATGTTGTACGAGCGCATTGTGGATTCACGCTTGCTTGTGAGGCGGTTGACCGTCATCGCCGATGATGTGGCCACTCCGGAGGAGCTGGCCGCCGGCAAACGCTATGAACAGCTCGACTTGTTCGGTGATGACGGGGCCCAATCGTATGGATCCGATTCCACCAGCGAAAAAGATGGAGAGCATGATATCCAGCGTGCGCTGCTGGATGTGAAACGTAAATTCGGCCGCAACGCCGTCATCAAAGCCATGGACATGGAAGACGGTGCCACCGGTCAGGACCGCAACCGTCAGATCGGAGGCCATCGCGCATGACCCTGCAAGAGACCCGTGCGTACGACGACATCATCAACCTGCCACACCATCAGTCGCGCAAGCATCCGCACATGTCCCGCCACCAGCGGGCCGCGCAGTTCATGCCGTTCGCGGCCCTGACCGGCTACAACCAAGTCATCGAGCAAACAGCAAAAAACGCCGAAACCGCCATCGCTCAGGCCGAAGCCCAAGGCGATACCGATTTCGGCGCTTGACAATCGCTCTCGTTGGAGGAAGTCTCAGATTCGTCAGCCTACGTGACGTTCGAAGCGGTGGAAGCCGGTGATCTTGTCGATTTCGGCCATCGCGTCAGCCGGAATCACAAAGCCCGCGGCCTTCATGTTGTTCTCCAGTTGGCTGGGCTTGGAGGCGCCGGCGATCACACAGCTGATCTCCGGGTGCTGCAGGATCCATGCCATGGAAAGCACCGGCAGGTTCGTGCCGAGCTCGTCGGCCACCTTGCGCAGCTGCTCGACCTTGTCGAGGTTCTCATCGGTCAGCAGATCGTTGATCTGGTGGTCGGACTGCCAGGTGGCGCGCGAGCCGGCCGGCAGCGGCTGGCCCTTGCGGTACTTGCCGGTCAGCAGACCCTGCGCGAGCGGGGAGAACGTGGTGATGCCGATGCCGAGCTTGCGGCAGGTGCCCATGATCTCATGCTCGATGTAACGGTCGTTAAGGTTGTACTGCGGCTGAACCACGGTGATCGGGTACAGGTTGTAGCGGTCGATGATGCGCTGGGCCTCTTCAAGGCGAGCCGAACCCCACTCCTCGGAAACGCCATAGTACAGCACCTTGCCTTGGGCGACCAGGTCGCTCATCGCGCGCAAGGTCTCGGTAAGGTCGGTGGTCTCGTCAAAACGGTGGCAGAAGTACATGTCCAGATAATCGGTCTGCATGTTCTTCAGCGTCTGGTCGATGCTCTCGAAAATGTGCTTGCGGGACAGGCCGCGGTCGTTCACGCCTTCGCCGGTGGGGAAGTAGACCTTGCTGGAAATGACCAGTTCCTTACGCGGGTACTGCTTCAGCGTCTTGCCGAGGAAGCGTTCGGCCGCGCCGCCAGAATAGGCGTCCGCGCAGTCGAAGAAGTTGACGCCGGAATCGTAGGCGAGCTTCACGGTCTCCTTGGCCACGTCCTCAGCCGCCGTGCCCTTGAGATCCGTGACCCAGCTGCCCAGTGCGACCTCGCTGATCTTCAGTCCCGACTTGCCAACGCTGCGATACTTCATGTGTGCTCCTTGATAATCAATCGTCACCGTCGTCTCTTCATGGCCGGCCGTGAACGCTAACAATTCTTATTGAAACAGTTCAACCCCACTTGAACGCAAGTTGGCGGCTATTGCGACACGCCGGTGGTGACTTCGCGGGCGCAACGAATGAAATCATCAATGACGCTCCACCGATACGATGTGGCCGGAACGCCGAACTGAATGGCATATGCGGTATCCGGGCCGCAATCCAGCACGCGCAAAGTACGCAACCGTTCGCCGTCAAGCAGCGCTGGCAGGAACCGCTCCGGGCATAGGCAGGCACCCATGCCGTAATGGCACAGTTCCAGCAGAGTCAGTACGTTATCCGAACGGGCTGTGACTTTCGGCTCAAAACCGGCACGGCGGAACAGCAGATCGGCAATGCGTCCGTCAATATCTTGTGGGCTGCCTAGGAGAAACGGGCAATGCTCCAGTGAGGAAAGGTCACCTGCGGCAATGGCGCGCTCGTCCGGCGCGGTTCTGACGGCATCGACTTGGCCATTCGCCGCGCCACCGGTAGCGGCCAAATCCATCCACAGTGATTGTGCGAGGACCAGCACCATGCGCTCGTTATAGAAATCCATAAGTTCGATGCCGGCCGGTTTCCCGGCGAAGTCCGCCACCGCCAGATCAAGATCGCCGTTCGCCAGCCATTGTTGAATCTGATCGTTGCGGCCCTCAATGAGTTCAACGATGATATTCGGGCAGTCACGTTGCATCGCCTTCACAATCGGCGGCATGATCGCCCGGCTACGCGTGTAGGCAACACCCACGCGCAGCACGCCGGCCTGATCGCCGGCGATGTCGCGCATTTCTTGGCCAAGTGCATCGCGATCGCGGCGGAATCGCTGCGCATATCGCGCGAACACCGTGCCGGCATAGGTCAATTCGAGCGGCACATGGCGTACGAAAAGCGTGCATCCGAGCTCCCGCTCTAGGGCGGCGATGTTCGCACTCAGCGTCTGCTGCGTGATCCCCAACCGTTTCGCCGCCTTGCTGAAGCTATGTTCCGAGGCCACGGCGGCGAAGTATTCGATGCTGAGAAAGTTCATGGCGATACTCCCGTGTGTATGGCGTTTGCGTGGTGTGTGTATGACGTGTCGTGGCGCGAATCAATGCCACAGTATTAAACCTGTAATAGATATCAGTTTAGTCTGTATTTCTCCTGTTATCTTAGGTCATGGCTCGTGCGAATAGCGTTGATGTTTGCGACTGCGGGTCATGAGATGGAATCTGAGATGAGGCTGTAGCCGGAAGAGGAGAGGATCGCATGCTGGAAGCGGGCACGATGTTGCTGTTCTGTGCGGTGCTGTTTGCCAGCGTCGCCCTCGGCTGGTCGATTATTCCCGCGCTGTTCGTTGGTGTGCTGCTGTTCATGGGGTATGGGCTGGTTCGCCGGTGCTCGTTGCGCGCGATGGCGAGCCGTGCGGCCGGCAGCGTACGGTCCGCGGGGACCGTGGTGGTGGCCTTCGTGCTCATCGGCGTACTGACCTCGCTGTGGCGGGCCAGCGGGACCATCGCCTTCATCGTGGCCCATTCGACCGCGGTGATTCACGCCGCCACGGTGATTCCGCTGTCGTTTCTACTGTGCTCGGCGATGTCGGTGCTGGTCGGGTCGTCGTTCGCCAGTGCGGCGACTATGGGCACCATCTGCATGTCGTTGGGATTGTCGATGCAGGCGAACCCGGTGATGCTCGGTGGCGCGATTCTTGCGGGCGTCTATGTGGGCGATCGTTGTTCGCCGGTTTCCACCAGTGCCTTGCTGGTCAAACAGCTTACGCATACGAACCTGTTCAATACTATTGTCCGCATGCTGCGCACGGGTGCGGTGCCGTTTGTGCTGAGTTGTGTGGTATACGTTGCGGCTGCGGTGGTGGAGTGGCTGTGCGCGAGCGGTGGTTCCGGATTTGGTGCGGCTAGTGCGGCTGCTACGGCTGGCTCGGCTAGAGCGGCTGTTTCAACCAACGCAAGCAGCATAACCGATATCGGCGGATTGTTCTCATCGGCCTTCGATTTGCATTGGCTTACCCTAGTTCCAGCATTACTGGTCATCGTGTTGGCGTTGCTGCGTGTGGATGTTCGGCTGCTTATGCTCGCCAGCATTGCCGCCTCGGTCGCGGTATGCGTGGGCGTGCAGCACATGGAATGGGCAGAACTGTTGCGGCTGCTTATTTTCGGTTACCATGCGCAAAATCCGCAGGTGGCCGCACTCCTGGACGGCGGCGGCATCCTCTCCATGCTCACTGTGATGGCCACTGTCTGTATCTCCTCCGCCTACGCCGGCATTTTTGCCGAGACGCGGATGCTTGCTCGGCTGCAGCAGGTCATCGAGATGCTCGGTCATCGCATCGGCGCATGTGGTGCCACCATGATTACCGCGACTTGCGCGGCGGCGCTCGCCTGCAACCAAACCCTCACCATCATGCTCACTCACCAGTTGTGCGGTGGGCTGTACGGCGACGACGAATCCGAACGCTCCGCACAAGCTATCGATTTGGAAGACAGTGCCGTGGTGATCGCTCCGCTGATTCCTTGGTCGATCGCCGGTGCCGTGCCGCTTGCCACCATCAACGCGCCCACACTCAGCCTGGCCGCCGCGACCTTCCTCTACCTGCTGCCGCTCTCGCGGATGCTCACCTCGGCTGTACGCCGCCGCTCGGGATTTCGGACTCGGCATCGATCCCAAAATCAAAACCCGGGACTCGCCATCCCACACCGGCCCAAACCCATGCTCCACATGTTCGCTCATGGTTTCCATCCTAAGTCGGGCGATTGAGCGCACGAGGCAATCAGGCCGAGAACTGTTTGCCGAATTCCGAGAAGAGCTGACGGCGGGCGAAGACGAGCAGGCCGAGCAGCACCAGCAGGGAGACCAGCCCGCTGACCATCACCAGTACATCCCACGGAGCCCAGCCGAGCGGAATGAACGTCAGAGGCATCAGACCAGCGACGATGTCGAACGCCAGATACTTGGCGTACTCGTCAATGGCCTTGGCCCGCAGCACGATAAGCAGCACCACGTCAAAGACCAGCGAAACCAGACACGTGATCGGTATGACGAACATGGTGACGACATGATTCATCGTCGCCACAAACCAGACCAGCGCAATCGCCAGCATGATATAGAAATATCGAAACATGAGGCGAAGCGGCCGCGGCACGTGCAGAATCGCACTATTGATGAACAGCACGCTGATGATCAGCGCGGCCGCCGATGCACTGGCAATCGGTATCGGCCACGAAAACAGATAGCTGAAGAAGCCATGCAGCAGCAAAATCGCGCCGGTTACAAACGTGATGATTTCCACCGCCAAACGCCTCGGACGCAGATAGATCTGCTGCGCGGGGAATGCGGCGGGGGAGGCCTCGCCGCGCAATTCGTTCTGGCAGAGCGGGCAACGGGCCATATCGTCGGTGAAATCGACGGTGCAGGCATCGCAATGCTTCATGCCGACGCTCCTTTCTCCACATGCACGCCAGCGATGTTCATACGGCCGCTGATGCCCTGCGCGGCGAGAATCCGACACAGGTTCTTGATGACGTTCAGATCATGGTAGATGGTGGAGATGCCGATGCTCAGGTCGTCGCCGAACGAGCAGACCGTGAAATTCAGGCTGGCCGGTGTGGTGAGGAAGCTCACCGAACGTACATGGCGCGCGAGTCGTTCGTCCAAGGTGACTCGGCCAAGGTTCGAGACGGTGGTCGTGGTCTCGCGGTCGGCGATGAACCGGGCCAGCTCCAGCACCCAGTCCTTGGCAGGGGAGGGCGCAAGACGCAGCACCGGATTCTTTTCCAGCGCAATCATGCGGTTCATATGCGATTCGACGCGCTCGCGACTGGTGGCATGGCCGAGCTGCTCCTGCACATGGCGGGCGATGTCGGCCAACGGCTCATCGGTCAGCAATCCACCCATACCGTTGCCGTGCGCGGTGCGGGCGGCGGACTGCTGGCCGTCGCCGGCTGCGTCTGGGCTTGTTGCGGAAGTTTTCGCGGAGTCCTCATCGGCTTCGATTTCGGCCGGCGTGTACGCCACGTAAGTCATGCCGTAGAAGTTGCGCACGGTCTCCGACCTGAAGAAGGCGCGCAAGTCGACCGGAATATCCACGCGAATCGCGCGATTGCGGGCGCGCGAGGGCATGACGTCGCGAATCGCGCACAGTATCGCGGCGATGAGGTAGGAGGTGAGACTCACTCCGCACTGATGCGCTGCACCAAGCACCTTGCTGGCGCTGACGTGGTATTCCATGAACGTAGGCGCGGCCCGGTCGATGGGGCCGGCCAGCCGGTAGATCTTCGTGCCTGGCGCAGCGCCGGCCTTGTCTTTCTCGTAGTATTTGTCGAAGCTGTTTTCGGCTTTGTCGCTATCCGAACCGTCGTAATCCGAAGGCACGCCCGGCACGTCGTATCGCTCGGCGATGTAGGCGTGCAGCAGCGACTTGAACAGGTTGATGGCGCCGCGACCGTCCGAAATGATGTGCGAGACCTCGAGATTGACACGATTGCGGAAATAGCTTACGCGGAACAGCATGCTTTTGGGGCCGTAATGCAGTCGCGAGCATATCGGCAGATGTTCCGGCTCCACCAGCGGCCGGCCGTCTGACTGTTCGAGGTAATGCCAGAACATGCCGTTGAGCAGGTGCACGTTGAAGCTCGGGAACTGGGCGATGGCATGGTCGAGCGCGTGCTGCAGGATGTCCGGATCGATGCCGTCCGCCAGCTCGGCCGAATAGCGGAACACGGTCTGCGAGGAGCGGCCAGCCTGGGAGGAGTAGAACTTGCCGATGTTGTCTAGTCGGTACCAAGTACGTCTTGCCACGCGTCGCCTCCCTCCGGTGCGTTGGCGGTGGTGCCGGTGCCGGGAGCTGGTTCCAGCGGTGTGCCGTCGAGGAAATGCTCGATGATTCGGTAGGTGGTGGCCACCAGTCCCACGGCCGACGTATTGAGCAGGTAGCCGTGGATGCCATCGTGAATTCGGTAACAGGAGACGTTGTCGTTCACCAATTGCAGGCGACGGGCGTACGCTTCGTCCTCGTCTCTGAGCGGGCAGTATTCGGCGGACAACACCAGCGTGCGCGGCTGATTGCTCAGGTCGTGCGCGGTGAGCGGCGCGAAATACGGATTGGTCAGATCGGCCACGGACGAACGGTACATGTCGATGTAGTCGGCCATGTCCTGTGCGGTGAGGATGTAGTCGGTGCCGTTGGTCCGCACCGATTCGAACGGGCTGGTCTCGGGATTGTAATCGTTGCCGACTACCGGGTAAAGCAGCATCTGCGTGCGCGGCATGAACTCGCCGCGGTCGCGGGCCATGAGCGAGACGGCGGCCGCAAGATTGCCGCCCGCGCTGTCGCCAAACAGCACGATGCTGTCGGGATCCGGTGCTGGGATTGTCGCAGATATATCGCCCCCGCCGGCGGGGGCTGTCGGCGCAGCCGACTGGGGGGGGTCAACGGCGGCAAACAGACCGCCCCCCCCCCCGACGGTAT
>OAUR01000135.1_pt1 | contig 24871 bp, 10 predicted proteins | sample 1476311 | NCBI WGS metagenome assembly OAUR01 (sample SAMEA2580058, study PRJEB22360) | human gut metagenome | biome: human gut; feature: human-associated habitat; material: faeces | place: Denmark | collected 2008/2010 | reverse complement strand
AGGAAAATGAGGCGGAGAAAGGGGCGGGGGGGGGGATAGCGCCAGCCACTCGCCAGCAGGATGACGGGCTTCAACGCGCATCTGACCGCGGGAAAAGGCTTCGTTTTGCCAGCTTAAGCGAACCTTCCCTAGCCACTCCGGGGCGGCGACGGGGGGCGGTTCCACAGGCAGAGCGTCGCCATGACGCTGTGAAAGCAGACGCCAGGCCTCCTGCCAGCGGGCGTTAAACCGTTCGGGCTGACCTGCGCAATCAGACCAGTCGGCGAGATAATCACCGTTATCCGTCAGCGCCTGCCCCAACACGGGTTCTGATGGCGCGGTGAATGTTACGGCGCTAACCGCCTGACCGGGCAGCGTGGCGAGAATGATATGTTCGCTCATCCCGGCGGTCGGGCTGCCATCCTGCGGTAGCCACGCCACTTTGCTGAATCCGGCGTGGCGGCACTGTTGTTGCCACTGAGCGGTGGTGAGGAATAACTCACCTTCGCGGGCGTCGAGATCCTGTAGCGGAAGAACCAGCGGGCCGAAAACGAAGTCAAACAGACGCATTGGCTGGGTGATTTCGCGCATCAGCAGGCGCCCGCCCGGCTTGAGCAGGGGGCGCAGATTATCGAGCGTGCGGCCAATATGGCGGGTGGCGTGAATCACGTTCGCTGCCACGATAAGATCGTAAGACTGTGCCTGGAAACCCTGAGACTGCGCCTCTTTTTCGAGATCCAGCTCGCTATACTTCACAAAATCATAGTCGGCGAATTTCTGCTGGGCGCGACGGGTGAACAGCGCCGAGATATCGGTGAAATGGTACTCCAGTGCCGGAACGCCGTTGAGTTCCGGCAGCAGCCACGCGGTGGTGCCGCCGGTTCCGCCGCCAACTTCAAGAATACGCAACGGCTGGCGGGGCTGACGCGTCTGGACAATGCCACGTAATACCCCGGCGGCGATTTGGTTGAAATAGCGGCCAAAGCTGAATTCCTGATACAGCACTTCCACGCCGTCGGAGGCGCTTTGCGGGAAGATAATCGCCACCGGTTCTTCCGCGCCGCTCATCATTTCATATAACCGATCGCCGGCACGGGCGATGGTGTCGGGAATAGCCTGAAAACCTTCACAATAACCGGCAAGTTCCGTCAGCAGTGATTCCCGCTGTTGATGTTCAATGGGGCGGGCGCGGACGTATCGCCCGTCGGTGCAGCGGTAATCGCCGTCGACCACGCAGTTATTCAGCAGGCGCTGGAGTAGCTGCTGGTAGCGGGGCAGCAGACGTCCACGGCGCATGATGGTCATGGCGTCCACGCCGTTCTCAATGGCATCGCCGGTACAGCGTTGTACCAGTTGATCGACGTAGATGGCGTGCAGTCGCGTGGCGCACTGTTTAAGCGCTTCCAGGCGAGGGAGATCGAGCGCTGTCGCGGCGCGACTCGCCACCTCCAGCCCGGCAGACAGCGCTGCGTCGGCAGGCTCGCAGGCCGGGGAGACGCGCTCTTTCCAGTAACGCTCAGTATCAAACGGATAACATGGCGCAGCGATACGTTGTCCATCGCCCGCCAGTAGGTCGGCCCACGGTAGAGCGACGCCGGCAGCGTAAAGCTGGAGCAGGGCCTGATTGAGGACAACGCTCGCCTCTTTGTTACGCCGGGCGCTGGCTATCCAGTATGCGTTATCGCGGTATTCGCGCTGCCCGCAAGCAACCAACTGGGCATCGGGCCCCATCTCCAGAAAAACGCGGGTGCCGAGTTGATGCGCCACCTGAATACTCTGGATAAAACGCACCGGCTGGCGCATGTGTCGGCGCCAGTAATCCGCCTGGTTGAGCGTTGACTCATCAATGACGTCGGCGGTGAGCGTGGAAATAATCGGTATTTGCCCCGGCTCCGCGTGCAGTCCCGCGCAGGCGTCCTGGAACCGATCGAGTATCGGCTCCAGTAAAGCGGAGTGCGCCGCACCGGTTACGCTCAGGCGACGATAGTTAATGTCATGCTGCGAGAGCGTGGCGCAAAATACCGCGAGACGGGCTTCCGGCCCGGAAAATACCGTATGTTGCGTACCGTTGTTGGCGGCGAGATCCAGCTCAAACTGGCGAGCCAGCGGCATCAGCGTGTCTTCGTCTGCAAATACCGCCACCATCGCGCCGCTTGCGCACTGCTGCATTAGCGCGCCGCGCCGACAAACCAGTGGCATGACCTGTTCAATCGTATAGTGTCCGCAGACAACGGCAGCGGCAAATTCACCGACGGAATGCCCAATGGCGAAGTCTGGCTTCAGTCCTTCAGCACGCCAGTGCGCCGCCATCGCGATTTCAAACGCGACAATCGCCGGCTGCGCCCAGGCCATATTGTCCAGCTGCGCCGAATCGGGGTTAAACATCGCTTCGCGCAGTGACGGCGTGAGCATTTCGCTACAGGCGGAAAAACAGCGATCCAGCGTGTCGGCAAACGCCGTTGAGTGCTGGTACATCGTTTGACCCATAGTGCGCCAGTGCGAGCCCTGGCCGGTAAACAGCCACACCTGCTTGCCGCTGGCGCCGTGGCCGCTGTAAACCTGCGCCCCCGATTTCTCACCGGCCCAGGCGCTGAGCGCCTCGGCGGTTTCACGGTTTAATGGCGCCGCCAGGCGGAAGGGGAGATCGAGACGGCGCGCGTGCAGGGCTGTGAAGGCCAGAGAGCTGGCATCCGCATTCTCTCTCAGCGCCCCGGCATAATCCGTCGCCAGCCGCCGCAACGCGCTGTCGCTGGCGGCGCTGAGCAGCAGCGCGGTACTTTTTCTGCCGCTATCCGTATTGGGGAGGCGCGCGTTGAGCGCGTCGGGCAGCGAGGCGACGATCATATGGCAGTTGGTGCCGCCAATACCAAAGGAGGAGACGCCCGCATAGCGCATTTCGTCCTGCCATGCCTGTGCCGACACCGGTATGGTAAAGGGGCTCTCTTCAAGTTTCAGCGCCGGGTTGGGGGTGTGAAAATTCAGTAAGGGAGGAATTTGCCCGCGACTGACTGCCAGAACGGTTTTCAGCAGTCCGGCAATGCCCGCCGCGGTATCCAGATGGCCCATGTTACTTTTCACGGAACCGAGCGCACAGCGCTGATCCTGCGGGCGAGGCGCATAGACGTTGCGTAACGCTTCAATTTCAATCGCGTCGCCCAGCGGTGTGCCGGTGCCGTGGGTTTCAATGTAACCTACCTGCCTGTCGTCGATGGCCGCCAGCATTAACGCCTCTTCGATGACTGCCTGTTGCCCTGCGACGGAAGGGGCGGTATAGCCGACCTTTCTGTTGCCGTCGTTGTTGACCGCGCTGGAGAGGATCACCGAGATAATCGGATCGCCTGACAGCAGCGCGTCTCTCAGGCGACGCAGCACCACGCAGCCGAGACCGTTACCGGCCCAGGTGCCCTCAGCCGAGGCGTCAAAGGGACGACAGTGACCATCAGGAGAGAAAATCATTCCGGGCTGGTAGCGGTAGCCTGCCTGCTGGGGGAAAGAGAGCGCCACGCCGCCGGCAACCGCCATATCGGATTCGCCAGCGCGCAGGCTTTCACAGGCCAGATGCACGGCAACCAGCGAGCTGGAGCAGGCGGTCTGTACCGATAACGCCGGGCCGTGCAGGTTGAGTTTGTACGCGGCGCGGGTGGCAATATAGTCTTTATCATTGCCCATCAGAGATTGCAGACCTTTTACCTGCGCGACTTCTGTCACGTTCAATGCTTCGCGACCGGGGTAGGTACTCATCCGGGAAGAGGCGAAAACGCCGGTCTTATGGGGGACGGCGCCGGGGGCATAACCGGCATGTTCCAGCGCATGCCAGACCGCCTGCAAAAACAGGCGCTGCTGCGGGTCCATCGACTCCGCTTCCTGTCGCGAATAGCCAAACAGGGTGGCGTCGAAGCAGTCGGCGTTGTCTAACACCGTACCGATATTGACATAATGAGGATCGTCAATGATGGCGGCATCCAGACCGACGGCCAGAAGCTCTTCGCGCGTAAAGCGTCGGCTGCATTCACGACCTTCCAGCAGATTTTGCCAGAACGTTTCGCCATCCGGCGATTCAGGAAAATGGCAGGCGTAGCCGATAACCGCGACAGGTTCGCAGTCCGGGTAGTGTTGAACGATCGATGCATCAATGGAATCTGCTGTTGGCGCAGAAGAGAAGCGCAAGTTATCCATAATCGGTCCCATTTCCTAAGGTTCATAAAGTCAATGGAACGCCATGCGTTCGCGATGGCGTTCCGGGGAAAATCAGTTTGCTTCGCGCTATATCCGCCGCTGACGACGGCGAACAGGGCGAGAGCGTTTGGTTTTCTCCACCGTGGCGACACTGGTCAGATAAGCGGCCAGGGCTGCAGGAGAAGGGTGGGTAAAGAGGTCAAGTAACGTCAGAGTCGAAAATTCGTGACGTTGTAACAAAACGTGCAGTTGCACCAGATTCAGCGACGTTGCGCCCGCCTCAAAGAAGTTTTGTGCGGGCGTGACAGACTCGCCAACCACCTCGCGGAAGGCGTCGCAAATCAGGCTGACGGTGCTCTCGTCCGCCGCAATGTGTGACTGAGAGTGCTCAGGGCATACGCGCGATGTGCGCTCTGTACCTTGCTCCGCCTGCTTAACGGGAGGCACCAGCGCGGCGAGTGGCAAATGCCAGCTGTTTTCATCCTCGGTCATTCGGTTTAGCAAGGTGCAATACTGCTCAAACTGACGTTCCACCTGCCCGGCAGGAAACAGCGCGGCGACAAAATCCCAGTTAAAGCGCAGTTCGCCTTCGGATTCATAAACCTGGTGATCGAGCCAGACCTGCGGCGTCTGGGAGATGCCCCAGACCGGTTTGAGCAGATTACGCCGGGCGAGGAAGTTATCCTGCTCAAAGCCCAGCGCGCTGGTAAAGACGACGGGCATCGGAACGGCAGGCACGTTTTGCCGTTGCGCCAGTTGACGCATCACGCGGATGGCTGACACATCGCGGTGGTTGAGGTTCTGGCTCAGCCGCTGCTGTAGTGACTGCGCGCTGTGCAGCCAGCTTTCGCCGGGATGCCAGCTCAGCAGCATCAGCGAGGTGAAATCGCCCAGAATCTGGTTGATTTGCGGGTGCAGCGGTCGCCTGTCGAAAAGCGTAAGGTTAAGCGTGAACTCAGGCTGTGCACTCCATGCAGAGAGAACCGTTGACCACACCGACAACAGTACGGCCGACGGGGTGAGATGGGCGTCAGCCGCCCGTTTTTTCAGCCGATGCCAGCGCGTGCTGTCCAGCGCGCCGTTCAGGCGGGCGAAGCGCGGTGTTTCGACGTCCTGAGGCATGCAACGTAGCGGCAATGCAGGAGCCGGAGGAATATCATCAAGTTGCGCCTGCCACCATGCCAGAGAATCTGCGTTAAGCGACTGGATCGCGGGTTGTTGCAGGTAATCCCTGTAGGTGACGGGTAGCGGCGGAGGCAACTGTTGCGGATATTGGTAGCCATGTTCCAGCTCCGCCAACAGAATCTGCATGCTCAGCCCGTCAAGTAACAGGTTATCCAGACACAGCCACAGGCGGGCGGGCATCCCGTCAACGTAACCGACCTGGAGATCGAATACCGGCCAGACTTCGGGGTTGAGTACCTGATGGGCCAGTTTTTCGCGCACCTGCAACGCCTCTTCAGGCGTATGGAGGATGTGTGCGGGTATTACCCAGCGAGGCGTCTGTTCGAGCACCTGTTGCTGTCCATCACGCACGACGGCGCGTAGCATATCGTGGCGGGCGATTAATCGGTTCCAGACCGTCTCCAACCGGGTGAGATCCAGATCGGCAATTTCAAATTCAACAAAGAAATGTGAGCCGACGCCGCCCAGGGCAAAGCCCGGCTGACGCCCCACCAGGTAAGCCTGCTGCACGTCGGTAAGCGCAAAGGGCTGGTAGCGATCTTCAGGGGAGTGGACGAATGGTTGTTCGACCGGGACGTCGGTTTTCCGCAGCGTGGCGGCAAAATCCGCCAGCCGGGGATGATTAAACAGGTCGCTTAATTGCGCTTCATAACCTGCCTGATGAAGTTGCCCGGTCAGACGGGTCGCCAGCAGGCTATCGCCGCCTTGCTGGAAGAAGTCGGTTTCTCTGGTGACATTGCCAGTTGATAAGAGTTGCTGCCAGAGGGCGGCAACCTGTTTTTCAATGTCGCCCTGGGGTAAATCCGCTTCGGCCGGGTTTTCCGCTTCAGGGGTATGACGACGCTTCAGCGCCTGGTAGTCAATTTTCCCGTTAGCCGTCAGCGGTAAGGCGTCGAGGAAGACGATCCGTTGCGGCACCATCCACCCCGGCAGACGCCCGGCGAGGGCGGCCTGAAGTTGACGGGGATCGCGGCGCACCTGCCTGTCAGGACATTGTACGAGGAAGCGTTGTAACCCCGCGACCTCATCGCCATGCTGACAGTTGAAGCCGGCCGCGCTAAATAATGCCGCCCAGTCGGCGCTGTTATGCAGCAAGGCCTCCGGCTGCCCATTGGTTAACAGGAGCGTGCTGAGTAGGGCGGACGGCGTTAACTGGCGAAACTCCATCACGTAGAGCAGCGCGCCGGGAACGGCAAGCTGTTGTAATGTCGCAAGGAGCCCGGGATCTTCCGGCAGCAGACGATGCAGGGCGTTATTAAGCCAGATAATGTCCGCCGAGTGAGCGTGCGCCGCCAGCGTGTCTGCATTCCAGAGGGACAGACGGGCGCCAGGCCAGGGGGCGAGCCTCTGCCGGGCGCTCAGCAGCATCTCCTGGCTCTGCTCAAGCCCGACATACTCAATCTGTCCGGCGTTGAGCTGTGCTAACAGCGATTCTGCGGCGCGGCCAGTGCGGGTTCCCACCTCAAGCAGGCGTACCGGGCGCTGTAAGCGCTGTGCAAGCTGTTGGCAAATTGTCGCCAGTTCCTGAATATACGGGGCGCTGGCCGGATGGTTAAAGGCCAGGCTTTCCGGGGACCACTGCGCGTCGTTCAGTAACGACAGTTCGTTACGGGCACCGCGAAGAATTTGCGATAACGTTAAATCATGTCCGCTGAAGTGCGGGTGCTCATCCTCGCGTTCTTCACCAGCGCAGACCTGATAACCTTCAGCAGCGGGCTTCAGTCGCCGTTGTGTCACCAGAAATGCTAACCAGCGTTCCACCACGGCCTGCCAGCGCGGCTGGATAGCGAGTGAGTTCATCAGGGGGAGAGGATCGGCGCCAGCGGTGTGACCCGGCTTCAGTTTTAGCAGGCGATGCTGAAGGAAATCGGCTACCTGTTCTGCGGAGATCTCTGGCGAGATGGCGCAACAGGGCAACGTTCCCGCAAGCGTGTGCCACGCCTGCGGCAGTGCCGGGTTCCGATGATCGGTAACGCAAAAAGCCTCGCCCTGAGGAACAACGTATGCCGCCAGCGTTTTTTCTTTTTCGCCGATCGCCAGAACGGTTGCTTGTTTCACCCCCGCCAGCTGGCTGAGCGCGCTTTCGATTTCGCCCAGCTCGATGCGATATCCTCCGACTTTGACCTGCTTGTCGCGACGACCGAGGAACTCGATTGTGCCATCTGGCCAGTAGCAGCCGAGATCGCCGGTGCGATACCAGCGCTCGTCCGGGAGCGTCAAAAATTGCTGCTCGCTACGCAGGGGATCGTTGAAATAGCCTTCCGCGACCCCAATGCCGCCAATCCATAATTCACCCGGCACCCAGTCAGGGCAGTCCCGGCCCTGTTCATCCACCACCCGGTAGCGTTGGTTGGTTAGCGGAAAACCGTAAGGGATGGAGCGCCAGTGGGCGGGGACGTCGTGAATTTCGCAGGCGTTAGACCAGATAGACGCCTCGGTGGCGCCGCCCATCGCGATAAATTGTCCTTGTGGCCGGAAGGCCCGATAACGGGCGGGGAGGTCAAGCCCGATCCAGTCGCCGGAAAGCATCACTGCGCGCAGGTTTTCCGGCGTGGCGTCGGCGAAACCTTCACACCAGGTCAGCAGCATATCGAACAGCGCCGGGACGCTGTTCCAGAGCGTGACCTGATGGCGCTGGATCAGCTCACACCATGCGTGAGGATCGCGCCGTTGATTTTCCATCACCATCACCAGCGCGCCGCCCGCGCGCAGTACGCCAAAAATGTCGTAAACCGATAAATCAAAATGTAGGGCGGAGAGGGCCAGCACCCTGTCATGCGGGCCAACCTGATAGCGGGTATTGATATCGCAACAGGTGTTAAGCGCTCCCCGGTGAGAAATGACTACCCCTTTCGGCGTACCGGTAGAGCCGGAGGTGTAGATAATGTAGGCCGGTTGCGTGGGGGCGCGTACTACCGGGTTGGCGATCGGCTCCGCCTCAATGGCCTGCTGCCAGGCAAGGGCGGGAATATCGTCTGACCCGGCGCTGGCGTCGTGCTGACAAATGAGCACCAGCCGGACGCTGGCGTCAGCGTAGATTTTCTCGCGCCGTGCGGCAGGCTGATCCAGCGAAACCGGAACGTAAACCGCCCCGGCCAGCAGGACGGCCAGAACCGCAACAAGTTGTCCTGCGCCTTTCGACATCGTGATAGCCACATTATCGCCGGGCTGAACCCCGCACTCGATTAACCTGCCCGCGCAACGGCGGGCATAGTCTGTCAGCTCATGATAATTCCACTGATAACGCATGTCCGTTACCGCCAGCGCCTGCGGCTGTTGCAGAGCGATACGGAAAATGCCTTCATGCAGCAAGCCTTCGGGAATGGGGGCACCGGTGGCGTTGACCCGTTCGCGTATCGCGCGCTGGCTGGCGGGCATCATATCTGCGAACGGCTTTTGCCAGGCGCTTTCGTCATCGCAGAGTTGGTTAATCAACTGGCAGTAGGCGTCGAACAATGTTTCGACTAACGCCGGAGGGAACAGCGCGTCGTTGCTGTCCCATTGTAGCCAGACCTCGCCGTGATGCTCGAACGCCAGATGATCTATCCAGACCTGCGGCGTTTGCGAGATGCCCCATTCCGGCTCGCCCAACGGCGATTCTGCGCGGCTGCTGTAGAGGGAACGCCCCAGATTGCTGGTAAATACCACCGGGGCGCCGTGGGGGTAGCGCTGCTGGCGTTTGAGTTCACGGAGTAATTCGACGCCGGACCAGTGGCGATGCTCCCAGTCCTCCGTAAACGTGAGCTGGTTTTTACGCGCCAGGTTGCTGACGGTATCGCCATCGCAGGCGGTGTCCAGCAGAAGAATATTGGTGAAGTCGGCAAGCATCGCGCCAACCGCCGGGTGCAGCGGCTGGCGGTCGAATAAGGTGATGTTAAGCAGCAGACGCGTCAGGCCGCCCCAGCGAGCCAGCACGGCAGAAAAACAGGTCGCCAGCGCCATTGTCGGCGTCACGCCATACTCGCCGGCCCGGTTGCTAAAGGCGTGCCAGCGTGTTGCCGGAACAATCATGCGGCGTCGGGTATTACGGACTTCACATAGCGTGGCGGGTTCGCAGGCCAGCGGCAAGACGGGCGCGGGGGGAAGCGTCGATGCTTTCGCCAGCCAGTAAGCGCGCGCGTCGTCTCTCAGTGGTTGATTGATCTTCTGTTGGTGCAGCAAATACGAGCGGAAATCATAGCGGGTGTCGATAGCCGGCAGCGATTCTCCGGCCAGCAGGGCGTTAAGCTCATCGAAGAAAAGCGTAAAGCTGGAGGCATCCATAATCAGCAGGTCAATATTGACATGGAGGCGGTGGCGATTGTCCGGCAAGAGCGTCAGCTGAAAATCAAACGTTTCGCCGATTTCCACGCGTAAAAGACGGTGGCTCAGGCGCTGGCGCAGTGCGTCCAGATAGGCCTGGCGGCTTTCAGCGTCGTTATGGCGTAAATCATGAACGGTGACGCCGTTCCAGTAAGGTTGCGGTAGCCAGACCTGCTGCCCGTCGGGGCGAAAGGCGATATGCAGCATTGGGTGGCGTTGCAGCAAGGTCGTGATGGCCTGCTCCAGCTGCGACGCCGTCAGACAATGGCCTTCAAACTCCTGATACAGGTGGCAACCCACGCCGCCAAGCGTCTGCCCCGGCATGCGGCCCGTCAGGTAGGCGTGCTGTACTGGCGTCAATGGGAAGGGGGTACTTTCGGTCATGTTCGGCCAGGATGATTCGTCGGGCGGCGTTTCTTCTTCCGCGTTCTCCGGCGACCGGCTGAGCATTAACTGGTTCCATGCCGCCAGCGTGGGGGCGGCATACAGCTCGCGAAGGGTAAGGCGGTAGCCATTTTTACGAAACCAGTGTAACCATCTCATCAATCTTATGGAATCCAGGCCGGCCTGGATCAGGTTGCTCTCTTCATGTAACTGCTGCGGCGTTAAATTCAGTTCCTGTATGAGCCGCTCGCGTAATTGTTGGTAATCAGCCGCGTGGCGGTTGTCCGGTAACAGCGAATCCTGAGATGGTGCGCCAGAAATCATTCTTCCTCCTGATGGCACGTCTTACCGAAAAGCATTACTCATATGAGAATAATAATTATTAACAATTGGATGCTACCCGAAACGGGTTTATTTATGCCCGTTTCGGGTTGGTAACAGGCGGAAAGAACAGAGGCCCGGATGGGGTATCCGGGCCTCTGTCAGGGAGGAGTTTAGGGGGGCGCGACCCCGGTTACATCCCGCGTTTAAAGGTCGAAGGAGTTACGCCAAACTGTTTCTGGAAGGCGGCAGAGAAATGGCTGGCGTTGGCATAGCCCAGATCGGCCGCCACCGTCATGACGGAGGTATTGCCGTTGGCCAGGCGTCTTCTGGCTTCCTGCATTCGTTCAGCCTGAAACAGGCCATAGACGCTGTTGTTGAACAGAACGCGGAAGCCTCGCTTAATTTTGAGAACGCTCAGACCGGACTCTCTGGCCAACTCCGCGACGCCCGGCGCTTGCGTCAGATCAGCCAGCAGCAGATCCTTCGCCCGCAGCAGTTTCTGGCGTTCCATCGGGTTGAAGTGGCAGGAGAGGCAACTGGCGTCTTCGCGATGTTCATCCAGCACCAGACTGAGCATGACCAGACTTTGCCCCTGCAACCATAGCGTCGACGGCTTTTGTTCATGACTGAAGCCGCCGTGCATGCGCATCAGCGCGTGACGCAAGGCCTGAGCCGTTAAGTGGGTTTCAGCATTACAACGCTGCTGCTGGCAACAGCAGTGGGAGTCGATCTTATTCTTAATGACCGCGCTAATATCCGGCACCCACAGCGCGAGGGTTTCAGGGCTGAAGGAGAGGGTAATGCTCTCGAATCGGCCACAATAGGAGGCGCTGCCGCGACAGTCTGGCGTATGGGTAATGTAATGGCGATTGCGCGCAAGCTCCCAGTCGGTGTGGCGCCGGAGTCCCTGAATCGCAAAGCGCGATGTGCCTTCCAGGATGCACGAGAAGTTAATCCTGCCCAGATCGTCGTGTAGCTGCAACGTCTCAGGCCGCGCAAAATGGCCCCTCCAGAGCAAAATATCCATACCTTCCTGCAACGAACAGCGCAGCAGTTCACACTGAGCAGGAATATTGCCATCGTTTGCAGGTTTCCCGACCACCAACTGGTGAATAGAGATTTCAGATTGCGTTTGCGGTGACTCCATCATGACCTGGTTATCTCCCTGTGGCTTAGACCAATGCGGGTATAAATAGAACCGAATGGGGTAGATGAGTTATTGATAATGGTTATTATTCACATTAATTCTCAGAACGCCACCCTGAATTGTCGTTTTTGGCGTCCGTAAAAATTCATCAGGAAATTCAGTTACTCCCATGTCATCTCAATCATCCAATACTGAATCGCTGTCCCGATTTCCTCTCTGGCAGGTGATTACACCGGTTCGCAGGAAGGTTATTTTAGCTATGGCGCTGGCGGGGCTGGCGGCATTAACCAGCCTGGGGGCGCTCCTTTTTCTGGCGTGGAGCCTGCGTGACATTCGCGCGACGCCTGACGCTATTCCGGCCTGGCCGCTGGGCGGCGTGATCGGCTGCGTGGTCTTAACTTTTGTTCTGCGCTTACAGGCGTTCAACACCTCTCATTACGCGGCTTTTCATCTGGAGAACATTCTGCGCAGCAGGTTAGCCCGTAAAGCATTGCAGCTTCCGCCTGGCGTGTTACAGCAAATGGGCAGCGGGTCAGTGGCGAAAGTGATGCTGGATGACGTGAAGTCGTTACATATTTTTGTGGCCGACAGCACGCCGCTCTATGCCCGCGCGATCATCATGCCGCTGGCGACAATCGTTATCTTGTTCTGGCTGGACTGGCGGCTGGCAATCGCGACGCTGGGGGTACTGGCGTTTGGATCGGTTGTTCTCGTGCTCGCCCGCCAGCGTTCGGAAGATATGGCTCAGCGTTATCATAAGGCGCGCGAGCAGGTTAGCGCGGCGGTTATTGAGTTCGTGCAGGCCATGCCCGTGGTGAGAACGTTTGATAGCGGCAGCACCAGTTTTTTGCGCTATCAACGCGCCCTTGAAGAGTGGGTCGATGTGCTCAAAACCTGGTATCGCAAAGCCGGTTTTTCAGCGCGTTTTTCCTTCTCGATTCTGAATCCTCTCCCGACCCTGTTTGTCCTGATCTGGTCGGGATACGGCCTGTTGCACTATGGCAGTTTCGATTTTATCGCGTGGGTGGCCGTTTTACTGCTGGGCAGCGGAATGGCCGAAGCCGTAATGCCAATGATGATGCTCAATAACCTGGTCGCGCAAACGCGTTTAAGCATTCAGCGTATTTATCAGGTTCTCGCGATGCCGGAGTTATCGCTGCCGCAGTCTGACCAGCAGCCGCAAGAGGCGAGCATTACCTTTGAGCAGGTGAGCTTTCATTATCCGCAAGCGCGTACTGGCGCCGCGTTGCAGGAGGTGAGCTTTCATGTGCCTGCCGGGCAAATTGTGGCGCTGGTCGGGCCAAGCGGCGCCGGAAAAAGCACCGTGGCGCGCTTGCTGCTGCGTTACGCCGACCCGGACAAAGGCCATATCCGTATTGGCGGCGTGGATCTGCGTGATATGCAGACGGACACCCTGATGAAGCAACTCTCGTTTGTGTTTCAGGACAACTTCCTTTTTGCCGACACGATAGCCAATAACATTCGTCTGGGCGCGCCGGATACGCCGCTGGAGGCGGTTATAGCGGCGGCCAGAGTGGCGCAGGCCCATGATTTTATTAGCGCTCTGCCAGAAGGTTACAACACTCGAGTCGGGGAACGTGGGGTATTTCTCTCCGGCGGCCAGCGGCAGCGCATTACTATCGCCCGGGCGCTTTTGCAGGATCGCCCCATCCTGGTGCTCGATGAGGCGACGGCGTTTGCTGACCCGGAAAACGAAGCGGCGCTTATCAAGGCGCTCGCGGCGGCCATGCGTGGCCGGACGGTCATCATGGTCGCGCATCGTCTCTCAATGGTGACTCAGGCCGATGTGATATTGCTGTTTTCCGACGGACAGCTCAGGGAAATGGGGAACCATACGCAACTGTTGGCGCAGGGCGGCCTGTATCAACGGCTCTGGCAACACTATCAGCAGGCGCAGCATTGGGTGCCGGGTGGAACACAGGAAGAGGTGGTGGAAAATGAAAGACAATAATCCTGCGGATAACCTGGCCTGGCGCGTCATCTGGCGCCAGCTTATCTCCAGCGTTGGCAGTCAGGCCAGGATGCTGCGACGCAGTATGCTGGCGCTGTTGCTGGCGGCATTCATGCAGGGGATCGCCTTTGCCTGTCTTTATCCGATCATTGATGCGCTGTTACGGGGAGACGCGCCGCAACTTCTTAACTGGGCTATGGCCTTCAGCGTCGCCGCAATTGTGACGCTGGTGCTACGCTGGTATGGCCTGGGCTTTGAATACCGTGGTCATCTGGCGCAGGCTACCCATGAGTTGCGCCTGCGACTTGGCGAGCAGTTACGCCGCGTGCCGCTGGAGAAGCTCCAGCGCGGCAGGGCGGGTGAAATGAACGCCTTGCTGCTGGGCAGCGTGGATGAAAACCTCAATTATGTTATTGCGATAGCCAATATTTTGCTGCTCACCATTGTCACGCCGCTGACGGCGTCGCTGGCGACATTGTGGATAGACTGGCGGCTGGGGCTGGTGATGTTGCTGATCTTCCCTCTGCTGGTGCCGTTTTATTACTGGCGCCGCCCGGCGATGCGGCGACAAATGCAGACGCTGGGGGAAGCGCACCAGCGTCTGAGCGGCGATATCGTTGAATTTGCTCAGGGGATGATGGTATTGCGCACCTGCGGCAGCGATGCCGATAAAAGCCGGGCGCTGCTGGCGCATTTCAATGCGCTGGAAAACTTACAGACCCGCACTCACCGTCAGGGCGCTGGCGCGACGATGCTGATCGCCAGCGTCGTGGAGTTGGGCCTACAGGTGGTGGTGTTATCCGGGATCGTCTGGGTAGTGACGGGCACTCTGAACCTCGCCTTTTTGATTGCCGCCGTCGCGATGATTATGCGCTTCGCAGAACCGATGGCGATGTTTATCAGCTACACCTCGGTTGTGGAACTGATCGCCAGCGCCCTGCAACGGATTGAGCAGTTTATGGCGATAGCACCGCTTCCCGTCGCAGAGCAAAGCGAGATGCCGGAACGTTACGATATCCGCTTTGACAACGTCAGCTATCGCTACGAAGAAGGTGACGGCCACGCGCTTAATCATGTTTCTTTGACGTTCCCGGCAGCCAGTATGAGCGCGCTGGTGGGTGCCTCCGGCGCAGGCAAAACTACGGTCACCAAACTGTTAATGCGCTATGCCGATCCGCAGCAAGGGCAGATTTCTATTGGCGGCGTCGATATTCGCCGCCTGACGCCGGAACAGCTCAATAGCCTGATTTCTGTTGTTTTCCAGGATGTCTGGCTGTTTGATGACACGCTGCTGGCGAATATCCGTATCGCGCGCCCACAGGCGACGCGGCAGGAGGTAGAAGAGGCCGCCCGCGCGGCGCAGTGCCTTGAGTTTATTTCCCGTCTTCCGCAAGGCTGGCTGACGCCAATGGGAGAGATGGGCGGCCAGCTATCGGGCGGCGAGCGCCAGCGGATTTCCATTGCCAGAGCGTTATTGAAAAACGCGCCGGTCGTCATTCTCGATGAACCGACTGCCGCGCTGGATATTGAAAGCGAGCTGGCGGTGCAAAAAGCGATCGATAACCTGGTTTACAACCGGACGGTGATTATCATCGCTCACCGTTTATCCACCATCGCCGGGGCCGGAAACATTCTGGTGATGGAAGAGGGACAGGTGGTTGAGCAGGGTACTCATGCGCAATTGCTCTCACATCATGGGCGTTATCAGGCGCTGTGGCAGGCGCAAATGGCCGCGCGCGTGTGGCGCGACGACGGGGGTTCCGCGTCTGGAGAGTGGGTGCATGAGTGATGTTCAGTCGAATGTGAAACCGCTGACGTTGACGACCGGGCGGGTGATTTTTGCTATTGCCGGCGTCTATGTGACGCAGAGTCTGGTATCGGCGCTGTCTATGCAGTCCTTACCCGCGCTGGTGCGCGCTGCTGGCGGTTCGCTGGCGCTTGCCGGTGCGACAACCCTGTTTATGCTGCCCTGGGCGCTGAAGTTTATTTGGGCGCCGTGGATCGAGCGCTGGCGGCTTCCGCCCGGTAGCCAGGAACGCCGTTCCCGCATGTTAATCCTGCGTGGTCAGGTCGCGCTAGCGGCGATCCTGACTATTGCCGCAGCGATTGGCTGGTTTGGGCGAGAAGGGGGATTCCCCGATACGCAAATCGTCGCGTTATTTGTTCTGTTTATGGTGGCAGGCACGGTCGCCTCCACCATTGATATCGCCAGCGACGGCTTTTGTGTCGATCAACTGACCCGCACGGGTTACGGCTGGGGAAACAGCGTGCAGGTCGGCGGCAGCTATCTGGGAATGATGTGCGGCGGCGGGGTGTTCCTGATGCTGTCGGCGGCATCCGGCTGGCCTGTCGCCATGCTGATGATGGCGGTGCTGATTATGGCGCTGTCACTCCCGCTGTGGCGCATTACGGAGCCGACGCGAACAGCGACTATCCCGCATGTTCCGGCGTTAGGTTATGCGCTAAGGAGGAAGCAGGCGCGCCTGGGCTTACTGCTGGTATTGATGCTGAATTCAGGCATGCGGTTTGTGCTGCCTCTTCTGGCACCGCTGTTGTTGGATCATGGGTTGAGCATGTCCGCATTGGGCGCGCTGTTCAGCGGCGGCAATATTGCAGCGGGCATAGCAGGAACGCTGGCTGGCGGATTGCTGATGAAATACACCTCACCCGGCAGAGCGCTGTTGACGGCTTATGGCGTCCAGGGGATCGCGCTGCTGGCGGTGGTGATGACGCTCATGATGGCGCCGGGTCATCTGCTGCTGCAGATTCTCCAGTGTCTGGTCATTGTCCAGTCCATTTCGCTGGCCTGCGCGCTGGTCTGTCTTTACGCCACGCTGATGTCGCTTTCATCGCCTTTGCAGGCCGGTGTCGACTTCACCCTCTTTCAATGTACTGATGCGGCAATCGCCATTCTGGCAGGCGTTATCGGTGGCGTTGTTGCTCAACATTTTGGCTATGCGGCCTGCTTCCTGTTTGCCGGGGCATTCACGTTGCTGGCGGCGTGGGTTGCTTATATCCGGCTGCATTCGGCAAGAGAACTGATGACAAGCGCAATTGATTGATCCGCGAATAACACAGAGAGGTAAGGGATGAAAATCAGTGAATTTCTACATCTGGCGTTACCAGAGGAACAATGGCTACCGACGATTTCTGGCGTTTTACGCCAGTTCGTAGAAGAAGAGTGTTATGTCTATGAGCGTCAACCCTGTTGGTATTTAGGCAAAGGGTGCCAGGCACGGCTGCACATTAATGCCGACGGAACGCAGGCGACATTTATTGATGATGCCGGGGAGCAAAAATGGGCGGTGGATTCCATTGCCGACTGCGCGCGTCGTTTTATGGCGCATCCTCAGGTGAAAGGACGTCGGGTATATGGACAGGTTGGGTTCAACTTTGCGGCGCATGCGCGGGGGATTGCCTTTAACGCCGGGGAGTGGCCGCTGCTGACGTTAACCGTTCCCCGTGAAGAACTTATTTTTGAAAAGGGAAATGTCACCGTTTATGCGGACTCCGCCGACGGGTGCCGACGTTTGTGCGAGTGGGTAAAAGAGGCCGGTACAACGACGCAGAACGCACCACTGGCGGTGGATACCGCCCTCAATGGTGAGGCATATAAACAACAGGTTGCGCGCGCCGTTGCGGAGATCCGCCGTGGCGAGTATGTCAAAGTGATTGTCTCGCGCGCCATTCCCCTGCCATCGCGGATTGATATGCCCGCCACGCTGTTATACGGGCGGCAGGCAAACACGCCTGTGCGCTCGTTTATGTTCCGTCAGGAAGGACGCGAAGCGCTGGGCTTTAGCCCGGAACTGGTGATGTCAGTGACGGGCAATAAAGTGGTCACTGAACCGCTTGCGGGCACCCGCGATCGCATGGGAAACCCGGAGCATAATAAGGCGAAAGAGGCAGAACTGCTGCACGACAGTAAAGAGGTGCTTGAGCATATCCTTTCTGTCAAAGAAGCTATTGCTGAACTGGAGGCCGTTTGCCAGCCGGGCAGCGTGGTGGTTGAAGATTTAATGTCGGTTCGCCAGCGCGGCAGCGTTCAGCATCTGGGGTCTGGCGTGAGCGGTCAGCTTGCGGAAAACAAGGATGCCTGGGATGCGTTTACCGTGCTGTTTCCGTCGATTACCGCCTCAGGTATCCCTAAAAATGCTGCTCTGAACGCGATTATGCAAATTGAGAAGACGCCGCGAGAGCTTTATTCCGGCGCAATCCTGCTGCTGGACGATACGCGCTTTGATGCGGCGCTAGTTCTGCGTTCCGTATTTCAGGATAGCCAGCGCTGCTGGATACAGGCGGGGGCGGGAATCATCGCGCAATCTACGCCGGAACGCGAACTGACAGAAACCCGGGAGAAATTAGCGAGCATTGCGCCCTATTTAATGGTGTAGGAGTAACTGTTTTCTAACCTCACAACCAGATTGTCCAAAGACAATTGAGTCGCTCTTTGATTCCTCTGTGACTCTATTGTCTTCTTTTGGGATAAAATAGGTGTTTTTCGTCATGAAGTTGATAAAAGTCTATATAGAACCACCTCCTGTGGAGGTGGTGGTAATTTGCCAGAGTGTGGGATTCGTTAGTATACTATGGGATAAACTTATTTTTACCAATTGTATAAGGCGGTGCATAAGATTCTCGGCATGCTTCCAGATAATCCGACCACCACTGCATCATCGCTTTGCGGGCTTCCAGGTGCTCTGCCTTATGAATATAAGCCATGCGCACGGTATTGCGCTCCTGATGACTCATCTGGCGTTCTACTGCGTCCTTTGCCCATAAACCCGATTCCATCAGCGCACTGCATGCCATTGCCCGGAAGCCGTGACCGCAGATATCCTTTTTCGTGTCGTAACCCATCACCCGCAGTGCCTTATTGACCGTGTTTTCACACATTGGCTTATACGGGTTATGGTCGCCGGGGAAGATCAGTTCATTATTACCGGTGATATCCTTAATCTGTTTCAGAATGGCGATGGACTGTTCTGAGAGGGGGACGATATGCGGCATTCGCATTTTTGCCCCGCGGCCGGAATAACGCACGCCAATAATGGGTTCTCGCGTCGCGGGTATCGTCCAGACTCGGTTTGTGAAATCAATCTCTGACCAGCGGGCGAAACGCAGTTCACTGGAGCGAATGAACACATGCAGCATCAGCAGAACGGCATGCCGGGTCAGTTCACGGCCCTGATGATATGCCCCAATACGTTCAAGCAGTTCAGGCAGCCGCTCCAGCGGCGGGGCAGGATAGTGCCGTCTGACAGGAGGTGTGGTCACGCCGCCAAGGTTTGCTGCAGGGTTCGTATCGATTAACTCCTGATGGACCGCATGGCGCATTATGTTACTCAGGTGCTGCCGTGTGCGGGACGCAACCTCCAGCAGACCTTTTTCCTCGATCCCTTTCAGCAGGTCAATGAAATGACGGGGTTTAAGTTCTGATACAGGTAAGTTCCCGATGACCGGAAAGATGTGATTGTTCAGACTGGCACGCAGACGGTCGGCGGTGTTCTGCGACCATTTCCTGTTACTTTTATGCCACGCCAGCGCCACGTTTTTAAAAACTTTCTCCGGTGTTCGTGAGCCACGTTCAGCAGCCCGCTGCTGTACCGGGTTGATATTCAGCGCCAGCATTTTACGGATACCTTCACGTTGCTGTCGCGCATCAGACTGGGAGATGGCTGGATAGGCACCCAGCGCAATGCGGGATTCTTTACCGCTAATACGGTATTTGAGATACCAGTGGCGGGAGCCACCCGGCTTGACCAGCAGATACAGACCGTGAGAATCGGAGACTTTAAAGGGTTTATCAGAAGGCTTGAGGGTGCGGATTTTTGCGTCGGTAAGGGATATATGGGGGTCACTCCATTATCGAACTAACCTGACCCCAGATTTGACCACCAATTTTTCCCGATGCAGAGGGTAAAATCAAAATGCACCGGGAAGAGTTTTCACGCTAACCTGTTGAATAAAAATAACATAAGGATTCGCAAGGATGCATGAAAGCAGGAAATTGGCTCCTCTGACTGGACTCGAACCAGTGACATACGGATTAACAGTCCGCCGTTCTACCGACTGAACTACAGAGGAATCGTGAGAACGGGGCGCATATTACTTAGCGGTACCTTGTCTGTCAACACTAAATTTCATAAGCCATTTCAATTGGTTAATTAATCTGCAAAGTTGTTAATTAATGAACATTCGTCGCCGAAAACGAGTCTGTATCATTAGCGTGATGCAGTCTCTGCAAAGGATCTTGTTGATAAAATTGACAGAAACGTTGCCACAATGAAGGGAAACGAGGAGCAAAAAGTTCTGGGGCGCTAAAGAAATATTCAGAAAGTACGGCAAAACATTCAGCAGGATCACTGGCAGCATAAGCATCAATGCTCGCCGCATTCTCACCAACTAATTCGATTTCTTCCTGAATGTTGTTCATTGCAGCATGAAGATCGTGTTCCCAGCCAGCAACCTCACGCAACGAAATAAAGGGAACTCCGCTGGCGCGATCGCCGTTACGGGTGTCCAGCTTATGAGCGACTTCATGAATAATCAGGTTAAAACCAGAAGCATCAAAAGAATCTTGTATATCCAACCAGTTCAAAACGATAGGCCCTTGCTGCCAGCTCTGACCTGACTGAACAATACGTTGGTTATGCACCAGACCGATATCGTCTTCCCATTCATCATCGACCACAAATGGCGCAGGATAAATTAAGACTTCATGAAAACCATCCAGCCATTCCAGTCCTAACTCCAGAACGGGCAGGCAAAATAGAAGTGCTATCCGGCAGCTTCTTAATGAATTCAGCTCAAAGCCCTGTAAAGGAACAAGCCGTTTTTGCTGTAAAAAACGTTCGGCAAGAGCGACCAATTTGCTTTGTTCCTGTTCTGTCAGACACGTTAAAAGGGGGATCGATAGTGCTTCCTGCCAGGGAAGGGCAGTTTGATGTGCTGATTCTTGTACTTTCCAGGGCCACTTAATCATCGTTTTGCTCGCAAACTCGTCACTTGAACAAAATTGCACGGACAGGGACTGTTAAAATGCCAAATTTCCTGGCATCATGGCAACCATCTGAACGGAGAGATGCCGGAGCGGCTGAACGGACCGGTCTCGAAAACCGGAGTGGGGGCAACTCCACCGGGGGTTCAAATCCCCCTCTCTCCGCCAAAATTCAATCACTTACACATCATTAAGTCAGTGACAAAAATCACACTTGGAATTACTTGGAATATTGTCTTGGAATATTTTCAGGTAACGGGACATCAAGTGTTGGTGAAACTTTAACCTTCCTGTCATAGATTAGCACTTGCCCTTCGGTTTTGTGACCAGAGAAAAGTTGCTTATCCCGGCTGCTTCCTTCATAGTCTGAAATTCCTTTCGCCTTCAGATCATGAAAGGTGAAGTCGGTTAAAATACCTGAAATTTTGCCTGCGCGATTTCTTGCTTCTACCCACATTTCGTTAAAGCCTTTGTACATATATCGGTTGCCGTATTGATTGCTGATTACATAGGCGGATGTTGGTAACTGTTTTGCTTTTTCGATCGCCGCCTGTAATCGTGGACTCCATGCTTTTATCTGTTTTTTCCCTGTTTTCCCTTGCTGGATAAAGATCCCGTCGTTTCCAATCTGCTCCCATTTCAGCGATAACACATCGGAAACCCTCGCTGCACACAGATAGGCAATTTCCATTGCGATAAAAACAGGAAGAGGTGCAACGCTTAATACTGCCTGGTATTCTTTGTCGGTTACATATCGTTCGCGGTTTTTGGCCTTGAATTTACTTACACCTGCACATGGGTTAGCCTTCACGTACCCTCGCTCATACCCCCAACTGTAAACACGGGACATACTGCTTTTTTCATGGTTGGCTTGCGTTTTACTTTGCTCCCCTCTTTTGTCCATGTATCGACGGATGTGTTCTGGTTTTATGGAATCCGCTGGTACCTTACTGAATACGGCAAGCAACTTTTTTTGATGTTGCAGATAATCTTTTTGTGTTCTTGGACTAAGGTCACTGTAATAGGCGCTGGCGAGGAATTTTTCCCACAAGCGACCGAATGTCATTGCACGATCGCGATTATTTACAGTTTCCTCATACTTTTTCCATAAAGCAGCTAAACCATCCTTGATGGCGGTTAGTGTGACAGATTCTCTGGATGTTGGTTTCCATACATAACTATATTTATTTGGGTATACATTTGGAGGTAATTTTTCGTGTTCAGGATTTTTCCTTCGTCTTCCCATCAGATCGCACCAAAATTCGGCTCTACCTCGCGTGGTGGTAAAGTTTTATTGCAGGTAAATAGATCCCGGCTGACAATCGGTTTGCCACTACGATTGGTATAGAACGGAAGCCCGTTTTCCATTAACCATTTTCGCTGGTGGCTTGCATATTTGCAGCCCGTTAATATTAGCAATTCATCTTCGGTTAAAAATAAGCTGCTCATAGCTATATCTCATAACCGCCGCTAACTATATACGGTTAGCGGCAATTAGGGTTGAACATTAAAAATCAGCCTGACTCGGGATCAGTTTTTGCCAGATAACTGAAACGTATTTTGCCTGGTAACGGGCGTCATCAAGTGCATTATGGCGCTCACCTTCGAATGGAATAGCCGTTCTGGCATCGAAGTCTATGGCTTTCCCCAGCTCAACGATTGTGCGTACATCGCGATCGTTGTAGTAACGCCACGGGCAGGGGATCCCCTGCCGTTCGTATGAACGGCGCAAAATCGTGTTGTCGAAGTTGGCTCCATTTCCCCAAACCTGAACAAAAAATTCACCGGAGTTTTCGTCGATAAATTCCCGCAATTGTAACAGTGCATCATCTAACGGGATTTCATCGGTCATAATGGCAGATTGCGCTTCGCGTGATTGCTTCAGCCACCATTTAATGGTGTCCCGATCAATGACTCCGCCAGCAGTTTCCAGATCGATAGTCTTACTAAATTCCGGTCCCATATCTCCGGTTTGCGGATCGAAAAATATTGCACCTATTGAGATAATCGGGGCATCAGGATTTTTTCCCATGGTTTCAAGGACGATCATTAGATGGCCACACGTCCTGCTGGTGGATGTGATAACGTGATGACCGTTCACCGTAATTAAGGGATCTGCCGTCTCGCCAGTTTCACTATCGCTGGCGTGATCCTGAGCGCTGCCAGCATTCTCCTTGTGTGGATGTTCAGCGCCTTCCATTTCCTTCGGATCATTTTCCTGAACTTCAACCTGATTCTCTTCATCGAATGTTTCCTGGTATGTTGCGTCGCCCATCACCGCGCCACAATCAGGGCAGTTGCCGCCGCCGCTCTGACCGCAGGCGGTGCAGATCTTTTCCGGTTCCTGTTGCACTACTGGTTCGGATTGTTTCGTTTCTGGCTCGTTTTGTAACGCATTTGGGCTGTTTTGTTCCGCTTTTTGGTCGTTCCGTTCCGATTCATGCTGGTTCTGGTTCACAGAATCGCGAGTCTGGATCCCCTTGACCCATTTCGGATCATTAGGGTCGCTAATCCCCTCAACAAATTCACCACGCGATACAGCAAGTAACTTATCGGCGTCAGGCTGGCTGATATTGGCTGCCTGCATAATTTTGTTTACTTCGTCAGCGGTGACTTTTACTTGGTTAGCGGAACTCACCTGCGACTGAGCATCCAGCGACTGCGCGTTCTGGCAATGTTCAGTTGTATCCGGTTCCATTGTTTCAGTTGTTGCCTGTTCACCTGCCATTGCGTCAGATGGTTGTGGTTTTTCTTCTTCTGTTTCACGCTCAGTAACCACCTCGCGGTTAATTTCTTCCAGGATATCTTTTTCCGGCGTATGCCGGGCAGCTGTGAGAGTTTCCTTGCTGGGGTTCTCGTGATCAGTTTCCGTCAAATAGGCGTTGATATACCCCTGAAGGCGTCCCGGGTAGTGATAAAATTCAGGGTGTGCGCTTCGGATAAGTGCAAAAATAGCGGCGCGGGAATAGTCCAGAATACCCGGGGTTGCACGAAGTGCTGCGGACCATTCTTTGAACGGACTTTCTTTTTTCAGGACTACTTCTTTTGCGCGACGATAAACGCTGCCCGGAATTTCATAAATATTAAAATCCATCGGAAGTGTGGCTGCTGCAATCTCCACATCCAGTGTGTCGAGGGTGTGTACTAAATTCGGATTGCGATCGGTTTTGTTCCCACCGCCAGCATTAGCACCGGAAGCCGTGCGGGTGATGCGTGAAACACGATTTCCTTTCATCCACTCTTTTGTCAGCAGACCCCGATCAGTGTAGTCAGCGTCCAGGTATGCTTCGAAAAAAGCAGTTATTAGTCCCAGGTCTGAATTACCAGGATTAGGGAAAACTTTGTCAGTGTCACGAACCAGTTTGTGGAGGTCGCGAATCTCCAGCGAGTCGAGCAGACTGGTTTTATGCGAAATAGCCAGGGCAGTAACAGCCGGTAGTTCTTCAGCCCGTGCAATGTGTAATGCCTGGAGTTCGTCGCGTGAAACGTGCGTTACTGGTTTTTCGCTGCCGTGTTGAGCAAGCCAACGAATGGGCAGTTCCTGACCGGAGACAGGCAGAAGCATGCTCTCCTCAATCTCAGTCATGTCTTCGCCGTTGATGTTGGTATTGTCAGTGCTGGCTGGTTTGTCCTGAACAGAGGGGGAAGGGCCGATAAATGTCATTGTGATGCCATCTTTCCCGCCTTTTTCATAGCGGTTGCAGAATTCAGTATCAAACACGCCTTCTGGCGGAAGGTCGTCAACAACGGGCAAATTGACGCGGACGGGTTTTTTAAAGTCGTCTTCATCATAATCGTTGTCATCCATTGCGGTAATGCAGCGGGAGATTGCAACAGATAATTTTTTGCTGTAGTCCAGTAAAAACCACCTTTAATTCCCAGGCGTTTTCTTACTTTGTCATTTTTTGCTTCGCAATATAGTGCAAATTCTTCTTTATCAGTGCTCATTATTGATAAACCTCATCACAGATTTAAGGGTGAACAAATCTCTGCCATTGCTGACATATAAGAATGAAACTGGATATTTATTACGGTGCTGTTTTAAAATCCTGCCGGGATTTCGTTATCCTGGTGAATAACTTTATCGACCGGATAACAGTTGCCTGGAATTTTCTGTTCGGTTGCTGCGGCCATACATTCCTGCATTGTTCTGTGAACACTGACTGCAATATCAACTGGCTCTCCGGAAACAAGAAAAACCGTCAGAATAAGTGCAAATACTGGATTCATTGTGCACATCCTTTTGGCATCAGACGTAAACGGGCCAGCATTGAAACAATGCATACTTTATTTAATAACTCCCGTTCGTGTTTTCTTTTGTTAATGGCCTCTTCAGTGAATACAGGATTACTGATAGTGACACCAATTTCAAAACAACCTTCAGACGTATTAACGTTTGGTA
>OAUR01000122.1_pt1 | contig 25880 bp, 20 predicted proteins | sample 1476311 | NCBI WGS metagenome assembly OAUR01 (sample SAMEA2580058, study PRJEB22360) | human gut metagenome | biome: human gut; feature: human-associated habitat; material: faeces | place: Denmark | collected 2008/2010 | reverse complement strand
TTGCAAAAGGCGAAGCACCGATCATTATGCCACAAGAAACGACGATTGGTAGTATGGCGTATTATATCACCCATGCTGAAGGCAAACACTTCCAACCAATGAATGCAAACTTTGGGTTGTTGCCAGAACTTCCAGAGCGAATCAGAGACAAGAAATCCCGTTATGAAGCATTGGCAAATCGAGCGTTAGCTGCTTTAGAAAAAGCCAAGGAACAATTATAAGCACGATGATTGAAAACTTTCTTACTGATAATTGGTGAGAAAGTTTTTTTTTAATTTGTCTTGAAACTTTAATCAAGGTGACTTATGATAGACAGTAACAATGACAGAAGGTGGTGAAGATGGTGATCGGAGAATGGATTCATTTGATTCAAAACTATTTACAGCGTTTTCCTACAGTGATCCAATTTTTAGGTTGGCTGATCCTCTTGGTCGGGGTCATTTTCGTTGTTTTTGTTGCATTTAGTTTGCTGTTGGGGCCCTTTATGTGGCTCTACAATCGCATCACAGACAAAAACCGCAGCAATGTCATTAGCCGCAATGAGTTTGTGATCGGCGAACTGACGGAAAAGATTGTCGGAGATACAATCGGCGAAGTCATGGAAATAGGGAGTCAAGGTGCACGTTCTGTTTATCCTGCTCGTTTTTTTCGAGAAGAAGATCGTGAAAACAATGTTCGATTGCCAGTCGGCACCAAAGTCATCATTGTCGATTTTGATAAAAAAGGGATCGCGTTGGTGGTTGAAAGTAAAAATTTTATAGAATAGGAAGTGTTAGGTTATGGTGGATACAGGATCAGCAGTTGATTTTTTAAGTAATCCGATTTTATGGGGCGTTGTCCTCGTAGTTTTATTGATCGCCTTTTTGATGATACGCTACCGAATCGGAAAACCCGATGAAGCGTTGATCGTCACGGGATCGTTTTTAGGAAAAGAAGGCATCAAGATTTTAAAAAACAGTGGGACGTTTGTGATTCCTATTGTTCAAAAGGCACATAAATTAAGTTTACTGACCCACAAGTTAGAGATTGGGACACCAGAAGTTTATACAGAACAAGGCGTACCGATCAAAGCCAGTGCCACGGTATTAGTGAAAGTCGGCAACAGTACCGAGTCGATCAAGACAGCCGCTGAACAATACTTAGGCAAATCCACTGGTGAACTGGAAGATGAAGCGCAAGAAGTCTTAGAAGGTCACTTACGGGCAATTCTAGGAACGATGACGGTGGAAGCCATCTACAAAAACCGCGATGATTTTGCGGAACAAGTACAAGAAGTTGCCTCTACGGATTTGAAAAAAATGGGGCTGGAGATCGTTTCATTTACGATCAAAGACGTTAGCGACAGCAATGGGTACCTGGATGCTTTAGGGCGTCCCCAGATTGCTGAAGTGAAGAAGAATGCTGAAGTAGCAGAATCCAATGCCTTAAGAGAAACGCGGATCAAGCAAGCGGAGAATGAACAGTTGGCACAGCATGAAGAGATCCGTCGCCAAACAGAAATCGCAGAAGCGACAAAAGATATGGCGTTGAAACAAGCGCAGTACAAACAAGAACGTGAAGTTGCGGATGCGAAAGCAGAACAAATCGCGGTCGGTGAACAAATGAAAGTGCAATTGATCGAGCAAGAAAAAAATATTGAGATACAAGAGAAACAAGCGGAATTGACAGAAAAAGAATTGAATGCAACTGTTCGTAAAAAAGCCGAAGCAGATAAATATGTCGTTGAACAAAACGCATTAGCAGACAAAGCACGTGAAATCGCCCGAGCACAAGCCGAAGCGGAAAAAGTCAAATTGGCTGCACAAGCGGAAGCGGAACGAATTGAAAAATTAGGTAGTGCCGATGCGGAACGAATCGCAAAAGTCGGTCAAGCCGAAGCGGAAAGCCGAGAAAAAATGGCGATCGCTTTGACCAAACTGAACGAAGCTGGTATTTTGATGGAATTTATCAAAGTGCTACCTGAAATCGCAAAAGAAGTCAATGCACCCCTTAGCAATATCGATAAAGTGGTCAGCTTTGGCGGCAACGATGGGCTTCAATCAATGGGAGAAGCTGGCTTAGCTCGAACCTTTGATACGATCAAAGAAACCACCGGATTAGACTTAGTGGCGTTGATCAATGACACCATGTCCACAAAACAAGGAAACAGAGAGCTAGTTCAGGCTGTTTCACAAAGCAATGGTTCGCCTCAGCCAACAACGGAGCGGATCGAATAAAAGGAAATAAATGGAAACGTACCAGTCCCTCTCTATTTTGAGACAGGGACGGGTACGTTTTTATGGCTCTTTTGAGTGATCTTTCTGAAGAATGATAAGAATCTTACGAAGATTCTTAGAAAGTTTTCACAATTATGTCTAAACTTTGAAATATTGATTAAATTCTGACAATTCATTTGTTTTTTTTTGTGGTCTATGCTAAAGTTATTTCGAATCATGAAAAGGGGGGTTACTTTGCAAACGGATCAATTACAAGAAGAGTTTTTTCGTTATCTTATTGTTGAAAGAGGGTATTCGGAAAAGACAAAAAAAGCGTATCAAGAAGATATGAACGATTTTTTTCACTTCTTGAAAGAGTCTGGCAATGAAGACCCGTTAGCGGTGGAGTATCGTGATGTTCGTGTCTATTTGAGCTACTTGACGGAACGAGGGTATAGCCGTAATTCCATCAGTCGGAAAATGGCTAGCTTGCGTTCATTCTACCAATTTCTAACCAAGCATGAGATCGTCAAAGAGAATCCCTTCGCCTACATTCATTTAAAAAAGAAAAACGCTAAATTGCCGCGTTTTTTTTATGAAAAGGAAATGGATGCTCTTTTTCAAAGTGTCGCTGGTGATGAGCCATTACAACAGCGCAATCAAGCATTGTTAGAAGTCCTTTACGGTTCAGGTCTGCGGGTCAGCGAGTGTAGCAGTCTGACGCTGGGCGCGATCGATTGGGAAAGCGGCGTTTTGCTGATCCACGGAAAAGGCAACAAAGATCGCTATGTTCCTTTCGGCAGTTACGCACAAGCGGCAGTCAAGCGCTATCTTTCCTCAGGACGCAAGCAACTGATGGAAAAGCAGAACAAGGAACACGAGGTCCTCTTCGTGAATCATCTAGGTGATGGGATCACTGCAACAGGGATCGAGTATGTGTTGAATCAAATCATCCGAAAAAGCAGTTTAGACAGTAAAATCCATCCTCATATGCTGCGGCATACGTTTGCGACCCATCTATTAAACAACGGAGCCGATATGCGGACCGTTCAAGAATTGTTGGGGCATGCCAATCTATCTACGACACAGATCTATGCGCATGTCACCAAAGACAGTTTACAAAAAAATTATCGCCAATTTCATCCACGTGCGTAAAATTGGTACAGGAGGAACGTAAATGAAGTCAGAATTTCATTCAACCACCATCTGTGCGGTTGAAAAAGATGGCAAGTTTGCCATGGCTGGTGACGGTCAAGTAACGATGGGAGAACAGGTCGTTATGAAAGGAACCGCTCGGAAAGTCCGTCGAATTTACAACGGTGAAGTGATTGTTGGCTTTGCCGGTAGTGTGGCAGATGCCTTTACCTTGGAAGAAAAATTTGAAGGAAAACTAAATGAATACAACGGAAACTTGCAACGAGCTGCAGTAGAATTGGCACAAGAATGGCGGACGCAGCAATCGATGCAAAAATTAGAGGCGATGCTGATCGTCATGAATGACAAGGAGATGCTCTTAGTCTCAGGGACAGGTGAGGTCATTTCGCCAGATGAAGGGATTTTAGCTATCGGTTCAGGTGGAAACTATGCCTTGGCGGCAGCCCGTGCAATGAAACGTTATGGCGGTGAACTATCTGCCAAAGAAATCGCTGAAGGTGCCTTGAATATCGCAGCAGACATTTGTGTCTTTACGAATCACAATATCATTGTAGAAGAGTTTTAAAGAGGGATGACGATATGACAAACCAAAACAAATCACCACGAGAGATCGTGAAAGAATTAGATGAATACATCGTTGGACAAACCAATGCCAAAAAATCAGTGGCGGTTGCATTAAGAAATCGTTACCGCCGACTGCAATTAGATGAAAAAATGCAGCAAGATGTCACACCAAAAAATATTTTGATGATTGGACCAACGGGTGTTGGGAAAACGGAAATTGCGCGACGGTTAGCGAAAATCGTTGATGCGCCTTTTGTTAAGCTAGAAGCAACGAAATTCACAGAAGTCGGTTATGTCGGTCGAGACGTAGAATCGATGGTTCGTGACCTTGTAGAAAACGCGATCCAAATCGTGAAAAAAGAACAATATAAAAACGTACGCATCCAAGCGGAGAAAAAAGCCAATCGTCGTTTAGTAAAAGTCTTAGTTCCTGGTATTAAAAAGGAACAGAAAAAGAACACCAATCCTTATGAACAAATGATGAATATGTTCAACGCCGCACAACAACCAGAAGAACCAAAAGAAGAATTGACAGATGAGATTCGCAGCAATCGCCAAGCGATTTTCGAACAATTAGAAAAAGGCCTTTTGGATAACCGAGAAGTGACGATCCAAGTCGATGAACCGAAAAATAAAGCGCCAATGATGAACAATGGCTTAGAACAAATGGGCATTGATTTGAATGAAACATTAGGTGCATTGAAACCGCAAAAGAAAATTGAACGCACAGTAACCGTGAAAGAAGCGCGGGAATTGTTAATTCAAGAAGAATCCTCCAAACTGGTCAACGACGCGGATATTCATAGCGAAGCATTACGTTTGGCGGAATCTAGCGGCATCATTTTTCTTGATGAAATCGACAAAGTATCTTCGAAATCGCAGCAATCAGGAGAAGTTTCTCGTGAAGGGGTGCAAAGAGATATCTTGCCGATCGTTGAAGGCTCACAAGTCAATACGAAATATGGAACGTTACAAACCGACCATATTCTCTTTATCGCTTCAGGCGCATTCCATCTATCGAAACCAAGCGATTTGATCCCTGAGTTGCAAGGGCGTTTCCCGATCCGCGTGGAGCTGGATGACTTGACGAAGGAAGACTTTGTTAAAATTTTAACGGAACCAAACAATGCCTTAGTCAAACAATACGTTGCCTTGTTAGGAACCGAGAATGTCAAAGTGGTCTTTACGATGGAAGCCATCGAAAAAATTGCCGAAATCGCGTATCAAGTGAATCGCGATACCGACAATATCGGTGCCCGTCGTTTGCATACGATTCTAGAGAAACTACTTGAAGATCTATTGTTTGAAGCATCTGAGATGCAAATGGGGGAAATCACAATCACAGAAGCGTATGTGGAAGAAAAACTTGCGTCAATCGCAAAAGATGAAGACTTAAGCCGGTATATTTTATAAAGGGAGCGGACCAATGAAAACATTATTAGAAAAGACAAGACAAATCAACGAATTATTGCAGCAAAAAAACACCTTTAATTTAGCTTCTGATTTGCCTTACGACAAAATGGCTGTCATTTTAGGAAACATTCTAGACAGCAATGCGTATATTATTAGCGTCGACGGCAGCGTGTTAGGTTTTGTTGAGAACCATGATGTCAATAATGAGCGCATCAAAAAAATGTTTGTCGAAAAACAGTTTCCTAAAAATTATACAGATTTAGTCGATCACCTGACTTCCACAGAAGCCAATGTGCCGATCAGTGACGATATGACGGCTTTTCCTGTGGAAGGCCGAGAGCTGTATCCCAATGGTCTAACAACCATCGTACCAATCTACGGTGCAGGAGAACGCTTAGGGACGATCATTCTTTCCAGAATCGATACATCCTTTGATGATGATGATTTGGTATTAGCGGAATACAGTGCGACAGTTGTTGGTATGCAATTCTTGTACCAAAAATCCCGTAGTATCGAAGAAGATGTTCGCAGTACCACAGCTGTTCAAATGGCGATCAACACGCTTTCTTATAGTGAGCTAAAAGCTGTTCAAGCAATTTTTGAGGCATTAGAAGGAGACGAAGGTCGTTTGACCGCATCAAGTATCGCTGACCGTATCGGCATCACCCGTTCGGTGATCGTGAACGCTTTGCGTAAATTAGAGTCTGCCGGTATTATTGAATCCCGCTCTTTGGGGATGAAAGGCACCTATTTAAAAGTGCTTAACAGCCGCTTTAAAGAGGAATTGACGAAACATCAATATTAGGAGATGAGACCATGACAGTTACCATCACGGCCGGTCATCTGCAAGCAAAGGTTGCAGAAAAAGGGGCTGAGCTGCAAAGCTTAGTCGATACGAGCAATGACCTTGAATATATTTGGCAAGCTGGGCCAAACCACTGGGGAAAGCATGCACCGATCTTATTTCCGATCGTGGGTGCGTTAAAAGAGGACACCTATCAACATGAGGGCAAGAGTTATCATTTGCCTCGTCATGGATTTGCCAGAGACATGTTATTTACTGTCGTTGAACAACGCACAGATTACGCTTTGTTTTTACTAGAAAGTTCGACTGAAACCAAAGCAAAGTATCCGTTTGATTTTCAGCTGTATGTCAGTTATGAATTAGGCGGTGATGGTTTAGTCGTCAAATACCAAGTGAAGAATAGCGGTCAAAAAGAACTATTCTTCTCCATTGGTGGACACCCTGCATTCAACGTCCCACTTGAAAAAGGGCTGACTTTTGAAGACTATTATCTTTCTTTTTCTCCAAAGAAATCACGAGTGAAATTGCCGTTAAAAGGCAACTATATTGATTATGAGCAACGCACACTCGGTCAAACGAATACGGATCTACGCTTGACCCATGACATGTTTGCAAATGATGCGCTAGTTTATGAAACGAAAGGATTACATTCCTACTCGATTCGCAGTGAAAAATCGCCTCATAGTGTCACGTTAAGCTACAATAATATGCCGTATGTCGGTTTTTGGTCCACGTATCCAGTGAAATCGCCATTTCTATGTATTGAACCATGGTGCGGCATCGCAGATACGCTAGAAGCCTCCGGTGAGCTGTCAGAGAAGCTGGGGATTCAAGCACTTCCACCTGAAGAATTATTTGAAACAAAGTACTCCATCACAGTTAAATAAACGTATGAAAAAAGAAGCTGGGAAAAGCGCAATGACTTTTCTCAGCTTCTGCTTATTTGTTCGTTTGATGCTTATTCAGTCCAAAGGGTACCCGACTTTCGGTCCCATCTTTGATGCGGGTAATGTTTTCACGATGGCGAATAAAGATAAAAATCGTTACGCCGATCGCAATGAAGGTCAGCAGCCAATTTTGCTCAGGCAAGATCGCAGGAGCGATAAAAGGCAAGACGATCGTCGATAAGGTGATCAAACACGCCGCGATCATACTGGTCAGGCTCACCATACTTGTCACATAAAGACAGATAACGAAAATCAATGAAGAATAAATGAAAAAGAGCGGATTGTATCCTAAGAGCATCCCAGCACTTGTCGCCACTGCTTTGCCGCCTTTAAATTTGGCAAAGATCGGGAAGGTATGACCTAAGATCGCACAGACCCCAAACCAGAGCGGATTGACAGTATGGAGACCAAAGATGACTGGCAAGCTGGTCGCCAAAGTTCCTTTTAAGATATCCATCAATAAAACAACGATGCCGGCTTTTTTTCCTAAGACGCGAAATGTATTGGTCGTTCCCGTATTGCCGCTGCCGAATTGGCGAATATCTTTTTTGAAAAACAGTTGGCCAATCCAAACACCAGAGGGGATCGAACCTAAAAGGTAAGCAACAATAAATAAAAGAATCGTATTCATAATAACCAACTTTCTTTGCAAGGCTAGGGCAATTTTAGCATGAAAACGCCTTTCCAACAATAAGAAAATCTTTCGCTGGTCAGACAAAGAAGAAAAACAGCTTTTCTCAGAGCTGTGAAACACAAACAAGCCATTTTGCGACTCTAGCTTGTGCAAACAAAGGAAAAAGGATAAGATAGTTTAGAAAAATGTTCGCTTGAAAAAAGCGTATTTTGTGTTAAGATTTTTTTTGCAGTCCTTTCAGGATTAGAAAAGGACTGATCAAGATTAAAGGAGCGGTGGGTTTGGCAAAGAAAACCACAGAATATAATGATGCTTCTATTCAGGTCTTAGAGGGCCTCGAAGCAGTAAGAAAACGGCCAGGAATGTATATCGGCTCGACCGATAGCCGCGGCTTGCACCACTTAGTGTATGAAATCGTCGATAATGCGGTTGATGAGGCGCTCTCAGGATACGGCAATGAAATCGATGTTACGATCCATAAAGACAATAGTATCAGTGTTCGAGACAATGGCCGAGGAATGCCGGTCGGGACACATGCATCGGGAATCCCAACTGTTGAAGTGATCTTCACCGTGCTACATGCTGGCGGAAAGTTTGGCCAAGGCGGCTACAAAACTTCTGGCGGCCTTCATGGGGTTGGTGCCAGTGTTGTAAATGCCTTATCCAGCTGGCTAGAAGTGGTCATCGTTCGTGACGGTATCGAATACAAACAGAGCTTCAAAGACGGCGGGAAACCAGCAGGTACTTTGAAAAAAATCGGTAAAACCCGTAAACCAACGGGAACAACCGTTACGTTTAAACCAGACGATACGATCTTTTCGGCAACCAAATTCTCCTATGAGATTCTCGCTGAACGTTTGAGAGAATCAGCATTCTTGTTGAAAGGGGTCAAAATCTCCCTGACGGACGAACGTGGGGAAGAACCGATTCATGAAGTCTTTTTATATGAGGAAGGCATCAAAGAATTTGTTGATTATTTAAATGAAGAAAAAGATACCTTGACCCAAGTGGTTTATTTTTCTGGCACCAAAGAAGCCATCGAAGTAGAACTTGCCTTTCAATACAATGATGGGTATTCAGAAAACGTCTTGTCCTTTGTCAACAATGTACGTACCAAAGATGGCGGTACCCATGAAGTTGGGATGAAGACGTCAATGACCAAAGCCTTCAATGAGTATGCCCGCAAGGTCAATTTGTTGAAGGAAAAAGATAAGAACCTTGAAGGCAGTGATTTCCGTGAAGGGTTAGCGGCAGTTCTGTCGATCCGCGTGCCAGAAAATCTTTTGCAATTTGAAGGACAGACCAAAGGGAAATTAGGGACACCCTTAGCAAGAAATGCGGTAGACAATGTGATTGGTGAGCAGCTAGGCTATTATCTACAAGAAAACAGTGAAATGAGTCAAATGCTGGTTCGTAAAGCGATCAAGGCAAGAGAGGCCCGTGAAGCTGCCAGAAAGGCGAGAGAAGAAAGCCGTACTGGAAAGAAACGCAAAAAAGGCGAGTCACTGCTTTCTGGTAAATTAACACCTGCGCAATCTCGTAATCCTAAGAAAAATGAATTGTATTTGGTGGAGGGGGATTCTGCGGGTGGTTCAGCAAAGCAAGGACGAGACCGCAAGTTCCAAGCCATCTTGCCATTGCGAGGCAAAGTCATCAATACTGAAAAAGCCAAGATGCAGGATATTTTGAAAAATGAAGAAATCAATACGATGATCTATACTATCGGTGCCGGTGTTGGCCCAGAGTTTTCAATTGAAGACTGCAACTATGATAAAGTGATCATCATGACCGATGCGGATACCGATGGGGCGCACATCCAAGTGCTGCTTTTAACCTTTTTCTACCGGTATATGAAACCTTTGATCGAAGCGGGGAAAGTATACATTGCTTTGCCACCTTTGTACAAAGTGTCTAAAGGGTTAGGGAAAAAGGCAGTAGTCGAATACGCTTGGACCGATGATGAACTAAGCAAACTGACCCAAAAAATCGGAAAAGGCTATATGCTTCAGCGCTACAAAGGGTTAGGGGAAATGAATGCCGATCAATTGTGGGAAACGACGATGGATCCAGAAACGCGGACGCTGATTCGGGTACGGATCGATGATGCTGCCCAAGCAGAACGTCGCGTCACCACTTTGATGGGGGACAAGGTAGAACCTCGTCGGAAGTGGATCGAAAACCATGTTCAATTCAGTTTAGAAGAAGATGGCAGTATTTTGGATAAAAAAGAAGATACGGTACCGGAATTAGTTGATGAAAAGTTAATGGATACCGAACAAGCAGACAGCAAACAGTTAGTTAAGGAATAGGAGGTGGTCTCTTGGAACACAAAAGCAATATACAAGAATTGACATTGGAAGAAGTGATGGGAGATCGCTTCGGTCGATATTCCAAATACATTATTCAAGAACGGGCACTACCAGATATTCGTGATGGGTTAAAACCGGTTCAGCGGCGGATTTTATTTGCCATGAACCAAGACGGCAATACGTATGACAAAGGCTTCCGCAAATCAGCAAAATCTGTCGGAAATATCATGGGGAATTTTCACCCCCATGGGGACTCGAGTATCTATGAAGCAATGGTCCGCATGAGTCAAGACTGGAAGCTACGTCAGATTTTGATTGAAATGCACGGGAACAACGGGAGTATGGATGGTGATCCGCCAGCTGCCATGCGTTATACGGAAGCACGGCTTTCGGAATTAAGTGGTGAGCTATTAAAAGATATTGAAAAAAACACCGTGGAATTGGTTTGGAACTTTGATGATACTGAAAAAGAACCAACTGTTCTACCAGCAAAATACCCGAATCTGTTAGTCAATGGCTCAACTGGGATCTCAGCTGGCTATGCAACGGAGATCCCTACCCACAATTTAGGGGAAATCATCGATGGAACGATCTATTTGATCGACCATCCGCAAGCTTCTTTGGATCAGCTGATGAAGTACATTCCTGGCCCTGATTTTCCAACAGGGGGCATTTTACAAGGGAAAGAAGAAATCAAAAAAGCGTATGAAACAGGCAAAGGCAAAGTGATCCTGCGTTCGAAAACCAAGATCGAAGACATCAAAGGCGGCAAACAGCAAATCGTCATCAATGAGATCCCGTATGAGGTCAATAAAGCCAACTTAGTTAAAAAAATGGATGAGATCCGTTTGAATAAACGCATTGATGGGATTGCTGAAGTACGAGATGAAACAGATCGTACTGGACTGCAGATCGTTGTCGAGCTGAAAAAAGAAGCAAATGCGCAAGGGATTTTAAATTATTTATTTAAGAATACCGAATTGCAGATCAACTACAACTTCAACATGGTGGCAATCGACAATATGCGTCCTCAGCAAGTCGGATTAAAGCGGATTTTAGAAAGCTACATCAAACATCGCCGTGAAGTGATCGAAAAACGCAGTCGTTTTGAGCTGCAAAAAGCGCAAAAAAGACAGCATATCGTTGATGGGCTGATCAAAGCTTTGTCGATCCTTGATGAGGTGATCGCTACCATTCGCGGTAGTAAAGACAAAAAAGATGCCAAAAATAATCTGGTGGTTCAACATGGTTTTACCGAAGAACAAGCAGAAGCCATTGTGAACTTACAGTTGTATCGCTTGACCAATACGGACATTACACAATTGCAAGCAGAAGCAAAAGAACTTGCAGAAACGATCGCTGAATTGACAACGATTTTGAATGAAGAAAATGAATTGCTGAAAGTGATCAAGAAAGAACTGCGAGAGATCAAGAAAAAATATACGACGCCGCGGTTGACTGAGATCGAAGCAGAAATTCAAGAAATCAAGATCGAAACACAAGTCTTGGTCACCCAAGAAGAAGTCGTCGTGACGGTCACAAGAGACGGCTATGTCAAACGCAGCAGCTTGCGTTCTTACGGTGCTTCAAAACCAGAAGAGATCGGCATGAAAGAAGGCGACTCTTTACTTTACAGTAATCAAATGAACACGTTGGATCACCTGTTGTTGGTTACTAATAAAGGGAACACGATCTATCGACCGGTCCATGAATTACCTGATTTAAAATGGAAAGATTTAGGGGAACATATTTCGCAAACAGTCATGACACTGGCGCAAGATGAAATGATCATTGGGGTCTTTGCCTACAAAGAGATCGATCCATTGAAAAATTTCGTGCTGATCAGTAAAAACGGCATGATTAAACAAACACGAATGACGGAATTTGAACCTTGGCGCACCTATAAGACACGGCCAATGACGATCATGAAGCTGAAAGATGAAACCGATGAATTGGTCAATGTCTTTTTGACTGATCAAACAGAAGAAATGGATGTCTTTTTAGTCAGTCATCTTGCCTTTGGCTTACGGTATTCGCTTAATGAAGTGCCCGTTGTGGGACCAAAAGCAGCTGGGGTCAAAGCGATGAACCTTAAAGCGGATGATTATCTTATCAATGGGTTGTTAGTTTATTCAGAAGGGGATACACCGATCGTTCTGATTACCCAACGTGGCGCAGCAAAACGCATGCTAGCCCAAGAGATAACCCAATTAGGACGGGCGAAGCGTGGATTGATGGTCTTACGGGAATTGAAGAAAAACCCTCATCGCGTAGTCTATATGGGGAATGGAGAGAACCAGCAGCTACTGGTAACCAACCAAAAAGGACAAGCCTTTGAAGTCATCACGAATCAAATCCCGATCAATGATCGGACCTCCAACGGCTCATTTATCATGGATGAGAAAACAGGGGGGCAAATCTACGAAGTGAAAACACAAATCAGTCCTGCAATCGCAGAGGATTCTGTACTATAAATTATAACAAAGCAACCATTCTGTACCAGTACAGAATGGTTGTTTTTTTGCCTCTTAATTAATCTTTCACATTAATAAAAAACGCACTTTAATAAAAGATTCACATTTGATAAATGCTTATAAATCAACGTTTTTAATAATAAAAATCTTAAAAAAAACTAAATTGTTCAAAATAATTCTTGAAAACACTTGCAATCATTAGGGTGTGTGTTATACTGTTCACGTAAAGCTGTTACATTAGTGAACAGAAAATTTAAGGAGGTCCATCAGATGGAACAATGGAATGGATTTAAAGGAAAAGCTTGGAAAGAAGAAGTAAACGTACGCGACTTCATCCAAGAAAACTACACACCTTATGACGGAACAGATGAATTCCTAGCAGATGCTACTGAAGCAACGACGAAGCTATGGGATCAAGTCATGGAACTGAACAAGCAAGAGCGTGAAGCTGGCGGCGTATTGGATATGGATACAAAAGTCGTTTCAACGATCACTTCTCATGGACCTGGCTACTTAGACAAAGACTTAGAAACAGTTGTTGGTTTCCAAACGGAAAAACCATTTAAACGCAGCTTGCAACCATTTGGCGGCATCCGCATGTCAGAACAAGCAGCAGAATCTTACGGCTATGAAATTGATGCGGAAGTCTCACATATTTTCCGTGACTACCGTAAAACACATAACCAAGGAGTTTTTGATGCTTATACACCTGAAATCAGAGCAGCGCGCCGTTCTGGTGTAATCACAGGTCTTCCTGATGCTTATGGCCGTGGCCGAATCATTGGTGACTACCGTCGTGTGGCATTATACGGTGTGGACTTCTTGATCAAAGAAAAACAACAAGACCTATTGTATTGCGGAAACGGAACGATGTCTGAAGACATTATCCGCCAACGTGAAGAATTGAGTGAACAAATTCGTGCTTTAAGCGAATTGAAAGAATTAGGAAACATTTACGGATTTGATATCTCTAAACCTGCTCAAACGGCGAAAGAAGCATTCCAATGGTTATATCTTGGTTACTTAGCAGCTATCAAAGAGCAAAATGGTGCAGCAATGTCATTGGGACGTACGTCAACTTTCCTTGATATTTATGTTGAACGCGATTTGAAAAATGGCGTGATCACTGAAGAAGAAGCACAAGAAATCGTTGACCATTTCGTCATGAAACTACGTCTTGTGAAATTTGCTCGGACGCCTGATTACAACGCATTGTTCTCTGGTGACCCAACTTGGGTAACTGAGTCAATCGCTGGTATGGGTGAAGATGGACGCCACATGGTAACAAAAAACAGCTTCCGTTTCTTACACACTCTAGCAAACTTAGGTCCAGCACCAGAACCAAACTTGACTGTTTTATGGTCAACACGTTTGCCTCATAACTTCAAAACATTCTGTGCGAAAATGTCGATCCAAACATCAGCGATTCAATATGAAAACGATGATGTGATGCGTGGACATTGGGGCGATGATTACGGAATCGCTTGTTGTGTATCTGCAATGCGCATCGGGAAACAAATGCAATTCTTTGGTGCTCGTGCCAACTTAGCGAAAACATTGTTGTATGCAATCAACGGTGGGGTCGATGAAAAATCAAAAGCACAAGTTGGACCAAAATTCCAACCAATTACTTCTGAATACTTGGATTACAACGAAGTAATGGAAAAATATGACACAATGATGGACTGGATTTGTGATCTGTATGTGAACACATTGAACATCATTCATTACATGCATGACAAATATTCTTATGAACGCATTGAAATGGCGCTCCAAGATACAGATATTCTACGTACGATGGCTACTGGTATCGCTGGTTTCTCTGTTGCAGTTGATTCATTATCAGCGATTAAATATGCCAAAGTTCGTACGATTCGTGATGAAAACGGCATTGTTGAAGATTACGAAATCGAAGGCGATTATCCTAAATACGGAAACAATGATGACCGTGTAGATGATATCGCAGTCAACTTGTTGAAAGCTTTCATGAAGAAAGTAAAACGCACAAAAACATATCGTGATGCAAAGCATACAACTTCGATCCTTACAATCACTTCTAATGTGGTTTATGGGAAGAAAACAGGGAACACGCCTGATGGACGTCGTGCAGGTGCACCATTTGCTCCAGGTGCAAACCCAATGCATGGCCGCGATACGCATGGTGCATTAGCAAGTCTTTCGTCAGTTGCGAAATTACCATATGATTACTCATTAGATGGTATTTCAAACACCTTCTCAATCGTACCTAAAGCATTAGGTCGTGACGATGAGACACAACAAGAAAACCTAGCAACAATGCTAGATGGCTATGCAGCAAAAGGTGGTCACCACTTAAATATCAACGTATTTAACCGTGATACATTACTTGATGCGCAAGCTCACCCAGAAAAATACCCACAATTAACGATTCGGGTTTCTGGTTATGCGGTTAATTTCATTAAATTAACCAAAGAACAACAAGATGATGTCATTGCTCGTACAATGCACGAAGCAATGTAATAAGCAACAACTTCAGGCGGCGGACGGGAAAATCCGCCGCCTCTTGTTTTGAGAGTATCAGACGGAGCATGGTCATCCGTCGTTTCGAAGAAAGGAAGAGCATTATGGCAGTAACAGGACAAGTACATTCAACAGAAAGTTTTGGATCAGTAGATGGACCAGGTATCCGTTTTATTGTATTCATGCAAGGATGCCGCATGCGTTGCCAGTTTTGTCATAATCCAGATACTTGGAAGATTGGCACGGGTGTCGAACGAACGACCGATGACGTCTTAGAAGAGGCGTTGAAATATCGCGAATTCTGGGGACAAAAAGGTGGGATCACCGTTAGTGGCGGGGAACCGTTACTTCAAATGGACTTTCTGATCGATCTGTTTCGTAAAGCCAAAGCAGAAGGGGTCAGCACAACATTGGATACTTGCGGAAAACCATTTACACGAGAAGAGCCTTTTTTCAGTAAGTTTCAAGAGTTGATGACTGTGACCGATTTGCTGTTGTTTGATATCAAACATATCGATAACAAAGCCCATAAAGAGCTAACCACGCAATCCAATGATAATATTTTGGATATGGCGAATTATCTTTCAGAGATCAATCAACCTGTCTGGATTCGTCACGTCCTGGTTCCTTTTAGAAGCGATTATGATGACTTCTTGATCCGTTTGGATGAATTTATCAAGACGTTGAAGAATGTCGATAAAGTTGAGATCTTACCTTATCACACGATGGGGAAATACAAGTGGGATGAGCTAGGCTTGAAATATCCCCTTGAAGGGATCGAACCACCAACCGAAGATCGGGTGAAAAATGCCAAACGTTTGCTCCATGTAGATGACTATAAAGGCTACTTAACCCGTTGATCAAAACAGGAAAGAAGAGATTGCTATTGCTTCTTTCCTGTTTTTTTACTATGATTAGAAAGTGAATATCAATTGAAATAGGAGCGATGAAGAAATGTCGAAAATATTAGTATTCGGTCATCAAAATCCTGATACCGACGCCATTGGTGCAGCAATTGCCTTTGCAAATTTACAAAATCAACTTGGAAAAAATTGTGAAGCAGTAGCGCTTGGTACACCGAATGAAGAGACACAATTTGCGTTAGATACCTTTGGCCTAACTGCCCCTCGGGTGATCGATTCAGTGGCAAAGGAAACCCAAGAAGTAATGTTAGTGGATCATAATGAATTTCAACAAAGTGTAGCGGATATTGCGGATGTCACTGTGTTGGCAGTTGTTGATCATCATCGTATCGCTAACTTTGAAACGGCAAATCCACTGTATTATCGTGCAGAGCCGGTCGGTTGTACAAGTACGATCGTGTTGAAATTATACAAAGAAAATCAAGTGGAAATTCCAAAAGCGATCGCAGGAATCATGCTCTCAGCGATCATCTCTGATACATTGTTGTTTAAATCACCAACATGTACCGACGAAGACGTAACAGCAGCCAAAGAACTAGCCGTTATAGCAGATGTAGAACTGGAAGTCTATGGATTAGATATGTTAAAAGCTGGTACGTATCTTGGAACGAAATCAGCAGCAGAATTGCTGGACCTAGATGCCAAAAGCTTCCCAATGGGTGCTAAAAACATCCGTATCGGACAAGTCAACACGGTTGATCTAAAAGAAGTCTTTGACCGTCAAGCAGAGTTGGAAGCGGCTATGAAGGATTCAATGGCAGCAAATGGCTATGATCTGTTCTTGCTGGTTGCCACTGATATCTTAGATAGTAATTCTGAGCTGCTAGTCGTTGGTGAACCAACTGCCCCAGTAGAAGCAGCCTTTAAAACGACATTAACCAACAATCGTGCGTTTTTAACTGGTGTCGTTTCTCGTAAAAAACAAATCGTACCTCAATTAACAGAGGTTTTTGAAGGATAATTAAGCTAACTGTCTGAATGCTGGTGAGATCTGTTTTGGTAGATCAAGCCAGCATTTTTCATGATTGTTTGGATAAGGAGTACACGCAGTGAAATTTTTTTATAGTCCCCACTTTCGCTCATTGCAACCGATACTGGAATCTTCGAAATTCCATGAATTGGTAGAGGAGCTATTAAATAGCCAAGAGCCGCCGACACTACGAGCATTAAAATCGAAGTTTACAGATGGTTCTTTTGATAAAATTCTTGACCGCTTGATCGCAGAAAAGTTGATCATCCGTCAAGAACGACGCTATTATTTAGGCTTCCCCATCTATACTGAACATGATCAACAGCAGATACAAGTAAGTGATGATTTCTATCAAGCAGCGCGCAATTGGTCAACACAAGAAATCGCTGGTTTTATCAAAAGTTTTGCTGCGTCAAGTGTTGAAAATAAATACTTTTACGGTTGTCAGCAAGGAGTTGAACAAGGAGCGGTCTATGCATTGAGTCATGAACAATTTCAGTTGATCTCTTACTCAGAAACACAGTGGCCACCAACACTGCCGGCTTTTTTTGAAGCGAATGAACAGTTGCGCACCCTTGCGATCTATGATGAATTAATGGATTTGATCGGTGATGTCGATCCAGTCTATTACTTAGACCAAGTGAGTGTGATCCTTGAACGCATTCGTAAAAATAAAAAAGTCCGTCCGAGTATTTTTCTGGAGTCACTTCAACGGTTCGAGATCATAAGTCCTGAGCTACATTTGTTGCTGGAAGAAATAAATTGTGATAATCTAAAAAACGAGCGTTATCCGTCTTCTGAAAAGGATCTGTTCGTCCAACGCCTTGTGATCGCTCACTTGGCAAACAAATCAGGTTCATACAATACACTTTATTTCAATAATAATTAAAATTTCTAATAATTATGTTATTTGTTTTAAATTTTCTGACTATTAAAAAGTTGCTAGATTCGATTCTAGCAGCTTTTTTTCTTATTTCTTCAAATGATAATTTGATGAATAAAAATTAAAAAACAACAATCGTTTTGTTTGGAGTTTTGATTTCTTGATGATATGATGATTCTAGAACTTTGAAAGGGGATATAAAAATGGAAGGATATAAAACGGTTGATTTTGAACAGTTGGAACAAAACAAAACGAAAGCAGAAATGATCACGTTCGTATCAATGTCAGAAATAGAAGCTGCTCGGCAAGCAATTACAAAAGCGGGGATCGATGAAACGCGTTTTTCTGATGGCGATCTCATTCTTGCGTTAAAACAACAGGAACGGTTTGGGGCAAATACGATCGTTTCCGTGATCATTGATTGGCTCATCAATCAAAACTATCTGGTGAATCCAGCTCATGCCATGCGTTACTTAGCAAAGAAAATGGCAAATGGGCCAGTGACGAGTTACAAATTATTAAGTGAGGGTGAGTTTGATTGTGACGGGAACTATTACTTGATTGCTCGAACAAACACCTCCTCATCGGCAAATAAAGTCTATAAAGTTTACACGGATGGACAAGTAAAAGAGCTTTGGCAGGCAAAATAAGTACAGATGATTTCGGCTCTAGTGAATAAGGAAAACGGCTGTGTAAGCAGTAGTTAGCGGAAAAAGGATTTTTTTAGATTGAAGGTTGTGAAAGACGCGTGAAACTAAACATTCGAATCGGCTTAGCTGGCAGTCATCTTCTGATTGGTGCATTCAGCTTGCTCGGCGCTCTGCTGACGCTTTATAAAGTACCGACAAGTTTTGGTGCGATCCAAGCCTTGTTAGGTGAAATTTATTATACCGATACGGTATTTGACCGATTTACTCAGCTCTTCTTGTTGGGGATCATCAGTCTTTATACCGTGGTGACCAGTTTTTATGGGTTTCGATTTTGGTGTTTTTGCTCCGCCTCTTCTGCATTTGGGACACTGTTGGCATATTTTGAATTAACTGAAACACTTCCAGTGATGGTAGTTTTCATTCTTGTTTTAGCAAGTTTGTTTCAGTTATGGGTAGTCACATACTTCATTTTCCAAAAGCTAAAAAGTAGAGCTGAAACAGGTTGAACAGATACGTTCAAGCTGTTTTTTTCTGTCAAAGATTATTTGCTGGCAACTAAGGTTATTGCGTTACTAGCGCAGTGTTTTATGCTATGCTAGATATAGAGATGTAGTTGATTTTGAAACGATTTCTAAAAGATGAAAGAGCGTAACAAGTTCGTTGGCATTTCAGTCAACGATCAAAATGAATTTGAGGAGGACTGATGAGAGAGTGGTTACCAAACAACAGGTACTGACTGCGGAAAAAGACTTTCTGAGTGGTGAAAATTTTTATGTACAGCATTTCTTAGGCGCCCATCAAGTAGATGATGGCTACGTGTTTCGCGTTTGGGCACCAAATGCTCAGCAAGTTTGGCTTGTTGGCGACTTCAACCAATGGACGGATACCTTGCCGATGAACAAAAGGACGGAATCCGGTGTTTGGGAAATTGAGACCAACCAAGTAAAAGAAGGACAGCTTTACAAATACAAAGTAAAACAATCAAATGGACGAGAAGTATTGAAGATCGATCCTTTTGCTGTCCATTTTGAAGCTCGACCAGGAACTGCTGCCGTGTTGCATTCGATCCCACAAAAAAAATGGCGGGATGGGTTATGGCAAGGACGGAAAAAAAGACAAAAAACATTTAATCGACCTCTTAATATTTATGAAGTTCATGCCAGCTCCTGGAAGCACCACGAAGATGGCACCCCTTATCGCTTCTCCGAATTAAAAGATGAACTTATTCCTTACGTGAAAAAAATGGGCTACACCCATATCGAATTTATGCCTTTGATGGAACATCCCTTAGGAACCTCCTGGGGCTATCAATTGACTGGTTACTTTGCACTTAGCTCCTATTATGGGACACCAGAAGAATTTCAAGACTTTGTAGAGGCTTGTCATTTGGAAAATATAGGTGTCTTCGTTGATTGGGTGCCAGGACATTTTTGTGTCAATGATGACAGTCTTGCCTATTATGATGGCACGCCGACCTTTGAATACATGGATGAAAACCGTGCGAAAAATGTTCGCTGGGGTGCGATCAACTTTGATCTAGGCAAACCGCAAGTCCAAAGCTTTCTGATCTCAAGTGCATTGTTCTGGATCGAATTTTACCACATTGATGGTATTCGGGTAGATGCCGTTTCCAACATGCTCTATCGCGATTATGATGAAGGTCCATGGGAACCGAATCACGAAGGGGGCAATCGGAATTTTGAAGGGTACTATTTCTTACAAAAGCTCAATTCAGTCATCAAGTTAGCCCATCCTGCAGTTGTCATGATTGCAGAGGAAAGTACTTCCGAGACCAAAATAACAGGAATGGTCGAAGGAGGCGCGCTCGGGTTTGACTACAAATGGAATATGGGCTGGATGAATGATGTCCTGCGTTTTTACGAAATGGACCCGATTTTCCGTAAAGATCATCTAAGCCTTTTATCTTTTTCTTTCATGTATCGGATGCAAGAAAATTATATCTTGCCACTCTCCCATGACGAAGTGGTTCATGGCAAAAAAAGTTTGATGCACAAAATGTGGGGAGACCGCTACAAACAGTTTTCACAACTACGAAATCTCTATACGTACATGATGATGCATCCAGGGAAAAAACTGTTATTCATGGGTAGTGAATGGGGACAGTTTTTAGAATGGAAATATGATCATGGTCTTGAATGGGTCGATTTAAACGACGCATTCAATGCAAAAATGCAGTTCTTCACCCGGACCTTGAATGAATTATACAAAGAAGAACGAGCCCTTTGGGAATTGGATGATCAAGAAGATTCATTGATGGTGATCGATGCAGACAACTTAGATGAAACGACATTGACTTTCTTACGACAAGGAAAAACGAAAAAAGATTTCTTGATCGTGGTTGTCAATTTGACACCAGTGGAGCGTCACGATTTTGCGATCGGCGTGCCATACGAAGGAACGTATCGCGAGATTTTAAACACGGAACGGGATGTATTTGGTGGAACTTGGGTGGCGAATAACCCAGACTGCCAGACCAGTAATACCCCTTTTAAGCAATACGACTATCAAATCAAAACAATTTTGCCTGCACTTGGGGCTTTAATCATCAAACCAGAAAAAATCAAAATGACTCGAAAAAAAGCAGTAAAGAAAGCACAAAAAAAAGAGTAGAGGGGGAACGGTGAGTAGATCACCAAACAAAATGAAAACAGAGATGTTAGCAATGATCCTCGCAGGGGGACAAGGGACTCGATTAGGGAAATTAACAAAGAATATTGCTAAACCAGCGGTTCCATTTGGTGGCAGATATCGGATCATCGATTTCACGTTGAGTAATTGTGTCAATTCAGGAATCAAAAATGTGGGTGTTGTCACTCAGTACCAGCCATTAGCACTAAACAACCATATCGGAAATGGTGCGAGCTGGGGATTGGATGGAATCAGTACCGGTGTGACGATCTTACAGCCATATTCAAATTCAGAAGGCGAAAAATGGTTTGAAGGAACCGCCCATGCGATCTATCAAAACATCGCTTATATCGATGAGATGGACCCGCAATATGTCTTGATTTTATCAGGGGACCATATCTACAAAATGGATTATGAAGAAATGCTGGAAAAACACAAAGAAAATGATGCTTCATTGACGGTTGCAGTTCTCGAAGTACCGATGAAAGATGCCTCGCGTTTCGGAATCATGAACACCGATAAAAATGACCGTATCATTGAATTTGATGAAAAACCAGCCGAACCAAAAAGCAATCTCGCTTCAATGGGGATCTATATATTTGATTGGAGTCGTTTGCGCAGCATGCTGTTGAGTAACTATACAAAAGACGGCGAAATGGTCGATTTTGGGAAACATGTCATTCCTTCTTATCTCGAAAGCGGCGACAACGTTTTTGCCTATCGCTTCTCTGGCTATTGGAAAGACGTAGGAACGATCGATTCATTGTGGGAAGCCAATATGGAATTTATTGATCCAGCAATGGAGTTGAATATTCGGGATAAAAGTTGGCAAGTATTTTCTAAAAACCCAATCGCACCACCACATTTTGTGACTGAGACCGGGGCTGCGAGAAACTCTCTCGTGATGGATGGCTGTTATGTTGCAGGGGAAATCGAGCACAGTATTTTATCAGAAAATGTGCAGGTGAAAGAAGGATCGACGATCAAGGACAGCGTGATCATGCCTGGAGCGGTGATCGGTAGAAATGTTAAATTAAACCGAGTGATCGTAGGGGAAAATGCAGTGATTGGTGACGATGCAGAGATCGATGGAACAGACGAAATTGCCGTAGTCGGCTATTCTGAAATTTTAGGGGTGACGATTGATGAGAACTAATAAAATGTGTGCGATTTTAGGGAATCTGCAACGATACCAAGACTTGATGCCATTAACAGAAAACCGTCCGCTGTCGACTTTATTGTTTGACTGCAAATATCGCTTGTTAGATTTTAATCTTTCAAGTATCGAAAATGCCAATATCAAACAAGTCTATATGATTTTCAATGAAGGAGAAACGCAGTCGGTCTTCGATCATATCGGTGGCGGAAAAGAGTGGAACTTGGACGGCGTACAAAACCGTTTCTTTATTCACCTGTTCCAAGACTCATTGAAAAAGCAAGCAGAAGGACAAGAGTATTATTATAATGTCATCGACTATTTGGAAAAATCCAAATCGGATCATACCGTATTTATGGGCAGCAAAGTCTTATGCAACATTGATTTGCGTGCCTTGCTGAAAATCCATCAGCTACAAGGCAATGAAATGACCGTCGTATACAAACGCATCAGCAGTGACAATGTTTGCGAAAGTGATCTGTTGTTCAATGTAGACAGTGAAGGTCACTTAGAAGAAGCGATCCAAGCGAAAAAAGGTGAGGTCAGTGACCTTGTCAACTTATGTACGGATATTTTTATCATTCAAACAGATCGTCTGATCGCTGCGCTAAAAGAGGGGCAAAAAGTTGGCGCAACGGCAGACCTCGGTCAATTTTTACGAGAAATGATCGCTGTTGAAAATACAGGTCTATATGAGTACACTGGTTACTTAAGTAACATTTATGACATCTCTTCTTACTATCAAACAAATATGGATATGCTCGATGTGCATAAATTTACGTCGTTGCTTTATTCGAATCAAAAGATCTATACCAAACTGAAAAACGAAGTGCCAACGTATTATTCAGAAACATCTGACGTGAAAAATAGCCACTTTGCTTCTGGCTGCATCGTGGAAGGAACGGTCGAACAGTCACTCGTTGCCCGCCGCACGAAGATCCATCCTGAAGCAAAAGTCAAAGGAGCGATCATCTTCGGAAATAATGAGATCAAAGCAGGTGCCGAAGTCTCTTATGCGATCCTAGATAAAAATGTGACCATCGCAGAAGGTGTCAAAGTGCAAGGAACCAAAGAAACGCCAATCGTCATTAAGAAAAATTCTCATGTGACCCAAGACGTTATTGGAGGGGCAAGCGCATGAAGGTTCTGTTTACAGCAGCGGAATGCGCCCCATTTTTTAAAACAGGCGGATTAGGGGATGTTGCAGGGGCATTACCAAAAGAATTGGTCAAAAAAGGCGTCGAGACGATTGTTGTCTTACCTTATTTCACGAAAATGCCTGCTGAATACCAGGAGCAAATGGAAGATTGTTTTTCCTTTGAAGTGGCGGTCGGTTGGCGCAAGCAATATTGTGGGATCAAAAAATTAGTTCTAGGCTCTGTGACCTATTATTTCATAGACAATCTCTACTATTTTGGCCGCGAACGGCTCTATGATTTTTATGATGATGGGGAACGCTTTGCTTTCTTCCAATTAGCCGTGATCGAAATGATGGAACGCATTGAATTTATTCCAGACATCGTTCATGTCAATGATTACCATACGGCGATGATTCCCTTCTTGATCAAAGAAAAATATCATTGGATTCAAGCGTATCAAAACATACGCACCGTTTTGACGATCCATAACATTGGGTTTCAAGGGTGGTATAGTCGCGATATTTTACCCGATCTTTTTGGTATGGGGACTGAGAGATACGATGATGGCACACTACGTTTAAACGATTGCTTGAACTTTATGAAAGCAGGAATCTTGTATGCGGACCGCATCACGACGGTCAGTCCTTCCTATAGTGAAGAAATCAAAACCTCAGAGTTCGGCTGTGGGCTTGAAGTGATTTTACGTATGGAAAGCGGCAAACTCAGCGGCATTTTAAACGGAATTGATTACGAAATGAACGATCCAGAAACCGATCCTCATTTGGACTATCCTTTCAGTGTCGAAGATTTATCAGGAAAAGCTAAAAACAAGCGAGCGCTACAAGAACAATTTGGTTTGCCTACCCGTAAAGATGTCCCATTGATTTCTGTTGTTAGCCGTTTGACCACTCAAAAAGGGTTCCATTTGGTCCTTGAAGAAATGGAAAATCTCTTGCAATTTGATGTTCAGTTCATCTTACTAGGGACTGGCGAACATGATTTTGAAGAAGGCTTTCGCTATTTTGCTCAGAGATATCCTGACAAATGTGCTGCCGCGATTTCTTTTGATATTGCATTGGCGCAAAAGTTATACGCAGCAGCGGATCTTTTCTTGATGCCTTCCGCCTTCGAACCATGCGGACTGTCACAGATGATCGCGATGCGTTATGGTACATTACCGGTCGTTCACGAAATCGGTGGCTTGAAAGATACGGTAGATTCCTATAATGCGATCACGAAACAAGGTACCGGCTTTGGCTTTCAAGAGTTTTCACCATTTTACTTGATGAATGCCTTGAAGCAAGCGGTCGAATTGTATCAATCTGATCAGGCAACGTGGAACGTATTGGTCAAGCAAGCAATGGCAAAAGATTTCAGCTGGAATCAAAGTTCCGATCTTTATATCCAGTTGTATAATACTATCAAAGTTTGATTGTTTTAAGACAGAAGAATCCTTGTCTGCAACAGAACTGCTAGTTGTATGACTAGCAATTTTGGCGGCAAGGATTCTTCTTTTTTATAAATTGAATGCAAAAAGGAGTGTAACCCTATGACAAAAGAACGACTGCGTGAACTGCTAGAAATCAGTGTTCATGAACTCTTTGCGATTGAAGCGGATGAAGCTTCACCGCAGGAATTGTTTCAAGCACTAGCCAATGTGGTGAAGCAAATGTATTCAGAAGACTGGCGTCAAACCAGAAAAAATCTCTTGCTGGAGGATCAAAAACAAGCGTACTATTTTTCAATCGAATTTTTGCCTGGCAAAATGCTAAAAAGCAATTTGTTGAATATGCAGCTGTTGGAGCAAGCGGAAGCCGTTTTTGAAGAGTTAGGCGTTTCCCTTGATGACGTTGCGGATACAGAAAAAGACATGGCTTTAGGAAACGGGGGCCTCGGTCGTTTGGCCTCTTGTTTTATGGACTCGCTGGCTTCATTAAGCTTGCCGGGAAATGGGAACGGGATTCGCTATCGCTATGGATTATTTAAACAAAAATTTATTGACGGCCATCAAGTAGAATTACCAGATGATTGGTTACGTTCTGGGAATGTCTGGGAAGTCCGCAAAGAAAGCAAAGCGGTGCCTATTCGATTTGGTGGGCAGGTCTATCTCGTTACGGGAGAGGACGGAAAACTAGCGCCAGTCTATGAAGGCGGCTTTACCTGGCGGGCAGTTCCGTATGACACCGCGATGGTTGGCTATCAGAATCAACACATCAACACACTGCGCTTGTGGAGTGTCGAAGTGCCTGCTGAAGATGAGGCGCATTATGCGACATTGGAATCACGGCAAGCCTTAGAAAATTTGACTGCTGTTTTATATCCAGATGACTCAAACGAGATCGGCAAACGCACACGATTGATGCAAGAATACTTTTTTGTTTCTGCAGGCATTCAAAGTATCATTCGCTATCATAAAAAATCGAATCTGCCTTTAGCGATGCTCAGTGAACGAGTAGCAATCCATATCAACGACACGCACCCAGCGCTTTGTGTCCCAGAACTGATGCGTATTTTA
>OAUR01000106.1_pt1 | contig 30797 bp, 23 predicted proteins | sample 1476311 | NCBI WGS metagenome assembly OAUR01 (sample SAMEA2580058, study PRJEB22360) | human gut metagenome | biome: human gut; feature: human-associated habitat; material: faeces | place: Denmark | collected 2008/2010 | reverse complement strand
GGTGCCGGCGATTCTCCGGCGATGGCCCTGATACACCACGATTCGGGACGCGGCCAAGTTTTAACCGCCTGGGCGAGTTTCTGGGATTTTTCTGCCTTCCTGTCGATCTTCAGAACCAATTCACCGTCAATCTCATCGGGAACGAGCCCAAACTCCCCTTCTAGTCTGAACAAGAGCTCTAGAGCCTGCCGGCTTGACTCGAGGGACACCTCGCGGAGAGATTCGGGGGAGATTCCCAAAGCAGAAGCGATGGACTCTACCTGCTCGACGCCAGGCGTCCTGTTGCAGAGCTCATAGTTCCTGATGGCGGAATCCGTCAACCCACAAGCATCTGCGAGCTCGGCCTGTGTCAATCCCTTCGCCTTGCGGTATTTCCTGATGAGCTCTCCGGACCTCATACAACTCTCCTGTCAGCGTCTAGATAGTCTCATATAGCATCGCATAGACAATATAGCACGAAATTGAACGGTATGTATTGACCGTTCACTTCCGAACTATTACTATAGCCGATGATATACCGTTCAGTTTCGAACTATTAGGAGGATACATGGATGGAAAAGAGAGGCGCTTGCTAAGCGCCTCTGAGGTCTCGATGAAACTCGGAGTATGCAGGAGCAAGGCGTACGAGATCATCAGGGAGCTCAACTGCGAAATGGAGCAGCGCGGGTGCGCGACCATACCAGGTAGGGTCAGCAGCCAGATAATCGAAGAGAAGTACTTCGGAGACGAGCGCGGGGTAAGAGACGATGGTCGTTAAGCAATCCGACAACGGCACCTGGTTCACTCAGTTCAGATGCAAGGACAAGTTCGGCAACGAGGTGCATAAGTACAAGAGGGGCTTTTCCACCCCTGAAGAAGCACAGGCATGGGAGGAAGACTTCATTGCCTCGGCGGGCTGCACTATGGCAATGACATTCGGCGAGTTCTTCCAGGTCTATGCCGCCGACGTCAGACCAAGGCTAAGAGAGCACACCTGGCGGCAGAAGGAATACACTATCAAATCGAAGATTCTGCCCTTCTTCGAGAAGAAACGGATGGCCGAGATATCGAGCCTCGATATCGTGCGGTGGCAGAACGAGCTCATGAGCCCCGATGCTAACGATGGCAAAGGGTACAGCCCCACCTACCTAAGAACCGTCAATAATCAGCTAACCGCAATACTAAACCACGCGGCGCGCTTCTACGGACTTAATCCGAACCCCGCCGTACGCACCATGAAGATGGGCTCGAAGGACACCAAGGAAATGAACTTCTGGACGAAAGAGGAATACCTCAAGTTCGCCGATGTAATGATGGAAAGCCCGATGTTCTTCGTTCTTTTCGAGATTCTCTACTGGACTGGGATTCGGGAAGGAGAGCTGCTGGCTCTCACACCAGACTCGTTTGACTGGAGTCGCAACACCATGCGTATAGACAAATCCTACCAGCGTCTGGGAGGACGCGACGTTATCACGGATCCCAAGACGCCCAAGTCGATACGAACCGTGAAGCTTCCCAACTTCCTCGCAGAAACAATCAGGGACTACCTCTCCAAACATCCCAAGATCGGGTCTGGCGACAGGATGTTCCCCGTGTCAAAGAGCCAGCTTTCACGCGTTATGAAACGAGGAAGTGAGAAAGCCGGCGTTAAGCGCATCCGCATCCACGACCTAAGGCACAGCCACGTAAGCCTGCTCATCGACATGGGATTTTCCGCCGTGGCTATCGCGGATAGGATGGGCCACGAATCATCGGATATCACCTTCAGGTACGCGCATCTGTTCCCCAACATCCAGGACGACATGGCAAACGGGCTTGACAACGAAAGAGGTGGTTTCTGATGCCCTGCCCCAACTACCGACGCAAACGCACCATATCGAAAGCGTTCCGCGTAAGCCCCGAGGAAAACGAGAGGATCGAACTGCTTTCAAAAGCCGCAGGGGTGACCCAACAGGAATACATCATGACCAAGCTTGAGGACAAGGAATTCACGATTGTCCCGGACATCCGCACCTACAAGATGCTCCGCGACGAAATGCGGGCGGTGTACCAGGAGCTTTCCCGACTGCGCGATTGTTCCGAAATGGACGAGCTGCTTGCTGCTAGAGTTAGCCTGCTATCTGATTTGTTTACAGGTCTCAAAGGTAAAGCAGCGTGCCAGATGGATAAAGAAGACGCTGTAATCGCTGAGCTAAATCGAGATTTATAAACTTTTTCTGTGCGCTTCGGTCTCCTAAGAACTAATCCACTCAAGTATGCTCTTTGAGCAGTATGCAGGAAGCGAATCCGCATATTTCTCGATTGCCTCCCTATTGGCAAGTGCCCCAAACTTCAGAATTGCCGGATCAGACAACGAACCAGCCATGCCCGTTATCGATACTATTTCTTTGGCAATCATCCGATCGTCGATAACCTCTTCACATATCATTGCCTCGCTCAGACTGGACACACCATATTTGACTTTCCGCTGGAAAGCGGAAAGTTTTTCGATATTATCCGCCGTTGAAAGACCATCTATTTCCCGAACGACATCTAGCATACTTGAGACGAAATGAGCGAAGGTGAACCTCACGACTCCAGATACTATCTTCTCAGTTTTTCCAATTTTAAATTCATGCTTAAAATCAAATTGCTCGTTTAAAGTATTCGTAATTTGAGATAAATTTGCCCCGTCTATCCATAGGCCAATGATGAGAGATAACTGCTCCTCGTTCAGTTGACCTGCGATGTCCGGGTTAGGAAGCATGAACTGATGTACCGCTAGGTGTATTTCAGAACACCCCCCTTCGATAAAGCGTTTACCTTCAGGAGATTCAATCCAATCGATTAACGACGATGCCGTTCGAGTGCCTAGTTGCATCATATGAAATAAAGCCGCGTTCTCTTTGCTAACTGATTCAAGCGATTCGTATATCGCCTGGAACAGTTTGATAAGTCGTTCTTGCGTCTCCTCGTCCGACGATGTGTACGCGTAAGTTGACGCACACAGCTCCAATACATCAACTTCACCCATGTTCGCTGCCAACACGCCGGATAGATAACTTTCTATCGCCTCGAGAGGACGCATTCTTCTAGAGGCAAGCTCGCGTGCTCGCAAGTCATCACAACCGAGTGTCCTTGAAAAAGCACTTGCAAGTTCGTATTCAAGTCGAGGGTTTGTTAGATGTTCGAGAATCACGTTTACTATAGATTCACCAGGAATGAAGGCTTCACGATTATCCTGTGTGGTAGCATCTGAAAGAAGATTAACGATCGCACTTCCGCATCGCTCAGTTTCTGATTCTTTCATCAGAGTCGAATACATTTCTTTATTTCTGAAGCCTTCTGTATTATCAGCAAGCAAGACACTGCCTTCGCTATACTTTCCCGATCGCGCAGTTCTGCCTATTAGGTTTTGAAAATCCCTAGTCCGAGGAGTTTCATATCCTTTTCTCGCACCAGTTATAATGAGATACTTGATTGGAAGGTTAACGCCTTCTGCTAGCGTAGATGTACAAGCTACGCATTTTGCATCCCCTCGTTCAATCTCATATTCCACCGCTTGCCTAATCGCCCCTTGAAGATCTCCATAATGAGGCAATATGCCGGCGTTTATTCCGGGGGTAATCCAATTGTCTTTTCCATAATGCTTGCAAACGAGACTGGTAAGTCTTTTCTTCTCGTCCGCAGGTATCGAGAGCAGCAAGTTGGTTATATTCGCCGAGCGACGCGATAATTCGTCAAGCCTTCTTAGCAGAGAAGGCAACGATGATTTTTTCGGCACATAGATTGCACAAGCTCCATTAGGAAGAAGCCTATTTGCATAATAGATTGAGAGGTCACGAGCCTGCTCAGGATCATTTCCACTGTAGTCAGGAAAATATCTGCGTTTCCGCTCTCTTGGAAACCGATCCAATTCCTGAGGCTCAACATCCACCATCACGAAGTAGTCTTCACTGGAAATGTCTTCTCGGTTGACATAAGAAACTCGAGACCCCTTGTTCTGGATTAAGCCGATTGACTTTTCAGTGACCTGGATGTTTCCCCCTTTTACAATTCTCTCAGAATCGCCAAATGCCCATTTTGCGATCTCGTCAGCATTCGAGACAACAGCGGATATCAAAACCTTTTGCACATCGGGCTTAAATCTAAATATCTCCGTTAACAGCAATTCGTATCCGGGGCCCCTCGATTCACTATCAAGCAAATGAGCTTCGTCGAAGACGAACAAATCCGATTCCTGTAAAAGCAACGGATCATGGTGGATGATAAAACCAAGCTTCTCCGGTGTGGAAACTATAATCTCATGATCAGATGCGCCCTCCTCGAACCATGAGTCGATTTCCATTACGTCCGACGCCTGTTTGACCCTCGCGATTCCTTTCAGGGCAGCGGACAGATTTCGAGCAATTTCAGAGCAAAGCGCCCGCAGAGGAGCAACCACGACTGCCATCCGACAGTGCTTTGCAAGTATTCTTGAACGAAGTAGTAGCTCCACGCTTCTGGTCTTTCCTGAACCAGTGGGAAGTTGGATGAACGCGTTTTCGCCCGCAAATACCCCGGCTAAACCTATCTGCCTCTGAGCTTGCCAGAGAAGCTTTGGGGCTGCTTCTATTGAAAGAAAGGACCGCCAATCGTTGATATCAAGGTGAGTGTACCCTGGAAGCAGCGCCCTCGCGGAGCAGGAAACAGCATCGGATATCGAGACGTATAGAACCCCGCTGAAGAAAGTATCTTCTGGGCTGTCCTCCGTCAAAAGGGAATCAGCGGCGGAGATCACTTCGGCACGATCAACATCCTCGCCAGCTAAGTAGTCTGCCAGTATAGCCAGGTCCGGCGGAACCGGCTGAGATGGAACAAGGAGGAACATGATAAGGTCATATAGAGTCCTTGCCCTTGCGCCATAGAAATCCGGTTCCTTGACCTTTTCTGCGCACACCTTTGCGCTCCCATAGTTACCCAGAAGAAAATATGTCGCCATGGCAAGCGTCCAGTAGCCATCCGAGTACTCACGATAGCGCTCGTCATTCGATGCCGAGTCGTAGAATGATCCAACCTTTTGCAGATCAGTCATGTATTCTGCGCCATCATCCCCCGACAACCTCGAATTAACATATGTCGATAACGTCAAAATCGAAGTGTAGTGAAGCTCATCAGAATTCAACTTGAAATGAGGAACGGATGAGGGATCGACGAAAAATTCCGTGGCTTTCGCCTTGGCTTTTGCATATTTAAGTTCGCGGTCGGAACGTTTTCCAAAGATCATCGGATACACCTGCTGTAAACTTCGCGAATCAAATCCATGAGGTGATTTTTGTGAATAATGAATACTCGATCGTTTTGATTGATTAGAAATTCGGATGCGTCTCTACCGTCAAGCTGACGCTTGGCATTCTTTACGCCAACCACAGCTCCTATCCCAAATGATTCTATGAAGGGATGTTCGCTAGCTTTAAGAAAGCGTCTCAGCTCGGCAGATGTTTGCCTGTCGCCGGACTTAAGACTGCGCATTGAATAATACGATAACGTCATGGCCACGCGACTTCTATCTTTTTTCGAGTCCTTTGAAGCTTCAGAGATAGCTCCCGTCAAATCAGTCGAAGCACTGCGCGATTTGACTTCAATTGCCAGTAGCTCATCGCTCGCATTTGGTTTCTCTGGATCGGTAATCTTATAGGCAATCACATCCGAACCATGCTCCGAGCTGTTCTTGTCAGTCCGGCCATGTTGTTTGTATCGAGGAACTTCATACCCCTCAACAAACTGGAGAAGATCGCTGATCATGATTTCCGCGAAATCGCCACCTATAATTTGCGGAATATCAGGGATACAGCTATCACGCAAGTATTCTTCTGTGGAAGTTTCGTAGAAGCTAACATAATCGGACAACTCGTCATCTCGAATATAGTGCCTTCTAACATGTAGCGCCCACCTCTGAAGAGCCTCCTCGTCGATGTCACCCTCGAGTCGAAAGCACCTAGTGCTAACACCAGCGATTAAGACGTCCTCTTCTTCAACAAGCCATTTGATGAAATCCGGCTTTGGAAGATCCCTGATGTTTGAACAGTTTATGGGTGTCTTTTCCAATACCTATCACAACCTTGAAGCGACAACCTTTAGATCGCCAACGCTTTGCGAGCCGCGCCTACGATGTCGCCGTCCTGATAGAAATCCGGGCTGACGCTGCTGGCAAGCTCCATGGGAATGTTCTGCATGTCGCGGATTGCGCTGAACGGCAGAAGAATTCGCTTTGCACCGGCGTTCTTGGCCACCCTCAGGATATCCTCGAGCCCCTTCAGATCATCCATGGATCCCGAGAGCCTAACGATGCCGGGAATCGCCAAAGAGGCCACGACGGGACGGTTGCATGCTGCAGAGCAAAGCCCGATGAACTCCGCTAGGCTGATCTCGTCGCTCGGTCCCTTCGCCTGCAGATCGTTCACAAAGAGGAGGTAATCCTTCTTCCTCATGTGCATACCAGCCGCAACGCGGTCGCCGTTGTTCTCGAAGCAGCTCCATGCAGCCTCAATACACTCGCGAGCGGCACGGTTCGAACCTACGCCCTCGTTCTCGAAGCGGAACGACCCCGCAACCGCCTTGTTCTCCAGCTTGTATACGGCGTACTCGTCGTCGATGCTTCGCCCTATCGCGAATACGTGCCCCGGTTGCAGCGGAGCCTCGGGTATCAGGGTCTCGTCCGCCTGCTCGGCTACGAACACGATGCGCGCGTCAGCGGGGTTCTCGGCATCGACGTAGCCCAGGTTCACATCCATGAACTCGACGCCGGCCATGATCTTGAGCTGCTCCTTCACACGCCGCCTTCCCTCGATGGCGTACTCGAGAATCATGCGCGCATCTTCCTTGTCAATGTTCTCGTCTGGAAAGACAAGCTTCATGAGTCCGCTGAAGGTCCTGCGAACGCCTATCTCGTCGCGTGTGTTGAAGTCGCTATTCAACCTGAAAAAGCCATCGATATGATGGGTATAGTCCCTCCTGCGCATCTCCTTGCAGAACTCGCTCAAGCAGTCGGTGATGAGACCGTAGTGGCTCGTGAGCAAATCGCTGCGCATCTTGGGTATCTCCCAGCCAGGCAGGTAGCAGTGAATGCGGTCGAAGAACGCGGAATCTTCGTTGAATTCCGGCGGGAACGGATCGAACAGGTGCGTGGTCTTGAGCACGTTGTGCACGCTGTCATTGATGTTTCCCTCGAAGACGAGGGAGGCGTCAGCGCTGAAAGACTCTCTTCCCCTGGCGTACGTGCCGCCCGCCATGTAGCCCTTGAGGATCTGGATGGCGTTCGTGTCTTTGAAGTGCATGCCCGCCACCTCGTCGAAGGTGACGCAGTCCCAGTTGCCAACGAGCCCGGTGCGTTCCATGCTCGTCGCGTGCCTGGGGCTCGCGTTGAGCCTGCCGAAGAGGTTCGCCGTGGTGGTCTGACCACCGGAGAGCAGGATGGCATACGGGCTCACTTCGTTGTATATATGGCTCTTGCCCGTTCCGCGCGGCCCGAGCTCGCAGAGATTGTAGTTACGTTCAATCAAAGGCACCATGCGCTCGATGAAGTGGAGTTTCGTGCGCAGCTCCATGCCAGCGGGTTCATAGCCCGCGCTGCGCAAGAGCAGGTCGATCCACTCGTCGGTAGTGAACCTCTCCCTCTGGCCGATTATCGAGTCGAGGTCGAGCCTCGGCATCTGGATGGGGGTGAGGTTCGCGATCTTGAACGGGTTGTCCTCAGGGCCCGCGTTCCTCTTCGGCGCCGAACGGGGCTTGCGCGGCTCGTCGAAGATGTCGGCGAGCTCGTCTTCCAGCTCGTCCTCGAGACGGAAGTATTCCATCTGCATGATGCACCACATGCCGCCGGAGAGCATCTTGGGATACTCGCGGACGAACTCGTCGGGCATCACCACGGGGTCGATGGCGAGATTGGAAAACGTCGCCACGTGGATGTCACGGTACTCGTCAACCTTCGCGGTCACCTTGTCGATAATGGTGTAGGTGCGCAAGTCGCGTATCTTTGATTTGATGCGTTCCGACTCGTCAGGTCGCACGTAGTTCTGGGTCAGGATTCTCCTGATGCGGTCGAGCCCCTGCTCGATCGACTCCTCGTCATCGGTCGAGCAGTACATGCCCAATAGGTACTCCAGTACGAACGTGGGCACGTTCACGCCGCGCTTCATGAGCGAGGTGAGATCTTTCCTCACGGTTTTACCGGGAAAGGCCTCCATGATCTTTCTGTCGAGCGGATCGAGCTCGAGTGCGGGAACCGCATCTGTCTGATGTTCTGACATTTCATCTCTCCTAGAAACCGAAATCGACCGAAGGCGCGAAGGCCATGTCGATGGTGAACTCTTCCTTCCAGGCGATCTCGCCAGTCTCCTTGTCCCTGCACACCAGGAAGTAGCGCTCGTCAGGCGGATAGTCGATACCTGCCTTGAGGGTGAACATGGGCCTGGAGACCCTGGCGCGTTCGTCGGGTGTCGCCATGTCCGCATGCGCCTTCTGGATGTCGGTGACCGGGTTGCCCGAGCCGTCGGTGAGGCACAGCTCGTACTCGCATGGGAGCACCTTGCCGGAAACGGGTTCGCGCTGGTACAGATCCACGTGGAACATGGAACTCGTGATGCGCCTGCTGGTGGAGACTAGGGAAAGCGTCGCCTTCTCCTGGTCGACCCGCGCCTTCGAATTGGACCTGTGGTTTCTGAACTCGATGACCGGGACGCACATCTCCTGAAGGCTCACACCCCCATGGGCGTAGTTCTTGTTGCCCGCGACGCTTTTCAACCTGATACACTCGCGCAACGCCAGTCCATAATATTCTCCGCCGTGGATGTCTTCCATGTTCATCTTCACGAGAATGTTGCTATCAATAGCCTCTCTGGAGAGGACGTGCCTGCGGTGCAGTTGGACATCGCCCGACCCGATGTCGGCCTTGGCGATCTTGTCGTGCTCCTTGAGGGGCCTACGCGTGTAGAGGAAGCCATGATCCGCCGTCACGAAGACGCGGTTGATGCCGAGGTCGTTCACGACGATCTTGCACAACGCGACGAGCTCGTCGACAGCGCTCTCGCAGGCCGCGAACACGTCGTGCTCGAGTTTGGGTTTCTCGCCGGTCGAATCGATCTTGTCTTGGTAGATGTACACGAGCGGCGCACTGCCCACAAGCTCCCTTCGCGCAGCGCGGTTGCCCGCACGCAGATCCTGCGCCGTCAGCGCCCGCGCACCGGGAACTGCTTTCTGGAGCACAGCCTCGCGCTCTTTCGTGGTTTTCGTTGGCATACCATCGGCGAAAACCTCGCCGGAGTCCCATGAGTATGAGATCTCAGATTGCGGGAGCAGTGCCGCCATGCCGAACTCCGTGACCGAGGGAAACACGCTCTGGCACGCCTCCAGAGTGACGGAACCCTTCGTCTCCTGCTCGAGCCTGCGGGCAAGCTCTGCCCCGACCTCGTAGCGCATGCCATCGGATACGATCACCACGGTTCGCTTGAAGTCCCTCGAGTTTCTCGAGGGGTAGCGGTTGTAGAACTCTCTCTGCAGCGGCATTCCCGCAACATGGCCTTTCTCGGCCCAATCGGGCTCGCAACATCCGATCCAGCAGCCGTTTACTCCAGGAAGGAACCAGTTCACATACAGGTTCTCGACGCGCTCCGCTGTCTTCTCCGCGGCATCGCGCAACGCGTCGGGGACCTCCTCGGCACTCAACTGGCACTCGTCGAAGGAAGTGCAGAAGCTGCGGTAGATGGCATCCATGGAATTCCAGCCGCTCACGTAGCCCTTCCATGCATCAACGGGATTAGGCGCGTGGAAGCCCTGCGGATGCTCGCGGTAGAAGCTCTCGGCCTGCGCTGCATTGACAAGCAGGTCAAAGAAGCACGCAACGCGCTTGTACCATTTGAGGTTCTTGCGCCTCTGGCAGATGGCAAGAGCCTCTGCACTGCGGTCAGACCCCTGCGCCAGGCTGCCCAGCAAGGAGGTCAGGATAACCTCGTTTACGCATGGGAAAATGTCAGTATCCGAAAGTCGAGAGACTTCCGCACCAGAAAGCACATCGGAAAGGTTCGTCTCCTGTTCGACCCTGCGGCATATCTCGTAGAGGATGCTGCGGGTATCCTGCCTGTCAAGCCAATCGCGGACAATATTGAGACAGAAGCGCGCATGTGTCTTGGAGATCCTATTGGAGTAGCCGGACATCACGTCCTCTGGCAGCGTGCAGAACGCAGCCGAGAGCAGCAGGTGCTCCGAAAGAGAGGTCTCGGATGTGGGGTCCCCGGTATAGCCCAGGCGCTTCTCCAACAGGGCGGCAAGCGCCGAGAGGGCATCGTATTTCTCGAAATCGGAGAGGAGCTGCTCGCCGCTACCTTCGTGCAGAGCACACAGTAAACCTTCAACGATGTCCTCCATGCGGGACGTCTGCGCCTTTAAGATCGTGGAGACAACGCCAACCGCAACGTCACCAGGGGTCGCGGTCTCGGGCATGCGCTTGAGGTATGCTGCACGCCGTTCTGCCGCCCCGAAGAACCTCGCAAACCTCGCCACCGCGTCGCGCGCATCGGGGCCGGCATTCACCTCTCCCAAGAGCATCGATGCCTTGTCGGCCTGGAAGTGCTCGGATATAAGCTCTATATCGGCAAGCCAGTTTCCCTCCAGCCCGCCTTCCGAGAAGTCCCGGGAAGAGCGCGTGTAGACGAGGAAGTCGTCTTCGCGGTTCTCGCGCAGGATGCGGCGTTTCAGGTCGAAGAGCGACTCGCTGGAGGCGTCGGCAAAGAGAACCTTCCTTCCGCCTGCCCCGCCGATTCCCTCTTGACGCAGCTGCTCGAACTCCTGGGCAAAGGAGCCCTCCACATCGTGCCAGAACACGATGCGCCTATCTTCCTCGTCAAGATGAGGTGATGAGAATACCTGTCTTAGCTGATCTGCAGCGCTATCTGCCACCGCTTTCCTCCTCTCCGCTTTTTTGGGTGCGGGTCCTCTTGAACCGATAGCGCCCCTTGCCGTGCCCCTTCACCTGCTCGATGATTCCTGCCTCGAGCATCTTTTTCAGGAGCTTGCCGGCACGGCTGTCGGAACCTCCAATGGTCTCGATCACCTCGTGCCGACCGAACTGGTCCGCATCCGAGAGACTTCTGCGGAGCTCGTCGATGTTCTGGAGGGTCGTCGCATTGAAACCGCCGTTGTCGTTTCGTGACGTTTCGGGCGAATCGGCACGTTCTGCGTCCGAATCGTCATGTTCTTCAATCGAATCGGTACGTTTCCTGCTCGAATCGGTACGCTCCATACCCAAAACGGCATCTTTCTCCCTGGGTGATCCCGCACCCGCCAGACGGTCGTTCGGAGCCTCGAACTCCACGCTGAGGTTGTTGCCCACCATGCGGAAAACGGGAACCCCGATGCCGTCGAGCTTGCAGTCGCTGAAGATCTTCTGCACGCCTCTGCCCCAGCTCTCGATGTGCCCTGCGAGGAAGAAGACGCTGGCTATCTTGGGATTGTGCGGCTCGGAGGGGTGCGGTGCCAGCAGGTCGTCCACGTTCCAGCCCTCTGGCAGGATGCACGAGTTCCCCACGACGAGGCGGTTGTCGTAGACGCGTATCTGGATCGGCGCGCCCGAGGGGTAGTTCTTGTGGACGATGGCGTTCACCACCGCCTCGCGCACCGCGGAAAGGGGGAAGGGATAGCGTTCCACGCGGCGGATGCCGTCGTAGCTGATCTGCGCCTTCAGGTACTTCGAGTACAGGAGGTCTATCGCCTTGTCCGCCTGCTCGACGATGGGGCCCGACACCTCGTCCTGGTAGAGGATCTCGGCTTCCTCGAAGTACCCGATCTTCACTGAGCACCCCGGCACGTAGCGGTCGGGCTCGGGATGGAACAGCAGGACGGCGGCGTTCGTCAGATAGCCATCGCGGTCGAGCCGCAGATGGCGGACGAGGGTGCCGGGCTCTTCCGCCAACGCCTCGTCGGGCACGCGCCCCTTGCCTCGAGCCCTTTCGGCGAACCCCCTTATCGCTTCGCTGCTCAGGTCATCCGGCTTCACGTCGGGGACGGGCGCGGCATCCCAGCTCTGCCCCTGCTTGCGCAAGAGGAAGGTATCCAGTGCCGTGCCGCTCAAAAGCTGGTTCGTCGCGCCGACGCGAACGTAGTACTGGCTCTTGTAGCTCACCGGGAAGGCCTGCGCCTCCACCTCGATTTCGAGATAGGAGCCCTGGCGCGTCTCGTGCAGCATGACGGCCGCCACGATGCCCAACCCGGATATGATCTTGTTGGGGATGTCCTCGAGGAGGCGACGCGCATCGGAAAGCCCCGTCACGCTGCCGTCGTCGCCTATGCCGACGTAGAGCGTCCCGCCCTTCGCGTTGGCGAAGCCGCAGACCCACTTGAGGTACTCATCGCGCCACGAGCTCTTGTATTCGATGGATTGGCTCTCTGACATCGCGTCCTCCTATTTGATCTTCGCCAGGACGTCCTGGAACAGCGCGTAGTTGTGTTTCACGCCGTCGTCGAGATCAATCTCAATCATCTGGTCGGCGAGATGGTGCACCTTCTCATCGAAAGCGATCGTCTCGACGAGCTGGTCGGCGAGTTTCTTGCGACGTTTGCGCAGGTCGGCGGCCTCCCGTCTGTCCGCCGTCGCCATTGCGTCGTCAATAGCGTCGATCTGCGTGTTGTAGCGGTCCTGCTGCGGAAGTACATACTCGGTACGCAGACGTGCTAAAAGGTCTGGCGTGTAGCGGTGCATGTAGAAAAGTGCACGGAAGCCGCCCTTCTTGCCGCTGTCGAAAAGCCAGTAGATAGGACGCTTGCCCGCGCTCTGCACGCTGTAGGCCTTGCAATGGTCCGAGAAGAACCCGTCGCGGAAGTACGCGCGGATGACCTGGCGTGGCGTGCCAGTACCACCAAGAGCGTCGGCGACGAACTGCAGGTTCTCCTCCAGGTGCTCCTCACCGAATGCAGCTGCCATAAAGTCGACGAACAGACCCGTCGCGTCATCATGAAAATATTCGATATCGGTGAGAGGAATGATCCCATCTGCATCGGGTGTGAAGCTAGGCTCGGGCACCTGCTGCAGATACTCGGAAAGACCGTCGCCCTGGTTCGCCAGCACGAGTCCCGACTTGTCAAGTGAGTAACGACCCATGATACAGCCCACTGCATAGCTGATGAGGCTCTTCACCTCGTCCGCCTTCGTGCGGACGTAATTGCTGCCTTTCAGTTCTTCGGGCACATCATCGTCACTGTCAAAGACGATGTGCACACTCACTTTGTCGAGCGGCACCTCGATAGGCACCTCGTTTTCCATGTGGTAGATTTCCGCGAAGATACGGTTGAGTTCTTCCTCGTTTGCCTTGAGCTGATAGAATCGCTCACTGCACTCTGTTTTCCAGGACTCATAAGCCTGTTCTAGAGTCCCCTTAGACCTGTGGAGGCGGATGAGGGAGAGTTTGTCAAAATCCCATGAAGTCTCATAGGAGTCCCAATCAACACGAGAAATGCTAACATTGGTGGGTGCCAATGTATCAACAGTATTTCTTGTTATCTCATCGGGCTCAACGTAAGGAATTGACCCCAGATAACCTGGAGGAAAGTTCAAAGTAGGATTTATAACATTAATTAAGGATCGATATGTCGATGATGACATAAGTGACAAAATATAGTTCAAGTTATGAAGGTTAATTACCTCACAGAATGGACCAGCCGTATCAAACATGAACCCATTAGGAACATACCTGCAATGAAATGATGCCGAAGAAATAGTGCTCCAAGATATCCCTTCCTTGAATGCTTGGGTCCCATTGAAATTATGCGCACGGCATCTTGACCCGTCATAATTATCGTTTTTCATTTCCCAACCGTCATTTTCCCAATTCACAACAAAATTGTTATTTCCATACCAAAGGCGATAGTTGCCACCTTTAGTGCAAGGAATCCATTTGCGTAAATTAGAATCACCAGGCATTAACCCAAATTCTATAGAGTTAAAAGATACCTCCTGCCATTGCTTTAAAAAGCGATTCACGTTTCCAGTTATCAGACCAACTCGAGCATCAATTTCGGTACTCAACATAGAGTTGCTTGCAAAAAGCATTACGGCATCACTTGGTAGCCAATATGCAATCGGGCTGCCAGGGATTTTCTTGAAATCCTGCTGGTTGGCACGGTAGAACCATCCACATTCAGGGTTGCGTATTGCCTCTCGCAATGCTGCGCTTTTTACAGCTTCTCCCAGCGGATCGACTAGCCTTACATATCCTCCACGAGCGTTCTGATAATCGTTCAGCAGCACTGTGGCTGTGGTCTGAACCACCTCGCCGCTGATGGCATCAAACGCCCGAGCCCCGAGATGAGCCATGTTGGCGATGGTCTTAGTCTCGATGATACTCTTGCGCAGGTTCTCGAAACTGCTCAGGAACATCCACGACTGCATGGTCACCATGGCGCTGTAGCCGCGCGCATCCGCGAGAGAAAAGCCCCTGCAAATAAAAGCAGCAAAGAGATCCGCTTTTCCATCGGGGTAGTTCTTCTTCACCCACTTGCCCATCCAAGGGTTCATACTGCCGCTTCCGAAATAGGGCGGGTTGGCGATAACCGCGTCATAATGCCGCGCAAGGGGCTCAAGCTCCTCGAGTGCCCGCTGCGCTTTCACGGCGGCGGCCATGCCGAACATGCCCGCCTCGTCCATGACGGTTTCAGCGACCTCCCTCACCGATCCCAGATCTGCCTCCGTCGGCGCGAAGAGGCTGCCCGCCTCGTCGAGATGGGCCAAGACGTCAAGCAGGTCGACCTGTTCGAGCAGGAACGGCGCGTCGATACGCTCCTGGTCCTTCATCGTGCGAGCTATGGCATCGCGCTCATTTTCGTCGAACTCGATGCGAGAGAGTACCGTGATTCTCGGACGCACCCCACGACGCAGGAAGCGCGAGTCGTACTCGCACGCCTTCATGGTGAGCGCGAAGCTCGCCATCGCCGCCGCGCGCGGATCGATCTCGAGACCCGTGAGGTTCTTCTCCAGGATAAGGCGCGGGATATCCCTGCGGGAATAGCCCTCCTCCTCGTACATGGCGGCTATCAAGTCGAAGGCGTACACGAGTATATGGCCGCTTCCGCAGGCGGGATCCACTGCCGTGATGTCCTCCGGCGACTCAATGCACTTGAAATCAGCCTCGACATCCCCATCCGGCGCGATGTAGTACTCCATGCGGGTAGCAAGCGCGCTGTCCGGGTGGTTCAGCATCCACAGGCGACCGAGCGAGTTTTCCGTCAGGTAGCGGACGATCCACTCCGGCGTGAAAAGCTGGGTGGCAGGGGCCAGGTCCTCGCGCGTCGCCTTGCGCTTGGACGCGAAGTACTCGTCCTTGCGCTCGGAGACGTAGTACTGGTACATCCAGCCCACGATCTCCACGCCTTCGAGCCAGTCCTCTTCGGGAATGTCCCCGACCATGCGCTCGATGACGCCGCCCGCCCTTAGTAGACCGTCGGGCAGAAGCAGCTCCATGCTCGAACCGACCTGCGAAAACACCGTGGGCATGCAACTGGCAAGCTCAGCACATTGGGCAAGGAACAGATAGCGGAACGTTTCCTCATCATCGCCCGATTGAACCAGTTGAGCCACGTGCGCACGGTCGATGCCCTCTATGTCCACCTGCAACGCCTCGGCAAGCGCCTGCGGCTTGAAGGAGCCGTCGTTGCCGGAAAGGAGACGCGTGTGCGACGGGAGACGGTCGTTTATCTCCATGAAACGGATGGCCATAATGCGGTTAAACCAGGTATATGCGGCTTGCTCCACTAGTGTGTCGTAGCCTTCGTCGTGAGCTTTCCGCAAAAGGTCTGACCTTTGCTTGCGCTCTTGGGAGGAGAGAACCCTGCCGCCAACGGCCTGTGCGTCCTTCGGGTTCTCTGGATGTTCCGATATGTCGTACAGGGCGCATCTGCGCTCGACTTCAGAGATGAGCTCGCGGCGTGCCCAAACACAGAAATTCTTAATGGCTGAATCGTGCATGCTAATCTCCCAGCCTTACCGCGCCGCTTTCGTGCAGCGCATCCATCAGGGTTTCTTTTACGCTATCCACATACGCCAGCACTTCTTCTTCGCTTCGCAAGGTCCTCGTGGGGCACACGCGGCTGCGGTGCAGAACCTTTGGCTTGGGTGCCGCCGGCTTTGCTGGCGGCATGTCGCTGTTAGTCGGCATCTTGCCGCGCTTTGCCGCCTCTTCCTTCGCGCGAGCCTGAGCGATCGCATCGTCAATCTTCTGGTACTGCTGCCCGCCCCATGTCTCGAGCTGCTTGAGCTGGGCATCGAGCTGGCTACAGCGCGTCTCGTTCATTGCGGCGTTCTTCTTCGCAGCGGCATCCTGACGAATAGAGGAAAGCACTCCCGCTACCGCGCTTTCGAGCGCTCCCGCCTCGTCTTTCGCGTAACGCTCGAGCGCCGACACCGCATCCTCGATGCTCTCGAGGAGGTTGTCGCGCTTGACCCCTGCGGCCTTGCTCAGCGCACCCGAAAGCCTCGAGTTCAGGGCCCCGAGGTCCTTGATTGCCGAGTAGGGCTTCTCCATGCCCAGGATGCGCTCGATGCGCTCGATGGCATCCTGCGCCTCCGAATCGCCTTCCAAGTAGACACCTTCAGTTTTGAGAGAGCCGATGAGCCTGGTGGAATCGTCCCACAGGCGCACCTGGCTGTTGAAGAAGCCGCGGATCTCGAGCATGTCCTCGGCGAAGTCGCGCAGGCCGTCTTGAACCTGCCTGTTGGCAAGCGCCATGCACAGAAGAAGCGGATCCGTCTCGTTGGATACTACGTTAGCGATAAGCTTTTGGCCGTCGACGACCACGCCCTTGCCTGGGTAGGCACTTCTGGAATAGCGCTGGGCGAGGAGGTCCCTGCATTCCTCCTGGACATCGTGCAGTTTCTCCTTGGTGAAGGCGACTAAACCATCCTCGTCGGCAGGAACCTGGTTCGTGTCGGCGAAGTCCTTCATGAGACGCTGAACCGTCGCGAGCGTCGCAGGATCGATCGCCTCTCGTTTCTTGATTGAGGCTTTGTCCGCATCACGCCTGAGGCACGCGACGATCGCGTGGGCATCGCCCGAGTCGAGCTGCTTGCCGCCGACCGACAAGGCGACCTTCTGGTCGTAGAGCATGCGCGCGACGACGGCCGCTATGTCCGCCTCGCGCCATCCATAGGGCACCTTCTGGTACTTGCGCTTGAGGTCTCCCATATTGGTCGCCTGCTTCGAATATGCCTGAGCGTCGAGGAACAGCATGATTTCGTCCATGGCGCGCTGGTTCGGCAGGTTTCCGTCCGTGTCGGGCTGGTTTAAGAGCTCGCCTCTGAATACCGAGATGATCTCGGAATCGGAACTTACCGAGGCATCGATGTAGTCGGCCTTGGTGTAGGTGCTCTTCACGAGCTCGTCCAGCGCGGCCTCGATCACCTTCGGCGCGCTCTTCTCGCGGACGGCGACCATGCGCCCGTCCACTGCGACGCGGGCGTGTGCCACGGCATCCTCGAGGGACTTGCGCGCGGCCCTCTCGTTTTCCCGCGCCTCCTCGCGCTTACGGGTCACGATCTCACGCTTCGAAGCCGACCACTGCTCGCGTGAGCTCATGCGGATGTACTTCTCCACTCGGCAGCTCATGTCCAAAAGGTCGTAATAGTCTCCCTCTTCCAGTCCTATGAGCGCCTGGTTCGTCGACTTGAAGGCGAACTCGGAATCGGCCAGGCGCGACCACTCGTGCGCGTAGGTGATCACGTTGAGCTTCATTCCGCCCATGTCCTTGCCGTGAACCGAATCGTCCACGTAGCGGTCGAACGGGAAGTCGTTCACACCCACGCGGTGTTTTGACGAGGTGAATATGCCGTCGAAGAGCAGGCGCTTGATGCGATCGATGACCTCGGAAGACTCTATCTGCACTTTGGATATCTCGTCGGCGACGTCCTGCTCCTCGCTGGTGAGGAAGTTGTACCTGTCGCCGTTTCTTGCGGCCTTGTTCTCGCGGACGAGCCGCTCGAGCGATGCTTGTACCTCGCGGCGCAGCTCGACCTTGTCGACGTCCATGGAGTCGATCATGAGGTTGGCGATGTTGTTCACGTTGGGCGTGATGTCGCCGATGTAGCGGATGAGATAGAGCGTCTTGATGACGTGCACGTCCTGTTGGAACAGCCCGTGCCCCTCGTCGGCGGCGTCCTGGCAGCGGTTGATGACTTGGCGGATGCCGTAGTCGAGCGCCGTCTCCATGGTGTCGTAGAAACGCCAGAACGGGATGAGCGCTCCGATATCGTCGTTTTCGACCGGCCAGACAGATTCTTGGAAAGCCGATATCATCGAGCGCTCGCCGCTGGACATGTGCTTTCCGGAGAAGCCGTGCTCGCGCGTCCTGGTGAACACGTCGGGCAGGATGCGGAACTGGTAGCCCACGAACGGGTAGCTTTCCACGAAGTCGCGCTCGCTGGCGTAGCCGAAAAGGTCGCTCGTGGAGTCGTCGAAGGTGAAGAGGTTCTTGAGCACCGTCGCCTTCTGCCCGTACTCGACTTCGAGGGCTGCCTTCGCCTCGTCTTTTTTGGCGAGGATGCGCTCCTTGATGACCTCGTCAACGTCGCTCGACGACAGCGAAAGCCTGGTGTCGAAGCGTCCCTGGATCTTGGAGAAGTCCATGCCGACGACGCTCGTCACCGAGTCGATCGCCTGTTGGCTGGTGACGACGATCCAGACCTTGTCTCCGCAGTAGGTGCCCAGGTCCTCGGTCAGCGTCTGCATGCTCAGCATGAGGCTGCTGTCTGAGCCTATGAACTGGCCTATCTCGTCGGCCATGAACAGAAGCCTGAACTCGCCACCGGTCTCCGACTCCCTCTTAGCGATGTACTCGGCGACCTCCTTGGCAAAGGTCTCCGACGAGATGACGTCGGTCTCGGTGCCGTCGAACCAGTGCTGGGCGGCGTCCCTGCTCATCCCGAGCACCTCTTGCAAGGTCTCGACCATCTCGTCTTCGTAGAACGACCAGCCGTCGCGGTTATCCAACCAGTCCATGCCGCTTATGCGCTCGAAGGCCGCGCGGAACTCCTCTGTCTTGCCCTTCTCGTCGATGAAAGCCTCGAGCTTGGCGAGCTTGAGGTCCTCGCCGTAGAAACCCCGGTTCTCGTAGAACACCCTTTGAAACGAGCGTAAGAGCGCCGTCTTGGCGGTGTCTCCCTCTTTCCACTTGCCTCCCTTGGAGTCCACGTTGAACAGCAACGTCTCGGTCGGGATGGCGGAGACGCGCTTCATGGAAGCGAACACCATGGGGTCAGCGATCTTGCCCTCGAAGTAGTCGACCGCGCGCTTACCGCCGACCACCGGGTTCGAGAGCACGTAGCTGAGCATCTTCAGGAAGTGGGACTTGCCCGATCCGAAGAAGCCGCTTATCCACGCGCCGATCTTGCCGGTCGGCATGTCGATGGAGCGCTCGTAGTTGTGGAAGAACGTCGCGAAGTGACCCTGGAGCTCCTTTGCAACGACGTATTCCTCGAGCTCCTGGATGACGAGCTTTTCATCGACGTCGCCAACCTTCACAACGCCATTAATGTCGCGGTCGATATCGTGTTCGAATATGTCACGGATATGCATATGCATGCCTTTCCCTAAATCAGGTCGAATGCCCGGTAATAGTTGCCGTCGGTGAGCTTGCCGAAGAGCGAGAGCGTCTGCCCGTCGAACCTTCCGGGGTACATCACGACCACCGGCGTGTTCTCGAATAGATGCTGGATGTTGTCGAGTACGTTATGGACCCTCATGAACGGGTACACCTCGCCGACGCCCGTGATAACGAGCACATCGCCCGGCACGTTCTCCTCGGCAGAGATCCTCTTCGCAAACGCCTCCGCGCTCGCCACGCTCGACAGGCGCTTCTTGAGCTGCTCGCGCCCGCGCTTCTCCTCCATCTTCGGCACCGCATCCAGAATCCTCTTGTCGGCACATATATCCAGCAGGATGTCGTAGAGGTTGGCCTCCCGTATCCTGCACGGAAGCGAGGGGTCGCCCTTTAGCCTGTCCAAAAAGCGCCGCGCCTCCGCCTTGAGCCGCGGATCATAGCAAAACGTGTATATCCCGACCTCGTTTCCAAGGCCGCGGTTGTGGAGGAAATCATCGCTTTGCAAACGCGTCTTGAACGCCTCGCAGCGCTCTTCGAACTCGGATAACGCCGATGCTGGCGCGGAGTCGCGATAAGTGATCGTCATCTACATCTCCTCCCTTGCCCCGAATGCCCGAAGCGCCTCAACATCCTTCCGTTCACGAAGGACATTCTCCAGCTCCATGTCGAGAATCACCGGCATGAGCCTGTTTTCCTGATTGAGCAGCCCCGCTTCTTTCAAGCATTTGCGAAGGACCTGCTTGAGCTTCGAGACGGTGCTCTCGGACATGATCGCGAAGTTGTCGAACTCGGATGCGAGGCGCGTGAAGTAGGCGTTCATGTCCGTGGACCCGAATTCGTAGTCAAGCTCGGCGTAGCGACGAGCTATCTCGGTCGTCATGAAATGTCGCACAAGCGGGTAGAACTGCATCATCGCATAAAGGTTCGTCTGCGCTGCAGCATCGGGCATTCCGTAAGCCACGATACGCACTAGACGCTCGTCTCCGAGGGCGTCGAGCCTGCGGTTGCACGCGAGTGTGATCCTGCCCAGGCTGCGCTCTGTTGGGTACCTGAAGAGGTTTTCTTCCTTGACCTTGCGCGCCGCCTCGTCGGCGGACATCCCCTCGAGCCTGAGTTGGGCCATGATGCGCGCCTCGTTGAGCAGGAACTGTTCGCGGGCTATGGTGTTGCCGAGAAGCTTCCTATTCGGCGCTGCCATCGAAGAGCTCCTTGTTGGCGATAACCTCGTCGAGCGCAAGCGAGGTGAGCAGCGCAGAGACACTCGTGCACTTCTCATGCGCGATTCTCTCGAGCGCGCTTTTCATCTCGGGCGTGGCGGCGAAGATGATCCGCTCCGTCTTCTTCGCACCGAGCACGTGCTTTCTCAGATCCTGCTCGTCCATCGAGACCACCTCTCGCCTTCTCGGGTTTTCATAAAAGTTATAAAAAAGTGTACCATGCCTGCCGCAATTTACCTCCGACATGCTGGCGACATGCCATTTTGACCACATATCGGCAAGCTGCACGCCCTCTTCGGTAATTCCAGCAGGCTGCCCGCCCCAGTTCCTAGCCGAAAACCCATCATCTGCCTCAGCTTTTATGAGTTCGCAAGATGCCTCCTCGACCGCCAGTGCCCCTTCGCCACCTGCCTTGCACGCGCATTGCCGCACGGAACCTGCCGCCGACGCAAGGGCCAGCGATGTTTCCCGAAAACTTTTCCCTGAAAAAGACCGTTTGACGCAGGCAAAACTTTTCGAAAAACACCGGAGCGAATCTCTTTCCAAGCCCTCCTTCGCTTTCCTCCCTTGTGCCCGCGGCAGAACCCATGCGCCCCTCGCTTCACAAGGCGGAAGGCCAAAGGGGCGAACCGCCGATACCCAAGGAGGTCAATCATGTCCGAACTCAAGGAAAAAGCCATCAAGGCGGCGGAGAAGTTTCTCGAGCAGCGCGGATACGAGGTCATCGAGAGCAACTGGAAATCCGAAGGCGGAAATTCGCTCGACCTGGTGGCAAGGGAAGACGGCACCGTGGTCTTCGTGGACGTCTACGCACGGCACGGCTTCGACAAGGGAATGCCCGAAGAAGGCAACGAGGGCTCTCGCGAACGCAGGGAGATCGCCGCGGCGGCTTGGCTTTCGGAGCACGCAGACGACGCCGGCTACGTCGACATGCCGGTACGTTTCGACAGCATCGCGATGATGCTCCTCTCGGAAAACCGGGCGCTGCTGAAGCACCACATCAACTGCCTCGGGTGCGGGCTTACCGCCGGCCAGGCCGACTAGGACCTCCGGGTCTAGCCGGATTCGACATAAGCCGCCTCGGGCACCGGCTCGAGGCGGCGCACCAACCGATTCGCATCTTCGCAGAAAGGAACGCATCATGGGAAACCGAGCCGTCATCACCACCCCCGAACGCAAGATCGGGCTGTACCTGCATTGGAACGGAGGGCGCGACACCGTAGAGCCCTTGCTGAGGTACTGCGAGCTCAAGGGCTACCGCGCGCCGAGCTCCGACAGCTACGGATGGGCCAGGCTCTGCCAGGTCGTCGGCAACTTCTTCGGCGGAACGCTGAGCGTGGGCATAGCGCCCTACTCCGACGACAGGCGCATGAACCCCGGAGACAACGGGATCTACGTCGTCGACGGATGGAAGATAGTCGACCGCATCCTCCCGTACGAGGGTTTCGTAGAGGAAGACGAACACGATTTCGACGGGATGCTCCGCGCGCTCGATGAGTCCATGCCCGAAGCCGAGAGACTCGGCGCGCTGCTGGACTCCACAGAGGTGGCGACTTCGGAACTTGAGCTCGGCGACGAGGTGTGGGCTCGAGGGATCGACGGCAAGTACTCCACCTACCCGGTGGTCGCCTTCGATGATGACGGGACGCCGCTCGTGGCGCGCTACGACCACGACGGCGACTGGTCATGGAACCCCAACAACCGCATCGAAGAGAAATCCGCCCTGATCGTTGGCCGCAAGTAGCCGCCTTTCCCGCCCTAAACCGTTCGTTTTCGAACGGTTTAGGGTATACTGGGTATACGAAACGCGGACGCCGCCGAACCTTCCACATCACACGGCGGCATCTGAAGATGCAAAGGAGGCAGAAGACATGCGAACCATCGCGGTATCGAACTACAAGGGCGGGGTCGGCAAGACCACCACCGCGGTCAACCTCGCCACAATCTACGCAAAGAGGGGCCTGAGAACGCTCCTCATCGACCTGGACCCGCAGGCGTCCGCTACCGACTACTTCGGTCTCTACGACAAGGCCGCGCAGGAGCGCCGAAGCGCGGTGGAGCTCCTCTACGCAAACGCGGCAGTGGAGGACATCGCCTTCGAAACCGGGACGGAAGGCCTTTCGGTCGTGCCCTCGACCATCGAGCTCGTCGACCAAAACGAGCTCCTCCTGCGCGAGCAGAGGCTGCGATTCGCGCTCGACGACTGCACGGGGCTCTACGACATCTGCATACTGGATTGCAGCCCCACCATGAAACGCCTCGCTTTCAGCGCCTATCTCGCAGCAGCGGGAGACGGAATGGTCGTCGTGCCGGTGAAGCTCGACTCCACCGTGATGCGGGGCACCGCGCTCACGGTCAACGCCATAGAGTCCATCGCCGACGCCCTGCGCGTGCCCACGCCAAAATGGAAGATCCTGCGCACCTGCGTTCCAGGGCTCATGACGAACGCAGAGGCCACCGGCGCGGAGGTGCTCGACTCCTACTTCCCAGACAACCAGTTCGAGACCGTCATCCACGCGAGCTCCAAGGTCTGCGAGGGAAGCTGGCAGTGGCAGCCCGTTGCGACGTTCAAGCCCGACAGCCGCCCCGCGAAGGACTACGAGAGGCTCGCAGAGGAGGTGCTCCATGGCTAGGGCAACGGCATCGGGGTTCACCATCTCGGGCCTCCTCGACAAGAACGCGGCCACTCGAAGCGATTACCCTATCGAGAGAATCCCCGTCGGCGAGATAGCCGACCATCCCGAGAACACGGCCTATTCGATGGACGATGCGGGGATAGCGCAGCTCGCGAAGAGCATCGAGAAAGAGGGTCTCACCGACCTGCCCCTCGTCCGCAAGCTCGACGACGGGAGCTGGCAGATGGTGAGCGGGCACCGCAGGAAGGCCGCATACGCCATGCTCGCCGAAGAGGACGAGAGGTACGCCCAGATCCCCTGCCGGATAATACGCGGCATCTCCGACGAGCAGTCGGTCATGCTGCTCCATGCCGCCAACTACTTCGTGCGCAACCTCACCGTGACCGAGCGCGCAGCGGCGAGCCGCGCTCTCGGGATGGAGGTCGAGCGCATGCGGGTGGAAAACCCCGAGCTTTCCGGCATGCGCACGGAAGACATCAAGGCGGCGATCATCTCGGAGCAGACAGGGCGAAAGGTGTCAGGAAAGACGATCCAGCGCCAGGAGTCGCTGGCGCGCAAGATCGAAGAGGATCTTGTCGCGGGGTGGCGCGAGGCGGCGCTTTCCGACTCGCTCTCGGCAGACGCCGTGAACGCCCTCGCGAAAATGGAACCCGACGAGCAGGAACGGCTCTTCTCCTCGTGGAAGGAGCATCCTCTCGACAAGAAGAAGACGACGGAGTTCCTGAGGAAAGCGACGAGCGAGCCGAGCGCGAAACCTCGTCAAGAAGAAGAGCGGAAGCCTTCGGCACCGCTCGGAAGCGCCCTGCGCGCGCTCAGGCGCTACGAATCGAAAGCACTGGGCGAACCGAGCGAGCTGGACAGGCAGGCGCTTGAGGATATCGCGGGAATGGCCGACAGGCTCCTCGGACGAATTTAGCCCCATGCAGGCGCCCCGTTGGGGCTCCTGCACCATTTCCAGCAAGTAGCCTATCTCGTATACACGAGATAGGAGGCGGCATCTCAGGCACCCGAATGCGCCGCTCTGCCCCGTCCCTGCGCCAGGCGGCGCAAGGGGAGGGTCACGCCAGCGCGGAGATGCGCGAATGCCGCCATGCGGGGGATGCCCCGCGCCCCTGAGAAGACGCGCCGCGCAAGCTTCCACGACGTCCGCGCGGCGAAGGATGCGAAGGATCGAGAAGATGACGAAGGTCTTGAAATACGACAACGTGCTCACCGCCCGCGTGAGCGACGCCGACTTCCGCGCAGTCTGCGAGCGAGCCGACGAAGAGGAGCTCACGCGCTCCGAGTACCTGCGCTACGTCGCGCGAATGGTCGCGGACGACGCCGCGAACGCCGACCGCGGCGGCGTGCTGCTCGATGGGCGCTCCATGCGCAAGCTCTCTCGCGAGCTCGTCAAGTGGGGACATCACTACAACCAGGGCATGCACGCCCTGAACTCCATAAAGTTCGCCCTCGAGCACGGCCGAGGGGACCTGGAGTGGGTATCCGGCAAGCTCGACGAGTGCGCTCTTTTGCTCGCGCAGGTCGAAGAGGGCCGCTCGGAGATCGAAAGCGAGCTCGATGCCCTCGAGGGTCGCGCGATAGTCGGGGGCGATTAGCGTGCCGCTCCTGAAGCCCATAGCCGGGCACACGGGGTGCGCCGGCATAAAGCGCTACCTCGAGAAAGGGGGACGCGCGCTCGGGGTCCTGACGATGAACTTCGCATGGCAAGAGGAGCGCGTCTTCGAGAACGTCTCTGAAGCCCCGGAGGATTTCGACTGGGCGAAGTCGATGGACGCGACGAGGCACGCCTGCGGCAACGACACGCCGTACCGCGGCAAACCGGCCCGCACGTTCAAGCACTACGTCATGTCGCCCGACCCCCAAGACGGATTGACCGCAGACCAGGTCGCGGAGCTCGCGAGCGCTTGGGCGCTCAAGCACTTCAGCGACTTCGAGGTGGCGATCGTCCTTCACGACGACAACGAGAACCGGATCCCGCACGCGCACATCGTCGTCAACAACACCAACCTGGCAACCGAGCGCCGGCTGCAGACCCCCGACCCGCTGGAGCTCAACCGCAGCCTCCAGGACCTCGCCGAGGAGCGGGGGCTTCGGTTCATGAGGGACGAGATCGTGAGGGAATGCGAAGAGGAGCCGGCACGCAAGAAAACGCCCGCCACGATGCAGAAGACCTACATCCGCCGCGCAGAAAAGGAGATCGCTAGCGAGGGCGGCTATTCCTGGGTCTCGGACATACGCAACCGCGTGACGGTAGCCAAGGCACTCGCCCGAAACGAGGACGAGTTCATGGCAGTGCTCGAAACGCTGGAAGTCGATGTCGCGCAGAACTCAGAGCGCTCATGGAGGCGTGACTGGGTCTACTCGCTCGCCGACCACCCCACCTGGCGCATCGGCGGAGAGAAGCTGGGGCTCTCCTTCGGGCAGGAGGCGCTCAGGCGGCGCTTTTCCAGGATTGCCGCCTGGCACCCCACCCCGGCATCCTCGCGCGAGATACTCTCCCATGCCGAAGGCGCGCTCGAACTGAACGACCTTTCGGAACTGGATCGGCTCGCCAAGGCCATCGAGGCCTGCATGTCCTCGAACGCCCGCAGCCTCGCGGACCTCGACAGAAGGATCAGAAGGCTCGAGTCCCGTGGCGATGCGGGCTCCGCCGATCAGGCGAACGCTCTGCGCGAGGTGCGGGCGTACATGGCCCAGGCAAGGCTGCTGCCCGAGACTTTGCAGACGAAGCGGCAAAGGCCGCCGCAGAGCGCGGAAGGAGCCCTCAGGCGAGACGATCAGGAGCAGCGGAGCCAGAAAGCACAAGCGCATCGGGTCAGGCAGCGAGATAGGAGGGAGGCTCGATGAGGATAGAGATCGCCTACGAAGGGCGCATAGAGGTATTCGATACCGACCGCTTCACCGAAGCCCAGCCCTTCTCGGGCAAGAGCATGCTCGCCGACTTCACGCTCGACTACGAAGACGCCGAAAAAGACGGCATCTGGCTTACTGCCCACTGCTACGCTGCGAACGAGAGCTACCGAGAAGAGGGAGAAGGCGTTCCCGAGGCGAGGCGCGAGAAGGGCTGGAGATTCCAGCTCGCCACACCAAAGGAAACTGCCGCGATCGAGAGCATCGCCATGGACGGCTCGGCGGTGCTCGCCAGGCTGTTCGGCGAGCTCGTTGACGTGGCGAAGATAGACCGAGCCTGCTTCCTGTTCACCGGATTTGGAGGATCGCTTGCAGGCCGCATCGTGCGGCTGAACGAATACCTGGCAAACGCCGACGAGGAGCTGGCGGCGAGCCAGGTGCTCATGGCCGAAGCCATCGGAATCACGGCAAATGCGCTCGAACGGGCAATCGAGGCTGAGGCGGCCCAAGAAATGCCCTTGGAAAAAGAAGAGGGAAACTGGATGGAGGGATTTGAAGATGATTAGAGCGATATTCAGAGGAATAGGTGCGTTCGTCCGCTGGCTGTTTAAAGCCGTGTTTCGGTTTATGTGAAGTATATTGCACTGCGAGCACACAATTGAATGCAATTGCTTTGTCTGAGCGTGTGAAGTTATTCTTCACACGCCTCTATATCGCGTTTTATCTGCTCCCATTTTCGTATCGAAACTGACTTAAGCTGCCCAGTATGCGCCATCTTATATGAAATAATGGAGACGTATATAAGTGCAACAAGGGCAAACAATCCCCCTATGGCTAAAGGTATGGTATCGAAGCTCGATTCAGCCGCATAGTACAGATACAGCAACACGCAGATGGCAGATTCAAACAAGTATTCGTAATTTCTAAAAATGGTAAATTTTGAATACTTTTTATCCTCTTTGTACTTTTCAACCAGAGTCTCCCATAGATAGCCCTCAATTCCTGGCTCAAGCATGACGATCATATATGCGCTAATTTTTGAAATATTCTTACGGTAATACAGACTTTTTGAAGACAACGGAATTATTAGCACGAAGGGAACCAAGAAAAGAAAAGGGTTATCGGACGAAAATGCAAATGCAAGAACAGCTGCTAGAGCAGTCATTGAAAATGTTGAGAATTCGTTTGAGTAGCGTGTGCAGTTAGAAATCTCTTCTCTCAATGTTTCATATTGCATTTCATATTGAGCCGTAAGTTCATTGGCTCTTTCTATTCTAGAAAATTCTTCCAAACCGTTCTTCCTAACAAGTTGCTATAAAGACGCATGTAATGCCTGTTTGATGATGCATTATTCAAACGCGGTACAATTTATTAGTTATGAATTGTACCGCGATATGCTGCAGATTTAGACAGAAGGAAGAAAGAGCTGATGGATGATATCGAGCCAGTCGTTTGGGAAGATGATGATTTTCAAATAAGGTTACCGAAGCGCCCACACGTAGATCGAGATGATGGAGGCCATCTTGTTGTTTACCCTAAACGAGATGTTAGCTACAGGAGCGAGCTCTCCGTTCGAGAAGCGCAAAAATTAGCCGTCTTACTTCAAGCGCTGGAAGCGGCTTATATTGTTGCTCTACGAAAACGGGGACTCAAAATAATTTGGTTGAATTTTCAAGATAACGGAAACTGGTCGTTCCTTCGTAAACAGCAAAGACATTTCCACATCCATGTATATGGGAGAAGCGAAATCGAAACGAGGCAAACACCTGGTCAAGCACTCTTTTTTCCTGATCCGAAATCTTCAGTTTACGATACGAACAGACCTCTAAATGAGAAAGACCTTGATGCAATAATTGAAAGACTTAATCATAATATTGCAATGTTACGTGAAAGCGATTTTGAATCGCCATGCCCTCTAGGAAAAGTAGACGTATTGCTTAAATGAAAGAATACATCGCATTGAATGCCACAAAGGCAATATGCTAAGACAATATCAATTATTGCCCTCAAAAAGCTGGAGCACGGCAAAAGCCAGCAACAACATGTAGGGCAGAAGCTCTATCGTCTACGACAAGCGTAATGGCTATCTGAGCTATCCTACTTGTATGCAGCAAGCATTTCCTTCGCGCTTGATTGATCCCACTTGATAGAATGAAGCGTATTCTGCGGTCGCGATTGCCTTCATCGGCATGGCGATGAAGAAACATATGGCCAGATTCGCTATTCCGCCCTCTCGCACGCATACACTATCGTCCTCTCGTGCCCGTTCCACCTGCCGTAGCTGCAGGTGCAGAACGCCTTGACGCTTTCTGCACGAGTGTCTCCATCGAGCACGACGTCAGCTTCCGCCAAAAGCCTCCCGAGCCAGGAGTCGAAATCCTCGGTTCCGGCGAAGTCCAAACGTTTGTACTCGACGTTGGAGTCCACGACATCCGCCGCGATGACCTTTAGGCGGATCTTTTCCCCGGGCGTCTGAAGGAAGATCTCGCTGTGCGCCTCGGCGAATCCTGCGTCGGAATAGCTGGCGAACGCCGAGAACATGCTGCCGTCGTTCATGTGATGTGCGAACACGAGCGCGAGCGGGCTGTCGATCCCCCGCTCGGCGCACCCGGCATCGAGATAGGGGCATCCGTAGGGGTTCCAGCCCCGATAGACGTCATGGTCGAGGTAGAAGGTCGGGTCGTCGGCGCTCGCCTGGACCACCGGGTAGTCGATACCCGTGCCAGGGACACTCACCCAGGCCACGATATCGGGGTTCACGGACAGCCAGTACTCCCAGTCGACAACGGGAAACCCATCGCCCGCCTCGCATTCCAAGGGGGTGTTCGAAACGGGAGACGGGTCTATGTCCACGGCCCTGCTGTGGATGCCGAAGAGCCAAATCCCCAGCACCGCAGCGCCGATCAATGCCGTTATCGATGCCAGAAGGGCAAGCCTCTGCTTGATGTTCGTCTTCATAGGAGCCTCCAAAATGACAGGCGGGGAGGCTCTAACGCCGCCCCGCCCTTCTCTATAAGCCGAGGAGAAAGCCTAGCTACTCGTCGGAAGCCTCCTTGGCGCCTGCCGCGTCGTTACGGGCACGGCTGCGAAGCACATATGCGCCCGCTGCCGCCCCGCAGACGACCAGGACGCTGATCAGAACCCATACAGGGAGCAAATCGTTGCCCGTTTTGTCGTAGGGGGTGCCAGGAGTCTCTGGATTGTCGACGAGCACGGTCTGCCCCTCGTCGTCGATGTCCTGGTGCACGGCGACGACGTTTCCGTTCACGTCGAGCACTTCTTCGAACGCCACGAGCGCAGCCCCCTCCTCGATCTTCGACGCATCGAACTCGAAGGTCACCTCTACGGCTCCTTCCGAGCTTTCAGCCACGAACTCCGCGGTGGAAGTCACCGGGTTGCCGTCCGAATCCTCGAGAGGCATGCCGGTGGCCTTGTCCATGATGGTGCCGTGGGCGGTGTAGGTCTCGCCAGCGACGAGCCCCTTGTACTCGACGGTGTCCACGACGCTCACCGTCCCGTTCTCGACCGTGTGGTCGCCGTCGGACGCGTCGACGAGCACGGTCCCGATCTCGACGGCCGTTACGGACTGGCCCTCGTCGTCGATGTCCTCGTGCACGGCAAGGGTCGATCCTTGCGAATCGAGCAGCTTCTCGAACACGACCAGGCGATGACCGCCCAGGCCGGCAGAATCGAAGGAGAGCTCTACGACCTGAATGCCGTCGGCTGCCTCGGCGACGAACTCGACGGATGCGGTCACGTCAGATGCGAGGGGACCCTCGCCGGTTTTCAGGGGCTCTCCCGTCTCCGCGTCCATGAGCGTTGCCTCGAGCGTGTAGCGCTCGCCGGGGGTCAGCCCCTCGTAGGAGACCTCATCGGCGATGAGCACCTCGGAGCCCGTCACGAGCTTGTCGCCGTCGGAGGCGTCGGTTGCGGTCGTCCCGATGTCGACGAAGTGCACCGTCTGGCCAGAGTCTTCTATGTCCGCATGGGTCGCGACCTCGATACCGTCTTTGGCCATGCTCTCGAATGCCACGACGTCCTCGCCCGCGAGCAGGCTCGCGTCGAAGGTGAACTCGATGTCGACCGAGCCGTTCGTGTTGTTGGCCGTGAACTCCTTGGTGGCGGTCACGGGGTTGCCATCCGCGTCGAGCAGGGGCTCGCCGGTGGATTTCACCATGAGGGTACCGGTAAGGGTGTAGGTTCCGCCGAACTCGAGGTTCTCGTAGTAGACGGTGTCGACGATCGTCGCCTGCTCATCCGCCTGGGCGATCTGGTCGCCGTCAGCCGCATCGGCCGCTTGCGTTCCGATCTTCGGTCCTTCCTGGTCGTCGAGCGTCATCCAGACCGCCTCGGCAACACCGGAATCGCGGTCGATCCAGAAGGTCTTCGTTATGAGGTTGTAGCCCTCGTTCGCCTCGCAGGGAAGCTCCTCGAGAGTGTACTGCCCGAAGGGAAGAGCGGCGAGCGCGTCGTCGGCGGGCGCGGCCGGTCCCCCCCCCCCCCGCCCCGAGGTCGTTCG
>OAUR01000098.1_pt1 | contig 33960 bp, 34 predicted proteins | sample 1476311 | NCBI WGS metagenome assembly OAUR01 (sample SAMEA2580058, study PRJEB22360) | human gut metagenome | biome: human gut; feature: human-associated habitat; material: faeces | place: Denmark | collected 2008/2010 | reverse complement strand
TCCTCCTTCTGGGCGTGCTCCTTCTTGTAGTTCGCGCAGTAGCTGTCGAACGCGGCCTTCTGCGCTGAGACGTCGATGCCGCCTCCGGGGTTGGAATCGTAAGCCGAACCGCCACTGGAACAGCAGGCGACCGGATTGTAGTTGGTCGAGCACAGGTCGCACACGTCGCCGGCCGCGTAGGCCGTGCCGAGCGCGAATTGCAGGCCGCCGACCGCCATAGCGCCTATCACGGCCGAGCCGGCGAGCACGCGGATAAGCCGGCGTTTCACGGGCCGCCCGTTGCGTGGCGCTTCATGACGAGCTGATGATGTGGACATGGATATTCCCTTCTTCTTGTCTTCCGCGCCGTTTTTGGATACGGCGCGGCGGTACAGTTTGGTGGCGGCGAATCGCGATATACGAAAACCTGCGATGCGGCAGAATCCGCATCGCCGCGAATGATCCGGCAACCGTCGGCGTAATCTGCCGGGAGTGTGAGGAATCATGCCGGACGGCGAATCACAATCATCGCGATCGCGCCGGCAAACATCCGAAACGGACTATCGAGCGGTCTCTCACCGCTCGCGCATGATCGGCAGTCCGCCCGACAGTGAGCCGACAGCCGATGCCTTCACGCCTTCATTGACACACATAATGTACTCCTTGCTCGGATAAGACACCTGACCGGGGTGCCGCCCCATCATCCGGGGCCGGGCCTGTTCGCGGGTTCCCGTGAACGTTGACATCATCGTAGGCTCCGCGTCGCCGCGTTGGCAAACCCGCGGTTATACATAGTTGTTATGGCCTCGTATCAACCCTATATTTGTTCACGATGACAGCGGCGACAACCGTTATGGCGAATATCACGACATTGCCGATGATCAGCAGACGGTTCATCGTGTACAGCAGCCATGCGATCAGCAGCAGGTCGACGAGCAGCGCGACGATGCACAACGCCGCGAGCCCGGATTGCGGCACGCGGCCGAGCAACGGCAGCGAGCGGAATGCGCAGAGCGATGAGCCGTCGCGCAGTATCAGGCGCAATGCGGCGACGGCGACCATCGCCTGCACCACGATCATCAGAATCGTGACGCTCGACGACACGGTTTTCGCGGAATTCCCGGCGATCAGCGGGCACTCCGCGGCGATCATGCCCACCGAAAGCAGGCGCACGGGAGCGCCGGTCCGAGCGGAACGCTCTCCCAGTTCGCGCGGCAACCATCCGTCCGCGCAGGCCGAGGCGACCGGATACGCCATGCAGCCGACTGCGGCATTGAGCGTGGTGAGCAGGGCGAACGCGGAGCCGCCCACCACGAACGCGACCGTCACCGGAGCCGGGACGAATGCAGACAGGCTGACGGCGAGATCCCGGTTCGCGACCTGGGCTATCGGCAAGGCGCCGGCATCGGCCACGCAGATCAGCGCATACGTCACGACGACCAGCAACAGCGAGACGCGCATCGCGCGGGGCACCGTCACCCGCGGACGGTCCGCGACCGCGGCATAGTTCGCCACGCCGGCCACCCCGTTCATCATGAACGTCATGTACACGCATGCGAACAGGAACGCCAGAGGCGAGCCGAGAAACGTGTAATGCGCGAGATTCGCGTTCGTGGGGGGGCGAAAAGGTGGTGAGACGGGGGTGGGGGGAGCCGCACGTGCGGCATTGTCACCGCAACGTACGTGCCCAACGCCGCCGCGAGCAGCACGGCCATCACCAGTTGGGCGATGGCGGCGATGCGGGCACCCAGCATGTGCACGCCGAGGAACAGCGCGACGACCAACGCCGCGGTCAGGCGTGTCGGCAGCATGGGCAGGCCGAGCAGCTGCGCCGCGGACAGCGCGTACGCGGAGATGTCGAACACGAGAAAACACAGGATATAGGCGACGATGCCGCCGAAGACGGGCGGCAGCAGCGTGCCGACCTGCTGGTACTGGCCGCCCGGGTAATCGCCGGACGAGCTGGCTAGCAGCTGCGGCACCAGCGCGAACGCGCCTCCCAGGCCACCGACCAGCGCGGCGAGCCACAATCCGGTGCCCGTGATGCCGACGCCGATGCCGGCCATCGACATGACCCCCAGACCGACGACATTGCCCGCGCCGAAAGCGGCCAGATGAACCGTGTGCAGTGAACGTGATGATGCCATGATGCCCCTCCCCGGCCGAAACCTTCATGACAACTGAACCACATCATGCCGGCGATGAGAACGCCGTTCCCATATGAAAAATCTATACTGTGTTCAAGCGCCACATTGTTCGATCGCGGATGGCGGGGCCGGGGCTCGTGTCCAACGACCCTATCCGCGGCGCATATCGCCCGTCGCGCGTCAGCTGCTGGTCAGGAACGTCTCGTTGCCGCGGGTGAAATCAAGCACCGCGCCGGCAAGCTCGACCTCGCCCGACAGATCGGGGTCATCGGCGAGCAACCGCCCCGCACGTTCGCGCGCGTCGGCGATGATCTTGGCGTCCTTGACCACGCGCAGCAGTTTCAGACCGGACTTGCCGCCCGACTGCGCATCGCCGAGCACGTCTCCGGCGCCGCGGAACTCCAGATCGGCCTGCGCGATCTGGGCGCCGTCGAGCGTGCCCTGGATGACCTGCAGTCGCTGCTGCGCGGGACCGCCGTCCTCAGCCCGCGAAATCAGGAACGCCCATGAATCCGTGCCGCCGCGCCCCACGCGCCCGCGCAGCTGGTGCAGCTGCGAAAGCCCGTACCGGTCAGCGTCGAAGATCACGATGCAGCTGGCCTGCGGCACGTCCACGCCCACTTCGATGACCGTTGTCGCCACCAGAACCGGCGTGGCCCCATCCGCGAAATCGGCCATGACCTGCTGCTTGGTCGCGTCATCGTCGCGGCCGGTCAGCGTCGCGAAACGGATGCCACGGAACTGCGGCAGCGATGACAGCCTGCGCTCGATCTCGGCCACGGAATGCAGCGGCGGCCGTGACGGAGCACCGTCACCATCCTCCTGCGATGGCGCGCTGGTGGTTGTGTTGGCGGATTCGCGCCTGTAGGTGTCGGAATCGTCGTACACGCCGATCTGCGATGCCCCACTTGTATCGTCATCGCCGTCCGATTCATCGTCGGCATCGATACGCGGGCAGACGACATACGCCCGCTCCCCCGCGTCGATGCGGCCGCGGATGTGGGCGAACATGGAGCCCATCATGCGGCCGTCGTCTTCAGGCACGATGAACGTGCGGATGGGCTTGCGCCCGCCCGGCAGCTCGGTGAGCCACGAGATGTCCAGATCGCCGAACCAGGTCATCGCCGCCGTACGCGGGATCGGCGTCGCGGTCATGACCAGCAGGTGCGGCACGACATCGTTTTTGGTGCGCAGGGATTCGCGCTGCTCCACGCCGAACCGGTGTTGCTCGTCGATGACGACGAGCGCGAGGTTCGGGGCCTGGAACGTCTTGGAGAACGCGGCGTGCGTGGCGACGATGATGCACGGGTCGCCGCTGGCCGCGAGCGCGAGAGCACGGCGGCGGGCGGCCAGTTTCATGCCGCCGGTCAGCAGGATGACCGGCACGTGCCGCGTGTTCGCGTCCGACTGCGCGTGCGCCGCGCCGTCTTGTTTCCCACTGCGTGCCCCACTGTGTTTCACGGGATGTTTCACGGCCGCGCGCCCCTTGGCATCTCCGTCATCGGCAGCGGATTCGGCGGCCTTGATCAGGTCGGCCGGGTCATTGGGAGACAGGGCATCGCGGGACGGGTCATCGCCCGTCTCGACGCTGTCAATCGCGCAGAGCATGGCGCTGATGGTCGCATGATGCTGCTCGGCGAGCACCTGAGTGGGCGCGACAAGCACCGCCTGATGGCCGGAACCCGCCGCCTGCAGCATGGCCGCGACCGCGACCACGGTCTTGCCGGAACCAACCTCGCCCTGCAGCAGGCGCTGCATCGGATATTCGCGGGCCATGTCCACGCCGATATCATCGATGATCTCCCGCTGGCCGCCGGTCAGCGGGAACGGCAGTGATTCGATGAACCGGTCACGCAGCGCCACGCCCGCACAAGGCAGGGCCGCATCCTTGCGGACATTGCTACGCGACTGGAGCAGCGCCGTCTGCGAGACGAACGCCTCCTCGTAGCGCATCGTGCCGATGGCCCGTTTGAAATCCGCGGTGTTGAGCGGGTCGTGGATGGCCAGGAACGCTTCCGCGCGATGCAGCAGATGATTCGATTCGCGCACCGATTCGGGCAGGACGTCCGGGATCGCGCGGGCCAGGCCGACGGCCACGGCGTTTCCTGACCGAGACTCGGCATCCGCTGGAGCGGTTCCGGCGCCGCTGATGCCGCCGTCTTCCATCGGTTTCATTGTTTGCGGGGCTTCCGTTGCCGCATCGCCCGGGAGATCCTGCCCGGTTCCAGCCAGCAACTCGATGCATTGCACTATCGACTCATGAATGTGTTCGCTGGAGATACGAGACGACGCGTGATACACCGGTCGGGGTCTGCTGATGCGACGCAGGCCCGCTTCGACGGTGTCGGCGTCGTATTTCAGAGCGCTCATCTGCACGACACCGGAGTATTCGCCATCAGCCGGACCGGAGCCGGGAGCGACCGTCATTATTTCGGGATGGGTGAACTGCAGTTGGCCATTGAACTCGCTCGGCTCTCCGGCGATCACCACAATCGCGCCGGAACGCAGCCGCATGCTCAGCCAATCGACATACTGCTTCTTGTACGAGAAGAACACCAAACGGGCGGCGGCCCCCGCGACATGCCGGGAAACCGCGAAATCCCCGTCATCCACCACGGCCTCGAGCCGGTAGCCCCGCCGAACGTTCATCGGCACGACCCGCATGCTGCGCACCGACGCGGAGAACGCCATTCTCTCGCCGATACGGGCCTCGCGCAGTGCCCGCAGGGGCACCGGATCGGCGACACGGAACGGATAGTAGGTCAACGCATCGCCCACCGTCACGACGCCAAGGCTTTTGAGCGCGCCGACACGCCGCTTGTTCGTCATGATCGACGACATGGTGGTGTTCAACGTGATGCTCATACGTCCCTATTGTGGTGTGCCGGCGGGACGGCATCGCATTGTCCCCTCCGCCAGCGGATATAAAGAGGCCCCGGAGTCTTGCGACTTCCGGGGCCTCAGTGAAACATTATCGCGCGATGTCACGCAACCACACGCTGAACCTTGCCGGCCTTGAGGCACTTGACGCACACGCGGACGCGAACGTTCTGGCCGTCAACGGTGGTACGAACCGGCTGCAGGTTCGGGCGGAAGGTGCGCTTGTTGCGGATATGCGAGTGAGAAACGGTGTATCCGACCTGCGGCCCCTTGCCGCACACTGCACAACGAGCTGCCATGATGGACTCCCTTAATAACCTTGATGTTCAAGTCTTCCGTGTTCCAGCACGGATGCTTGAACACACAACTTCACAATAATAGCGCCAAACACAAACAAATGCAAATCAAGCGTGTATCATTGCGGCTTTCACCTACACATCCACACAATATCACCCGTCTTGACTATTGCCGCATCCAGCAACTCTTCATAAAATCACGGTAAAACGGTTACTGTATGGCATACGATACATGCAACGCGGCAATCGTCAAGGAGGAATGATGCTCAATTCACTTAAAGGCCTGCTTTCACGCAAAAACGACGTGCCCTCCCCCACAGTGATCTCGTTGGGACAGGTGTGGGTCGACATCATGATGGACATCGACGCGATTCCCCAACCGGGCGGATTCGCCGTCGCGAACCATACCATGCCGTCGGTGGGCGGCAGCTTCCGCGTCATGCAGGCGGCCAGCCGGATTGGGGCGGCGACCAAGCACGCAGGCGTCATCGGCAACGGGCCGTGGGCGTCACTGATCCGCAAGGCTCTCAACGACAACGGCATCGAGCACATCGGCCAGGACCGCATCGACGCCGATTCCGGTTTCCGTCTGGTGCTCAACGACAGCGAGCGCAAGACGTTCGTCGCCACGTATGGCGCCGAATCACAAGGCAACGAGAACACGTTCGACTGCGTGGAGCCCGGCGAGGGCGATGTGGTGCACATCAGCGCCAACACGCTGATGGATCACAGCGCGTCAGGCATCGACGCCTTCCTGCATCGCACCTCTTCGGACCCGACGACGCGCGACTACAGCATCGTGCTCAATCCGACCAACACGCTGCACATGGTCAGCGACCACCTGCTGGAGGATCTGGTGCTGGTGCGGCCCATCTGGTCCTGCAACCGTCAGGAGGCCCGCACGCTCGCCGACCGGCTTGGCGTGTTCGTGGACGATTCCCTGTCGATGACCGTCGGCGGCGGGTTCGACGACTCGATGAAGGCGCTGTGCAACAGCCTCGGCGCCACGCTGCGCGCGCCGCTGGCGGTTCGTGCGGGGTCGCGCGGCGCGTGGGTGCGCACGCCGGGCGGCGAAGTCATCCATGTGGAGGGGTATCCGACGAAGGCGACGCACACCCGTTCGGCGGGCTCGTGCCACACCGGTGCCATGTGCGCACTGATCGCCCGCGGCTGGTCGCTTGTCGATGCGGTGAAGATCGCCAACGCGGCCGCTTCGCTGGGCATTCAGCGTTCCATCAACGGCGTTCCGGACTGCCCCGGCTATGACGAGGTCATCGCCAAGCTCGAGGAAGACGAGACTCCGGCCGAGGCCGCGAAGTAGCCATTCCTCGCAGCGTCGCCCGGCCGATATGGATTGTTGCGCAACGCTGTCGTTCCGTTTGCGTCCTTAAGTGCGCGCCGATGACCGCTCAGGCGCGGCCACCCCACGGCGTCTGGCCGACAATCCCCATATCGCGGGCGAGCCTGCGATGCAGTTCCTTCGTCAACGGAATCAGATCGCTTTCCAGCGGATAATTCAGAAAAACGCTGCGGCAACGGCATGTAATTCACCCGCAACCATATGTAGATTCGTCCATCCATCACGATCAGATTCGGTCTGTACGGGCTCATCTTCAGCAGTTCGACCACGTCGGCGGGCATGCCGCCCTGCTCGCTGGTGCGCTGAAACATCTTGCGACCCTGATAGATGGTCGCCCACATGAGTGGGCCTCGTGGCACCGTGCACGGGCATACCAGGAACACGATATCGGTGCCATAGCTGGGGTTCGCGTCCGATATGAACTGCATCACGTCATAGTTGAACGTGATCCAGCCGTCCTTGCCCCATGTCGTATGCGGCATTTCGCTACCGACCGTCCTCAGCTTGGAAATCTTGGCGAACCACGCCGGAGGGAAGTGCACGTCCTCGTCCAGCGGCGTCCAACCGCGAGCGAACATATCCGCCCGCCGCGCCTCTTCGATGGGATCGGGCTTGCGCCACGCATAATAGGTGTACCAGATAACGAACGCCGACCCCGATGACGATCGCCACGATCGACGCGGCCCATTGCGCGCCTGACCCGCCCAACCCGTCCGACTCCCGCCGGCCCGCAACAATTCACCCGCAATTCATATGGAAACTTGGTATGCCGGAAACGGCACTTTACGATATATATGAACACGACGTCAGGAGTCCCCATGAACGACAGCATCGCAGCCAAACCCACCGATGGCCCGGCAGACAGTACAGCGGCCGGCACAGATCCGGCCCTCACCGCCACCGCGAAACTCACCCCGCGCGAGAAGAAATGGATCATCTACGACGTGGGCAACTCCGCGTTCGTGCTGCTGTCCACCGCGGTGATTCCGATCTACGCGAAATCGCTGATGCCCGCGGACGGCAACATCGTGTCGGCCTGGGGCTACGCGCAGACCATCGCATCGCTGGTCATCGCGCTGCTCATGCCGCTGCTCGGCTCGATTGCCGACGTGCAGGGCATGAAAATCAAGTTCTTCCTCGGCTTCTTCGGCACCGGCGTCGTCACGTGCTGCGCGATGGCGCTTCCACTGACGTGGCTGCCGTTCCTGGTCGTGTATATCCTCGCGACGATCGGACTCAACGGCTCGCTCACGTTCTACGATTCGATGCTGATCGACACCACGCCGAACGAACGCATGGACAAGGTCTCCTCGCACGGCTACGGCTGGGGCTACATCGGCTCGACCGTGCCGTTCATCGTGTGCATCGCGTTGATCTTCGGCGGCCCGGCGCTGCCATTCGGCTGGACGACGACCGGCTGCACCCGCGCATCGTTCATCATCACCGCCGTCTGGTGGGTCGCGTTCACGATCCCGCTGATCTCCAGCTACCGTCAGGAGCATTACCGCGCCACACGCGACAAGCTGGGAACGGCCGTGCGCGGCACCTTCCGCGAGCTTGGCGGCACCTTCCGCAAGATAGTGAGGAACAAGCCGCTGTGGATGTTCATGCTCGCGTTCTTCTTCTACATCGATGCGGTGAACACGGTGATCTCGATGAGCACCTCGTACGGCGCCGAGCTGGGCATCGACTCGACTCAGCTGGTGGTGGCGCTGCTGGTCACGCAGTTCGTGGCGTTCCCATGCGCGATCCTGTACGGGCGGATGGCCGGGCGGTTTGGCTGCAAGGCGATGATCGTGGCGGCGGTCGTGGCCTACATGTGCATCGTGTTCTTCGCCGCGTTCTTCCTCGTGTCGGCCGCGCAGTTCTGGATCCTGGCGATCCTCGTCGGCATGTTCCAGGGCGGCATCCAAGCGCTGAGTCGCTCGTATTACGGCAAGATCATCCCCAAGGACCACGCCAACGAGTACTACGGCTTCTACGACATTTTCGGCAAGACCGCGAGCATCCTGGGCACGTTCCTCGTGGCCACCACCACGTCGATCACCGGCAACGCCTCCCTCGGCGTGCTTTCCATCGCCATCCTGCTGGTGTTGGCGCTCATCTTCCTGCTCCTGCAGAAGGATCCAACACAAGCGTAATGTCACCCATCAATCAGCAACAGGAACGCCGAAGCAGCGATGAAACGGCAGATCCTACCGCCCGAGCCGCGACCTGAAACAATTTAGCCCTGCACAACGCACATATTTTGGCAGGGCGGTAGTTGTCGCAAATTCTGCGACAACTACCGTTCGTAAATCGAACGCTATAATCAGAAACTTTCAGATGCTGAGTTCCATGCAGTACCCCCTGTGACCGCAATGCGGGCAGGTAAGCTTGCGTGTCTTGGGCGTGTGTGCGGCGAATACGAACTCTCGCATACCCGGCTGGAAGGTCTCATGGCAAGCCGGACATAGGTACTGCACGCGGGAGCGATAGTACTTCATCGCCGCAACAGTGAGCGCAATCGCCAGCAGAACGGCGACCGGCAGCGGCCACCATACGTCTGTCATCACACCGATGACGAGGCATGCAATTTGCAACAAAGTCGCGGGCAATGCGATTGCCAGTATGACCAAATATGTGGTGCGCAGGGAATGAGTGGTTGTGGTGTTCATAACGGTTGCCATGTCGGTTAATGTTGACGATACGAAGTCAGACGCCGAGACCGTCAGTGCTTTGCGCAGCTGCAAGCAGTCATCAAGACGTTGCTTCTGCTCGGCGATACCCGACTGCAAGGATGCCGTCTGCTGATCCAGCAAATCAACCAGCACCCGTTCCGGCCGCTCGTCCGACAGAATCGAGCGAATCTGCTCTAGCTTGAAGCCGAGTCCTTTGAGAAAAAGGATGACCCGCATCCGCTCGACCTCTGCAGTCCCATACAGCCTTCGGCCGCCGTCGCTGATCTCATTGGGAATCAACAGACCTTTGGCGTCGTAGTACTGCACGGTTCGCACACTCACACCAGTGAGTTTGGCGATGTCCCCTGTGGTGTATCGGCTGTCCGTTTCATCGTCCATCGACATGGCCCAACCTCCTTTCACCAAGCAATATGCCGCATTACGCAACGTCACAAGCAACATATGACGCAACGTCGACCACAAAACCTTCACATATAAGCGGACTGTAGAAAGACATCGACCATCGCAATTGTGCACTGGTTCACAGTGAATACCCCGAACCAGTTAGACGGCAGAACAGAATTACAGCCACACCTGTTCTTCAGGCTTTACCTCGCCGACCACATTGGCCACACGCATGGCATCATTCCGACTCAATCTACCGGCGAATCCCTGTAGATCCGACCGGAGGAACCGCACCAGCTGCGCGCAGCGAGCGGTCGTCAGATGGGTAAGCCCGGCATGCTCATACTCGGGCAGTTGCACATCGCCCGCCCCATGCCAAGTTGGATTGCTGGTCAGTTTCACAGCCACTCCACCGTCGTCGTCGGCTTGTATGACGATGGCGGCCACGTATGGTTGCGTGATTTCGTCGGATCATCCTCGAACCGCACCCGCATGCGATACACGTCGAAGACATGCAGTTGCTCCGGAACCGGCATCAATTCCGGAATATCATGATTATTCGCCATCGCGCCACGCCTTGGGCAGTACGGCAACACCATCGGAGCCCCGGCTCGGATTCAACACCATGGCGTTCGGCACTTCGACCACCGGATATCCCTGTTCGTCGACCCCACGGTACGTAACTCCATTGGCGGCAACATGTCCCGCGTGAGGCAGCACGGGTTCAGGCGCCCTCACCTCGAACGGAATACGACGCTGCGACACCAACTGCACGCTGGCCATATTCACGAACGTATTGAAATTCAATCCCATGGAATCAAGAATGGCGTTCACTTCGGCTTTGAGATCATCATCCATGCGAACAGTGGTAGTGCTCATAATGAATCCTTTCTAAAGCCAATTGTATTACTAATGACTTCTTTTCTCAATATAATCCGTAGGATGCTTAACGCTTTGGCTCTGTTAGACCAAGGTTGACTTAATACATGGAACGCCGCCCACATGATGCGTGGCGGCGTTCCATGGTTACTCCATGAATTTCCAGATGTCGTTGACCAAAAGATTGTCAAGAGTGCTGATCTGTTTCTTGAGAACTTCATCGGTCTTCATTACCGGTCGCAAATCGCAATAGTAGACGCCGTCAAGTGGATTGAGCTTAATGGTGTAACCCTTGAAATGCCCGGTCAGGAAGGTTTGTGCTACTTTTTGATGCCGCATGTTGTTCCCGCCGGCGCGTTGTACGTCATTGAGGAACACCGCGAAATGAGGCATGTCAAGACTGTCGGTCAGCACGTTGTACATGAACTTGTCGATGAATATCTTGTCAATACGATCCTTGCTGGACGTCTTCACCGACCCGATAGCCTTGGTCTCGCCGTCTTTCCTGACAATCAAATCATGTTGGTACGCCATAGTGAACGGTTCGACGCCTTCGACCTTGATGGGCACTTGAATGGTGCCCTCACCGGTTTCGGCCCCGATCTCGTTGAGGATTCTCCGAATGTACTTCTCGAAGAGGTCTCCATTGAGTTTCCTCGCAGTGTTGACACTCGGCAACGAGTCTAAGGTCGCGCCAATGGTTTGCTGACACGTGTAGACGAAATTGTTCAGCGTGCGCCGGGCGTCCATGTCTTCGGCGATACTGCGAATGTCTTTCAACGCCTCCATGACGTTTCCCTCGGCGGCGTCGAACTCTGATTCCGGGATCATCAGATCGGTGTTGAGCGGGCGAGTGATCTTGAAGTTCCCGTCCTCCTTGTACTGGTAGAAGTTGTAGACGTGCTCGTTCGTGGACACGATCACGGCCTGTATCGCTTCCGGTTGCGCGAATTGCAGGTACTCGCGGCAGAAGTTTGCCCAATCAGCAACCGCGGTGAACCGTTCCTTGTCTTTGGCCCATTCCGCCAGTTGGCTCAATGTCATGGTCATCGGATTGATCTTCTTCTTTCGTAATTGTCTCGGTCAAAGGCCATCCACTGTTCGACGGTCCGCGCATGGTCGATGGAATCAAGCCTTTGCGTGGCCCATTGGTTGTACTCCGGGTTTTCGTCACAGGCCAGCCATTGGCGGTGAAGCTGCGAGGCCACCACGGCTGTCGTGCCGGAACCGGAGAATGGATCGAGCACCAGATCACCTTCCGAACTTGACGCGAGGATGAGTTTTCTGAGCAGCTCTTCGGGCTTCTGCGTCGGATGAGGTGTCTTTTCGTTCATTCCGTTGCATGTGGTGGGTATCTCAACGACGTCCTTGGGCTTCGCACCCAATGGGTTCGGCGTCCAGTGGCTTCCCTTGCGTCCGTACTGGGATGAATCCGCCTGGGGATGATCGGGGTATTTCAGCGTGTGCTTGCCGTAGGGGATGCGCACGTCGTCGTAGTTGATGTGCCCGAAATCCTTCTTGCGCAGATGCAGGATGCTCTCATGGGAACGTCCCCAGTCCTTGCCGAGATTCGCCTTGTTGCGGTAGAACCAGACTAGCCACCTGCATGAGGAGAAATACCTCATCGAGGGGTGCTTGAGATCGGCGAGTATCTCACTGAAACCGCACACGTAAAGACTTCCGGTCGGTTTAAGGATGCGGGAAGCCTGTTCTATCCATCGCATCGACCATTCAATGTAGCGCTCTTGGGAGCCGAAATCGTCCCAGTCCGCCTTTTTGATGTTGTACGGTGGGTCGGCGAAAACCATGTCAATGGATTCATCGTTGATGGTCTTCATCCATTCGATGCTGTCCCCCGTAAACAAGGCTCCATCGGAGAATCCGGTCACGTCTTGGTCCGGCAGCTTATGGTCACGGAAGAAGCCGCTCATGTCAGTGGCTTTTCGTTCGGGCATTGTCATGTCCAGCACCGGGTGCTCGGTTTGTTGAACCTTCTTCGGCATCTACTGCTTGTCCTTCGTTTCCTTCTTGACCTCGAACGGGAGCCCCTGTTCCCTGACCACGGCCTTGAGAAAGATCGTGACCGCGCCGGAAAGGGTGAGTCCCAGGTCTTCGAGCACTTGGCTGGATTCCTCTTTGAGCTGAGGATCTATCCTCATGGTCGTGGTGGGTATGCTCGCCATACGCGCCTCCTTGTCCTATGTTTCGATGTTCTGACTGTACATCGTATGCACGATGTCATGCGGCTTTTTGCCAGTAGCCCATGTATGGCGGGACCATGCGCTGGTAGTCGCGGCGGCGGATGCGGTACAGGCCGTTGCCGAGCTGGCGGGCGAGCAGACGGTCGTCGCCGGTGTCGCCGCAGCCGTCGGTGAACGCGCCGAGCCATTGGAACCAGTCCAGGTAGGCCTGCAGATATTTCGTGGATACGCCGTGGAAGCCGAACATGAAGTCCTCCAAACGGGCGTGCAAGGTGTTCACCCTGTTGATCGCGTGATCGTCCGCGTCGGTTTGTGTGAGGTTCGCACCCAGTTCGGCCAGTGGCTTCACGTAGGCCGGAGCCCCGTCGGTGAGCACGTCGGCGCCGCGCCCGATAGGGGGTTTCAACGCGCTCATGGCACGATCCTTGGAGATGACGCCGCGCCCGCACACGGTCAGGAACGAACGCCCCGTGTCATCCACTCCGGTCGTCACACATATCTGCTCCTTCGACAGGCCACGCTTCCTCAATGACTTGGTGCGCTTGCGCGCCTTGCGGGGCATGACGAACACGGCGGACTTCGTATGGTTGCCTTTGAAGCTCTCACGGAAGTACGTCTCGTCCAACCGCACGCACGACCCGGCCTCGGAACGCAGGACGGGAGTGTATCGGCGGATGCACTCGATGACGCGCTGGCGCATGAGGAACGCGGTCTTCAGGCATACTCCGCAACGCTGGGCGCACTTGCGCAAGCTCAGGCAATCCGCGAAGCATTCGAGAAAACGCATCCATACGCCCGCCTTGAGCTTGCTCATGCCCATCACCCGGTTCGTGCGAACGCCGAACGTCCTGTTGCAGTTCATGCACTTCCAACGCTGGGAGCCGTCACGTCCACGCCCTTTGCGGATGATGCGGATGCTGCCGCAGCGCACGCACCGCCTCCATCTGGTTCGGGTCGCTCGTCGCCGCGTCCAACGCGAACCCCTCGTACAGGGCGTCGCGTAACGCCTTGACAGCAAGGTCACGCTCCTGCGGCGTCAGTTCGCCCAGTTCCTTCCTGCCCCTATCGGCTATACGCGCCACCTTGCCCGTTCTCATACCACTATTGTAGCTACTCAGCAACTACAATACAAGTCAAAAAGTCAACCTTGGTCTAACAGAGCCAACGCTTTTGCATCATGACCTTGACATCGGGACAATCCCACGTGAAACCAATCTCTGCCTTTGCGCTCATCAGCTGGGGAGCTCACGGTCACACTCATGCGTCGCAGACCACGAGCCTCGCTCGGCGTGCTGTCTATCGCGGTGCTGCTGGTCGTGGCGCTCGTGTTCCTGCTTCTGCAGAAGGATCCGACGCGAGACTAGAGACGTCTGCTAAGAGCGGGCCGCATGCGACCCGATGAAGGCGCGTACGGTATCCATGCACTCGTCCATGCGCACCAACAGCGCGAGATGACCGCCGTCACCATGTCGGCGTGCGACGCAGCATCGATCAGCAAATCGGCCATATGCCGCTGATACGGCTTGCTCAGCAACTGCTTGAGGACATCGCACAGGCCCTGCATCAGCCGCCGTTCGCCAGACGACAGGTCTTGCGTCTTGCGCATCACGGCCCACGCCATCAGACGCCGGTGCAGCGGCATCGGTATCAGGCGAAGCGTCCGCTTCCACTTGCGATGGCACGCGCCAGTTCGGCGTTCGTCGCGAACCGCTCCTGATAATCGAAGGTGATGACCGAGCAGTCCTCGACGAACCGTTCAAAATGCAGGCAGAACAGTCGGACAGCCCGATTCCACCCGGCAGGAGCACAATCGTTGCGCGGGCGGAGGGATTGCGATGATACCGGTATGCGAAGGGTTCGCCATCCGGCAATCGCATGGTTTGCAACGGATACCGCTCACGAGACGCGGCGAGATCATCCATCGGCCGTCCTTTCCTTGCTATTTCGTCCGCCCGGGCTGCCCGGCGCCTTGTCCGTCGTCGTTGCGCCTGCGATAATCCTTGACCAGCTGGATGATGAGGCTCGCTATGCCGCACAGCACGCCGCCGATCGGCCACGGCAGCCAGAACAGGCCCACGGAGCTCCAGTCGTCATGCAGCATCCACGGCCCCAGAAACAGTAGGCACAGGGCGGTTATCGTGGCCAGCGACATGATGATGCCGCATACCGCACCGGTCAGATTGTCGTAGAAATCATGCCCGGCTGCACGCTCTTTCTTGCCATCGGTATCGGCCTTCTTGTTGTAGCCGTCGATGTCGAGCATGCCGTGCCGTATTCCGCAGTAAACGAAACTGAAGACGGCGACCGAGTACAGCATCAGCATGATCGCGTTCGGCCATCCATCGCTGATGCCCAACACGTCATCGGCGTACACAGTCACCGCTATGCCGATCAGGATTGCCGCTATACCGCCCACGATGCCGACCACCAGCAGACGCGTCTCGCGGCTGCGATCCTCATCGGTGTAGAAATCCTCGATATACGGATGGCGGCGTTTGAACTCGGCGTGCGACATGCCGCCCGGGACCAGCATCGCCAGCCCGGCGATCACACCTATGCAGATGCACAGGAACGTGAGGAAGTCATTGAGCCGCGTCACGCCGAGGATGGAGTTGCTTGAATCGAACAGATTGCAGATACCGACCGCCGCGATGATCGCCGCAACGCCGCCGGAGATGAGCAGCGCGAACCGGCGGCGATGCTCGTCGTAGCCGGTCAGGTCCTGCGGCAGGGTGGCCGTATTGGCGTGCACGGCGGGGCGGGGCGAACCGGTTCCGTACGGTGTCTCGCCGGTCGGCACGCCCGTGAGGCTTGGCTCGATGGCACCGGCCGCACCGAGATGCGCGGGCTCGTCGGCGTCGCCTATACTTCCCTTCGCGTTCCCCGCATGTGCAGGGCTCCCGGCATCTTCACCGGTCACGCCTCCGACAGTCGTGCCGCAGCCGGTTGCCGATGCGCCGTGCGAGTCCGGCTGGCTGGCGCTCACGCTCACGTCGCCGAGCACGAGGTCGTCAAGCGTGCAGCCAAACAGATCGCAGATCATGAGCAGCTTGTCCATTTCGGGGTAGGCCTTCTCGGATTCCCATTTCGAAATAGCCTGCCGCGAGACGCCGAGCAGCATGGCCAGTCGCTCCTGGGTCATGTTGCGTTGGGCGCGCAGGTATTGCAGGTTGGTGCGGAAGCTCATCATCAAATCCCTTCTCAAGTGATTCCATCATGTCATGTTCGGCCGATGACCCCACTATGGCACGCCGTCCGCGCCATCCGCCACCATCTTACGGTTGCAATCGCCGACCATGCCCCGCAACCGTGCGCAACCACAGGTTGCATCGGCGGAATCCCGCCGTTTTGATGTCCTATATCACAATCCTCACGAAATCGATGTTCCCCGCCGCAACCGCCGCCATGCCGTATCGAGGTCGAGCGAGCGGCCCGGCAGCTTGGGCCAGGTGTCCAATCCGTCCCCATATCTGTGCGGGATTAAGTGCACGTGGAAATGCATCACCGACTGCGTCCCATGATGACCCTTCCCGGTGGCAAGATATGCAACGAATCGTCCTCAATGATACAGGCGCGAGTATGATACCGGGCCAATCGGGCATCAAGCGAAAGCAAGTCTCGGGATTCCGGGAATCCGCATCATGCGCACTTGTGCGGGAATATGAGTCATCCTCGCACAAACATCATCGAGAACGATCACCGCACTATGCGTCGTACGAATCATCATCACGCACCGAATCATCGTCGTCGGGCATGACCGCGACGGTCCTGACCTCGGTTTTCAGCAGGTACTTCTCGGCGAAGTCCAATGTGGTGGACACCATCACAACCCCCTTCTTGACGTGCGAACCATCGATATGGCACCGGCGAAGCCCCTTGCCGCCGGCACCCACCATCGAAGCACGTCGCAGGGCGCGACACAAGACCGCGGGCATATGAAAAATCTATGGCTCGCTCAACCGACGCTCTCAAAACTCGCAGATACAGTCCGTCATCGGGCAGCTGGGCCATACGGGCGCAGACCGGTACCGCGATACCAGTCGAGGATCGCCTCATACCCAGGCAGCGCATGGTAGTAGTTCGTCTCCCACACGTCGACGTGCGCGGAGAGCGGGGCGAGCAGATCATAGTATGCGCTTACGTCGAAATTGTCGCCGCCGAGATTGTAGTAGCGGCGTATCTCGCTGATCCACTGCCGCCATTTCGGCTCGCACGCGGTCTCGCGCATGATGATGTGCGGCGGCAGGTTGATGTTCTCGGTGAATTGCGCCGGCGTTAAGCCGTCACAGCATGGAGGGCAGCACCCGTTCATGATTCGGCACCCATTGCAGGCAGGCGTTGGAGAAGACTACATCGAAATCGGTGTCGAGCTCGTCGAGCGACCCGGCGTCCAGCACATCGAAATCGCAGTCGGGGCGGAGCTTGCGCGCCGAGGCGATCATGTCCGGGGAACTGTCGATGCCGAGGATCCTCGCCTGCGGGTATAGGCTCGAAAAAACAAGAAACGCCCCTCCCGGAAGGAGGGACGTTCTGTTCTGTGGAGCTAAGGGGATTCGAACCCCTGACCCTCTCCATGCCATGGAGATGCGCTACCAGCTGCGCCATAGCCCCGAAAACCGACCACCGTAGCGGCCGTGGGTGATGTAGGAATCGAACCTACGACCCCTTCCGTGTGAAGGAAGTGCGCTAGCCGCTGCGCCAATCACCCAGTGCACACCGAAGTGAACTTCGGCATCCGTGGGCGATACAAGATTCGAACTTGTGACCCCTTCCGTGTCAGGGAAGTGCGCTACCTCTGCGCCAACCGCCCGGGTCTGCGTGCCGACCGGCCGAATCGCTTCAGCCAGCCGAATCTGCGAGCGGACAACGGGACTCGGACCCGCGGTCTCAACCTTGGCAAGGTTGCGCTTTACCAACTAAGCTATGTCCGCAATGTCACCTTGACAGGCAACAGGGGAATACATTACCCGACCGCCTGTACAAACAGGACAAAAATCGCGACACGCCTGAAATTCCGCGGAATCGGTCACCGCTCTTTGTTGCTGACGGGCAGCCCCCCCCCCAAAAAAAATGGCATTCATGAACAGCAGGTTGCACACACCGAACGCCACGGTGTTGGCCCGCGTGCCCTTGTAGATGCCCCAACTCATCACCGTCATCGGGCTCATCCATGCCAGCGGGAGCAACGTCCATCCCAACGCGACCATCGAGATGATGTTGAGGATGAATGCAGCGAGACGTAGGTTGCGGTCGCCATTCGTCATCGGGTACGCGCCCGGCGAATACGGTTGCCGTCCGGCGTCACCTGCTGCGCCGGCGCGAAATCACCGGTCCATTCCTCGCCATCCCACCAACGCATCAGCGAGGGATCGCCCGATGGGTCCGGATACCAGCCCGGCGGCATGTTCATGATTGCTCTCGTCCGGCTCGGGCCGCTTCGCTCCGGCTCATGCCGCTCGCCTGCATCTCGCCCGCGCCTCGCCTATTCCGCCCGTCACCTTCATCGGCCACGAATCACCGCGCCGCGCCACCGAAGGCGCGATACTGGCAAACCTGCCTCCATCGTACAGCCCCGGCCACGCGCGACGCACATAATGCGACATCATCGCGCCGCATGCTCGCCCCCCCCCGCCCCCCCCGAATGCCGCCTGTCGCGCGGTTTTTGTACCGCGCTGAGAGTATTCAAGAGAGTATGACAGTAAATTCCTCGACCATGGTCAAAGAGTTCACCAATCCGCTGAAGGAACCGATCGACGACGATATCAACCTGTTTGATTTCCTTGACCGCCGCGCCCAGCGCGACCCGGACGGCTCGACCGTCGAATACAAGGCGGACGGCGGCTGGAAGTCGTTCTCCGCGACGCAGTTCCGCGACCTGGTGATCGCCCTGGGCAAGGGTCTGATCGGCTTGGGTGTGAAGAAGGGCGACGCCGTGTCAATCGTGTCGCGTACGCGCTGGGAATGGACCGCGCTCGACATGGCCATCATGGCGGTCGGGGCGCTCACCGTCCCGGTCTACGAGACGAATTCCGACGCTCAGGTGAGCTGGATCTTCAACGATTCGCAGGCCACGATCGCGTTCGCCGAGGACGACGGGCAGCGCGACAAGATCGAATCCATCCACGATGAGGTGCAGTCGCTGCGCAAGGTGTTCGTGATCGAGGCCGGCGCGCTCGAAGCCTTGCAGGCGTATGGCAAGGAAGTGAGCGACGAGGAGTTCTGGGCGCGCAAGAACGACGCCCACGGCGACGACCTCGCGACGATCGTCTACACGTCCGGCTCCACCGGCACCCCCAAGGGCGTGGAGCTGTCGCACCGCAATCTGGCGTTCCTGTGCCTGTCGGCCATGCAGTACATGCCCCGCGCCTGCGCGTGGCCCGACCGCCGTCTGCTGCTGTTCCTGCCGCTGAGCCACGTGTTCGCGCGGTTCATGGAGCTGCTGAGCTTCTGCGGCACGCTGACGTTGGGACTGAGTTCCGACATGAAGACGATCGTCAAGGATTTCGAGTCGTTCGGCCCGACGCTGCTGCTGGCGGTGCCTCGCGTGTTCGAGAAGGTGTATAACGCAGCGTCGCAGCGCGCCGGCAAGGGCATCGCCGGCAAGATGTTCCTGCGTGCGGCGGACGTGGCGCGGGATTGGTCGAAGGCCGAGCAGGCCGGTGAGAAACTGCCGTGGCGGGGGCGCCTCGCCCACGGGTTCTACGAGTTGGTGGTGTACAAGAAGATCCGCACGATTTTCGGCCCGAACGCCGACTTCGCCATCACCGGCGGCGCCCCGATGGACGCCAACCTTTCGCACTTCTTCAACGGCATCGGCATGCCGCTGCTTGAGGGCTACGGCATGACGGAGACCTGCGGGCCGGTGTGCGTGAGCCTGCCGGAGAACAATCGGATCGGCACGATCGGCATGCCGATGAGCGGCGTCACCGCGGGTATCGCGGACGACGGCGAACTGTGCGTACGCGGCCATCTGGTCTGCCGCGGATACCACAACCATCCCGATGTGACCGCCGAGCAGATCGTCGACGGCTGGCTGCACACCGGCGATCTGGGCGACATCGACGAGGACGGCTTCATTTCGATCACCGGCCGCAAGAAGGATCTGATCATCACCGCCGGTGGCAAGAACGTCTCCCCCGGCCTGTTGGAGGCCGCCGTGATGACATCGCCGGTTGTGAACCAGTGCCTGGTCATCGGCGACCGGAAGCCGTTCGTGGCCGCGCTGGTCACATTGGATCTCGCCGATGCGAACGCGTGGCTGAAATCGCAGGGCGCTCAGGAGGAGTCCGACCTGGCGTCGCTGGCCCGCAATCCGATCGTGCACACCGAAGTCGAGCGTGCGGTGAATCAGGCCAATGAGGGCGTGTCTCGCGCCGAGTCGATCCGCAAGTTCGAGATTCTGCCCGACGAGTTCACACAAGACAACGGCATGCTGACGGCCAGCCTGAAGACCCGCCGCGCGCAGATCGTCGCGCACTACCGAGAACTGATCGACACTGTGATCTACGTGCCGAAGAAGAAGTAGGCTCACCCGGCCTGCAGTCGCCACGTTGTTTCCTGTTTGCTTGTTCCAGTGTTCGCGCATGCGGTTGCTGTTGGCTGCTCCCGCTTTGCGGTTGCAGCTCGCGTGTTCGGGTCCGTTGTATCCGTCGCGCCGGTCGTTATGTCCGAGGTCCCATGCTTGGCCGCGGGTGACGGGCAGGCGGCAGTGGGTGTATGAGCATCTGCGTAGTGCCATTTGTTGTTTGTCTAGTCCTGCGGTCGTTAAGATTCGCTGCGTGTCGCGTGTTCTCGGGTTGCATATCTCTCGGCGTCAAGCAGGTCACCGAACGCCTCGGCATAACCAGTGGCGGCCTGCTCAACCTCAAGCTCCCCGAACCCGACGCCATGATAGGCCGCACGCGCGGCTGGCTCCCGGAGACGATAGACGGATGGAACGCGAAGCGTCCCGGTCGGGGCGTCGGCGGAGGCAGACCCCGAAAAAACAAGTGACTGGCATACGCGGTTGGCTGCGAACCAACGACCTGCGGTTTTGGAGACCGCCGCTCTACGTCTGGTGCGCACCAAGCGGTATATGCGGCGTTCGGCGCGCCGCGTCAATCAGCCGACGGCACGCCTGCCGCGGCAACCGAAATCGTCTGTGCATCAACACTAACAACCGTTCGCGCGGTTCGCTAGAGGTCGTGAGGATTTTTCGCCTTTCGCGCTCTTCCCGGGCATGCCGGCCGCGCTTGGGCCGTGCAGCCGGCTTGGAATCCAGTCGGCACAGGGTATCCGCAGGGGAAGCTGCGCTGCGTTTGCGCCGGCTGCTTTCACGCATCGGCATGACTCATTTCGCTCGCGACGCGCCGGCCGGGTACGGCGCGGATGCCGAATTACCGGCATCGCCGCGGCGTCCGCAGGCGCGTTGACGCTGGCCACGTCGGCGTTCATGTTCCGATTCGTCCTTGACACGCAGGCGCCGCTTTCGATGATGAAACTGGTCAGGGCCGGTAAGGTTCCCGGCGCCAAGCTGGAGGGCGCGCGCCGTGATGCAGCCGAGGAGGCAAGGGCCGCATTGGTCGACGGTCGACCGATTCGTCAGCGATGCGCTGGCCGGATGAGCCGTAAAGCCCGACCGGCTGGGCCATTTACGGGCTGTGGAGGGCGAACAGAACGCGAAAATACGGGTTGAAATAGCCGAGATCCACAATTCCCCGTGCGAAATCGCCGTTTTTCGAGCTCAAAACGGCGATTTCGCACGGGGAATTGCCCAGAACGGCTATTTCAACCCGTAATTTGACGAGGATGATGGGGGCAGATAGGGGGCAGCGATTGCGGTTGGACGCTTTCACTTCGCGCTGAGCCTTGCCCGGCTCATGGCTTACATTGTGGTCGCATCACTGCCGTCGGAGCTGTACGAGGAACCGGAACCGCTGGAGCTGCTGCCGGAGCCACTGGAACCACTGCCGAGCTGGCTGTCCGACTTCCCTGAGCCGCCATACTGCTGAAACTGCCTATTGCCGAATTGGCCGCCGCTGGGCGGCTGCCCCATGCCTCCGAGCATCTGCATCTGCTGGCTGCTGCCTGTGCCATCTTCGTCGTCGGTCAGCGCGTTCACCGCGAGCGCTCCACCGACGCCGCCCACGAGGCCGCAGACCAGAGACACCACGGCGAGCAATGCCCACGTCTTACCGCTCAACGCGTGTTCGCCGCCCTTCGAGCCTTTCGGTGTCGGGACCTGACCGCCCATTGCTCCAGGCATCGGCCCCGGCCGTTCCAATCCGCACACAACGGCATCCGGCCGCCCTGCGCGTACCACGCCGCACGCGATCCCTCGCCGTAGCTCCCCGGCATCGGACCATTCGGAGCATAGCCGGAACTGCCCGGAGCTGCCGCGAGCCTATACCCAGCCGAGCCATATCCGGCGGTTCCGCATCCAGCAGCCCCGGTCCCGGCAGCCCATTCGGCGTCTCCCAGACCAGCCGCACGATTCCCCGCATACTCGTCTGTACCGCCGTTGTCTGCCGCAGCCCGGCCACCATCGGCCCGACCAGCCGCGGAACCGGGCTCCACGCCCCAGCCGCCCGCCGGACCGTTAGTCACCGAACCATCGGCCACAGCGGCGTCATTCACAGCCGCTTGACGCTGCTCCGAACCGGTGACGTTCGCCGCCGCCTCGATAGCGACGCCCTCGATGGCACCATCCGCGCCGTTGCCGCTCTCGCCGCTATTCGCATTGTTGACATTGTTGCTGTTGTTGCTGGTCATGATGACTCCTTTGAAAACTGACTGATGAAGTGATTGCTGATGTTGATGTCTGGCACGCCGCCATGGTTATGCCATCGTCCACGCTGTCGATGTGCCGAACCGGCTGTCGAACTCGCTGCGGTCGATGGTGTCGCTCGACAGCTCCGTGTCGCTCCCGGCCGAGACCGAGGTCGAATACGAGCCGGTCACCGTGACGGTCACGTCGCCGCTGCCGGAGACCACGGTCTTGCCGTTCGCCACGATGGTGACGGTGTTGCCGTCGCCGCCGGAAGCGACGTTGAGCGCGGAAATGGTCGTATCCTTCGCCACCACCCACGTGGACGTGCCGTCGACATTCACAGTGATGGTGGCGTCGCTCGCCGTGCCCGTGCCGGAGCCGGCCGCCGCGTTGTCCGTGAGCGTCGCCGCGGCGGTGTCGAAATCAAGCTCAGTGTTGTTCTGCAGCACCACATCGGCGGTCGTGTTGGTGAAGTAGAACATCGACCCTGAGCCGATGGCGGAGCTGAGTGTGGAATCGACCGACTGGAACGTGGCGTGCTCGCCGGTGCTGGCTTCCGCGTCGCCCGAGGTGGACTGGTAGATGATGATGCCGTGGCGATCGGGTCGGATGCGGTTTTGCCGGTGACCGTGCTTTCCGACGTCGAATCCTTGATCAGGATCGTATTGAGGCCTTCCATGCCGGCGATCTGGCTACCGGATGAGGTTCCGGAGACGTTGTTCACCTGAATGTCGCCGGTGGAATACAGCAGCGGGGAGCCGGAGCCGGCGGTGCTCAGCGTCACATCGGCGAGAGAGATCGATCCGCCGCCTCGATCGGTGGCGACGATGGCGCTGTGGCCGCCCTGCGTGTCCGCGGTGATCTTGTTCGCCAATATCGTGCCGCCGTAGGTCGCGTCCAGCCCGCGTGAATTGTCGGCCATGGTCTCAATCGATGTGTCGTTGACGAGCGCCGTTCCGGAATCGGTGGCGAAGACGCCGTTCGACCCGGAGCTGGAGGCGGTGATGTCGGTACCGTCGATGACGGTGGTGGAGTCTTCGCCGACGGTGAGCGACACCGAGTTGGTGCCGGAATAGTCGTATTGCATGGTGTTGGCGCCGCCACCGAAGTTGCCGCTCGGCGGCTGCATGATTGAGGCGGAGCCAGCGGAACCGGCTGAGAGGTGCCGAATCAACCCCATGCCGCCGGCACCCGCGCACAGGCCACCCGTGAGGGCGACCATCCGCCTCGTCGCGATTACCGGCGGTCGACGCCGCCGCGAGCCGCCGGGGCTCACATGGGGTTGCATGTCATGGGGTTTCATGGTCGTCGTCCTTTCCTTGGATTGACTCCATTGAACGACGGCTTTCCTAGCGGCCCCTACGCCTGACGTTGAACCGTCCTGCAACCTTGCGGAACGGTTTTCGAATGTTTTCTGGATGCTTTCTGGATGCTCTTAGACGGAACGCGCTCTCAAAACTCGCAGATACAGCCCCAGAATCGACATTTTGGTGCTGTATCTGCGAGTTTTGAGAGCGCGGTTTCGCCTACAATCCGTATTCCTCGCGCACGAAGCGCTCCAGCACCGGAATCGACCGCTTCACCTTGTCGGTGTCGATGCAGTAGGCCATGCGGAAGTACCCGGACACGCCGAAGCTGTCGGACGGCACCAGGATCAGGTCGTATTCCTTGGCCTTCATGCAGAAGGCGTTCGCGTCGGCTTCCAGCGCCTTCGGGAAGATGTAGAACGTTCCGCCCGGGCGCACCACGTCGAAGCCGATCGAGGTCAGCGCATCGTACAGCAGGTTCATGTTCGTCTCGTACACGCTCAGGTCGCTGGTCTCGTCGATGATCTTCGCCACGGCGAGCTGCATGCTGGAGCTCGGGCAGTTGTGGCCGGTGCCGCGTGAGATCTGCCCGCACATCGGCACGATGAGTTCGGCGTCGGTCGCCCGCGGGTTGACTGCCACGTAGCCGATGCGCTCGCCCGGCAGGCTCAGCGACTTCGACCAGGAGTAGCAGGTCAGCGTGTTGTCGTAGAACTTGGCCGGGTACGGCTGCGTGCCGCCGTCAAACACGATCTCGCGGTAGGGCTCGTCGCTGATCAGGAAGATGTCGTGACCGTATTCGGCCTGCTTCGCCCGCAGGATACCCGCGAGCCGGTCGAGCGTTTCGGCCGAATACACCGCGCCGGAGGGATTGTTCGGCGTGTTGATGAGCACGACCGTCACCTCGGGGTTCAGCGCCGCCTCGAACGCCGCGAAGTTGATCTGGAAGCTCTCGATGTCGGCGGGCACGACAGTCAGCCGCGCGCCCGCGCCTTCGACATACGGATGGTATTCGGGGAAGTATGGCGCGAACGTGAGCACTTCGTCGCCGGGCTTGGTGACGGCCCGCAGCGCGTGGGCGAGCGCACCGGCGGCACCCGTCGTCGGGAAGATGTGGCCGGCCGTGTAATCCATGCCGAAACGCCGGTTGAGGCTTTCGGCGATGGTGCGGCACGCCTCCGGGTTACCCAGCGACGGGCTGTATCCGTGGAGCGCGACCGGATCGGCGGTCTCGTACATGTCGATCATCGCCTTGGTGAAGCTGGACGGGCACGGCACGCTCGGGTTGCCCAGCGAATAGTCGAACACGTTGTCGTATCCGATTTCGGTGCCCCTTGCGGTCGCGTATTCACTCAGGGTTCGAATGACCGATTTGCCGCCGAGCATGGCTTTGTATGTTTCGTTGATCATGGCACAACCTCCCCGTTGGACTCTGGTTTCGTTTTTACCACCGACCACGCACAACAGGGCATGTCGCCGGTTGTTGTTGGGTTCGCGCGGGTTGGGAACCGGGTATATTGACGGGTAACCGGTCACCCGCCCGGCCCTTAGCGGCTCCGGACGACAAGCATAGCCCCGCCGCGGCGGAAAGGAGGCGCACGACGCCCAACATCATCGATTATGCACGTTCCGAGACCCGCCCGTTCGGCGTCGACGCACCGTTCAACGCCGTCGACGCGCTGGTGCTGGCGTCGCTTGTCTATCAGGACATGCCGGCATGCGTGCGGACTCTGGCCGATGTCGAGGCACGATCCGGCACATTCCGCAGACGTCTGAGCAGCATCGACGTGCGCCATCCGGTGCGCTCGATTCGCCATTTGGCCGCCCCGGAGTTCGGCGACGCAACGCTGGCTTCGGTGTCGGAGGCGCTGACCCCCGATGATTTTCATGTGGAGAGCGGCCATAACGGCCTCGCCGACCCGCGCCTGACGCAGGAGCTGTACGCCGCCATCGGAGTCAATCCGCGCTTTGCCTGCGTTCGCGTGGACGCATCCGATGAGCATTTCAGCGAGGAACAGCAGATGCAGTTCGCCGCCGTGACCATGCTGCTGCCGGGCGGCACTCTGGCGGTGGCGTTCCGCGGCACGGACGACTCGTTCGTGGGTTGGAAAGAGGATTTCAACATGGCGTTTCGCTACCCGGTGCCCGCACAGCATGCGGCGTGTGAGTATGTGTGCGCTGTGGCGCGCCTGTGGCGCGGCCCGATGGTGCTGCTGGGGCATTCCAAGGGCGGCAATCTGGCCGTGTATGCGGCGATGAACGCGCCCGAGCCGGTGCAGCGGCGTGTCACGGCGGTGTATTCGCTGGACGGGCCGGGGTTCCCGTCGCAGATCGTCGGCAGCGATCCGTATCGGAGCGTCATGCCCCTCATCGTGAAGATCGTACCGGACTCCTCGATTGTCGGCATGATTCTGGAGACGCCCGAGCCGATGCGGGTTGTACGCTCCGACCAGAAGGGCGTGATGCAGCATCTGACGTTCTCCTGGCAGGTCTCGGGCAATGATTTCGAATATCTGCCGCAGGTGTCGCCGAGTTCCCAGCTGTTCAACCGGTCGTTGAACGGCTGGCTGGAATCGCTGAGCACCGAGGACCGCGAGCGCGCGGTGGACGCCCTGTTCTCCGTGCTGCGGTCGAGCCATGCCGACAGCATTTCCGATCTCATGGCGGCCGGCCTGAAGGCCGTTCCCACGATGATCAACACGTTCGTGGGTCTGTCGGAGGCGGATCGCCGTCATCTGATCGAGGCGATGGGGCTGCTCATGGCCGCGGTCCGGTCCCGTTCCTCGCGGTAGCCGTCTCGTGCCCGAACCCTGTTTCGCCAACCGAGAAAAATGGACAGTTCGCCTATTTTCCGATCATCCGCCTCACAATCCGCCCTACAATAATCCATATCACACATATAGACATAGTGCCCAATAAACGATAGCCGCACGTCACGCAGGAAGGGAACCATCATGCCGCGCCCACGCAAGGATTCCGAGATACTCTCCGCGACCGAACGCCTCGAAAACGCGTTCTGGGAGCTGCTCGCAGACCACGAATACCGCAAGATCACCGTCACCGAAGTCGTACGCGAGGCGCATGTCAACCGCAACTCGTTCTACTACCATTACGCCAGCCTGCCGGAGCTGGCCGATTCGGCGATCATGCACGCCGTGGAGCACTCGACCGTGCAGGCGCCACGCGCCGACCTCAATCCCGACATCGAATGGAGGCGCCAATGCTCCCTGGTGATGAACGACCCAGTTCAGCGGCAGCGGCTCGACCGTCTGGCACTGCTCGCCGGCAGCCATAGCTCGCCCGAGCTCATCGAGTCACTGAAGGACTTCGGCCGTCTGATGATCATCAACGACCTCCAGCTCGACGCCGACAACCTGGATCTGAAAACCGACCTGATGCTCGACTTCACCGTCGGCGGTATCCTCGCGGTGCTGCGGCGGTGGCCGGAGCTGAGCAAGAGACTCTCGGTCGACGACCTGCTCAACGAGGATGTCGCCGTGCTCGCCATGGGAGTGTACCTGTCGATGTCGAAGGAGAACATGCTGGCCTACTGGAGCCGCATTTTCAAAGGCGACATTCCAGGAGATTTCAAAACCGCCCACTAAAGTAGCTTGCAGAGCAGTCGCCGCCGCGGGGTGCGCGACGCGGACGCGACCCTGGAGGCGACATGGATCAGATACTGCAATGGTTCGAGGCGAACGCCGGGAAAATCATCTTCCTGCTGGTGGCGATCGTCGCCGCGCTGTTGATCACCAAGGGACTGGCACGAGTGATGCGCAAGGTGCTGGATCGGACGGACATGCCGAGCGCGTCGATATTCATCAACATCATGCGCGTGCTGGTGTGGATACTGGCCGCGTCCATCGTGCTGCAGCCGGTGTTCGGCATCAGCCCGACAACACTGATGACCGCGCTCGGCGTCGGCGGCATCGCCGTGTCGCTGGGTCTGAAAGACACCGTGGCGAACGTGATCTCGGGCTTCGGGCTGATGCTCGGCAAGGTGATACAGCCGGGCGATCTGGTGTCGGTCGCGGGGACGGCCGGCGTGGTCAAGGACATCACGTGGCGGCAGACGGTGGTGCGCGAGCGCAATGGCAACGAGATGGTCATACCCAATTCCGTGCTCAACACCGCGTCGCTGGAGAAGCTCACGCCGTCCAATGAAGGATGCGTGACGATGACGTTCACCGCGAAGGCCGGCAGCGACCCGGCGCACGTGACGGAGGCAGTGAAGCGCGCGGTGGCCACGGCCACCGCCGAATTCGCGCAACCCGGCAGCGAACCACTCGTCAAGCTCACCGGTTTTTCGCCGTACGGCATCGAGGTGCAGGCGCTGGCGTTCACGCGCGACGGCGTGTTCCTGTCCACCATGCGCGACGCCATGGCCCGCGCGATAGCTGGATGCGAGTTCGTGGAGCAGCGCGCCGCGGTCGGCGAATAGGGGTCGCGGCGCGTTCGGACTTACGCGCGAATCCGGGCACCACAGCGCCTACACACGCACCATGCAGCGTCACGCTGTGCGGGTCACGTCACGCAGAGCGAGCGCACAGAGTGACGCATACTCCAAGAACGTTGAAAAATAAGGCTTCTCACGAACCGTCACGCTGTGCGAGCGCTCGCCGCGTGACGCGACCCGCACAGCGTGACGCACTTATGACGCATTGAGGGGAAACCGGGTATTGAGCCCGGCCTCCCCTCATCGCGGCTCAGTCATTATGCGGCCATCACCCGGCCATCACTTGTCTTCGGTGACGTCTTCGACCGTGACGTCGGCATCGGAACCGGCATCCGGATCCTCGGGCATGGTACCGAGTTCCAGATGCTCGCCACCGGTCTGGTCGACGAGCACGGTGTCGCCGTCGTGTACCTTGCCGGCGAGCAGCATGCGCGCCAGCTGATCGCCGACCTCGGTCTGCACCAGACGGCGCAACGGACGAGCGCCGTACGCCGGGTCATAGCCGGTGTTGGCGAGCCATTCGCGAGCCGCGTCGGTGACGTCGAGCTTGATGCGGCGATCCGTCAGACGCGAGGCCACCTGAGCGACCTGGATGTTGACGATGCCGCCCAGCTCCTCACGGGTCAGCGGATGGAACATCACGATCTCGTCCAGACGGTTCAGGAACTCCGGCTTGAAGTTCATGTGCACCGCGTCCATCACGGCCTTCTTCTTGGCGTCCGCGTCCATGTCCTGGTTCACCAGGAACTGCGAGCCGAGGTTCGAGGTCATGATCAGGATCGTGTTCTTGAAGTCCACAGTCCGGCCTTGGCCGTCGGTCAGACGCCCGTCGTCCAGCACCTGCAGCAGCACGTCGAAGACTTCGGGGTTAGCTTTCTCGACTTCGTCGAACAGCACCACCGAGTACGGACGACGACGCACGGCCTCGGTCAGCTGGCCGCCTTCCTCATAGCCGATGTAGCCGGGCGCGGCGCCGATCAGACGGCTCACAGACGCCTTCTCCATGTACTCCGACATATCGATGCGGACCATGGCCTTCTCGTCGTCGAACAGGAAGTCGGCGAGCGCCTTGGCGAGCTCGGTCTTGCCCACGCCGGTGGGGCCGAGGAACAGGAACGAGCCGGTCGGACGGTTCGGGTCGCTGATGCCGGCGCGCGAACGACGCACCGCGTCGCTCACCGCCGCGATCGCTTCCTTCTGGCCGATCACGCGCTTGCCGAGGTAGTCCTCCATGCTCAGCAGCTTCTCGTTCTCGCCCTGCATCAGGCGACCGACGGGGATGCCGGTCCACTCGGAGACGATGCCGGCCACCGAATCGGCGTCCACATGGTCGGGCACCATCGGCTCGGGCTTGGTCTCGCCCGTCGCGCCGTCTTCCGCATCGGCCTTCTCGGCCGCGTCCAGCTGCTTCTGAATCGCCGGAATCTCGCCGTACAGGATTTTCGACGCCTCGGCCAGGTTGCCCTCACGGGTGAACTTGTCAGCCTCGACGCGCTTGGCGTCCAGCTGGGCGCGCAGGTCGCCGACCTTGTTGTGGCCGGCCTTCTCCGCATCCCAGCGGGCCTTGAGGCCGCTCAGCTTCTCGCGAGTGTTCGCGAGCTCGTTCTGCAGCTTCTCCAAGCGCTCCTTGCTGGCCGGATCCTCGGCCTTCTTGAGCTGCATCTCCTCCATCTCGTAGCGCGTGACCTTGCGCTGCAGCCCGTCGATCTCCTCCGGGGAGGAGTCGAGCTCCATGCGCAGGTGCGCGGCCGCCTCATCGACCAGATCGATGGCCTTGTCGGGCAGCTGACGGCCGGAAATATAGCGGTTCGAGAGCGTCGCGGCGGCGACCAGCGCGTCGTCGCCGATCGTCACCTTGTGGTGCGCCTCGTAACGCTGCTTCAGGCCACGCAGAATCGCGATCGTGTCCTCCACGCTCGGCTCGCCCACGAACACCTGCTGGAAACGACGCTCAAGCGCCGGGTCCTTCTCGATGTTCTCGCGGTCCTCGTCCAGCGTGGTCGCGCCGATCAGGCGAAGCTCGCCGCGCGCCAGCATGGGCTTGAGCATGTTGCCGGCATCCATCGAGCCTTCGGCCGCGCCAGCGCCGACGATCGTATGAATCTCGTCGATGAACGTGATGATCTGGCCGTCGGCGTTCTTGATTTCGTTGAGCACGCTCTTGAGGCGCTCCTCGAACTCGCCACGGTACTTCGAGCCGGCAACCATCGACCCCAAATCGAGGCTGATGAGCTTCTTGTTCTGCAGCGTGGTCGGCACATCGCCGGCCACGATACGCTGGGCGAGGCCCTCCACGACGGCGGTCTTGCCGACGCCGGGCTCGCCGATCAGCACCGGGTTGTTCTTGGTGCGGCGGCTCAGGATCTGGATCACACGGCGGATCTCCTGATCACGCCCGATCACCGGGTCGAGCTTACCCTCCTTGGCGCGGGCGGTCAGATCGGTGGAGTACTTCTCCAACGCCTTGTAGCTGCCCTCAGCGTCCGGGCTGGTGACCTTGGCGCCGCCGCGCACGCCGGGGACGGCCTTGCGCAGCGCCGCGGCCGTCACGCCGTTCGCTTTGAGGATGTCCGCGCTCTGGTTCGGTGCGGATGCGGCGATGCCGATGAGCAGGTGCTCGGTGGAGACGTACTCGTCGCCCATCTGCTGCATCTCCTTCTCGGCCTGTGCCAGCGCCGCCGTCAGCTGGCGGCTCCCCCGCCGCCGCGGTGGGGGGGGCCCCCCCGCATGAGACTCGCCTGCGGCTGCGATGTGGTGGACCCACTCGCCGCCGGCATCTTAACCAGAGCATTGCGCACCGCGGCGCCAATCGCCTGCGGGTTGCCGCCCGCCGCCTGAATCAGTCCATGAATCACGCCGTTTTCCTGACGCAGCAGCGCATCCATCACGTGCAGTGTCTCGACCTGCGCGTTGCCCGCGGCAGACGCGCTCTGAATCGCATCACCGATGACTTCCTGGGCCATGGTGGTGAACTTCTGTTCCATATCAACCTCCGTATGTCTCATGCGCCTTGGCGGCCGCGGCCCACGACATCCGAACCGCCCCGCACAGCGCTTTCCGTCTGTGTCTGATACGCACAACCGATTCGGCACCCATTCTATTCCCGAAAGTTGAGCGCACGCGACTCAAGTTTTGCACTGATTTTGAAGCGCCAAAACGCAATGTGGATAACTCAAATCCGTGCGACACGCTCTCAAAACTCGCAGATACGAAACCCGAAACCGCCATTTTCCGCCAAAAAAGTTCTCGTATCTGCGAGTTTTGAGAGCGGTCATGTTTGAGATCAACGAAGAACCGCCCCGCAGCGACTGTCACGTTCAAAACCACGCGGCGGACGCGCGCGAAAGACATCATTCCCCGCGTATGGCCCAATACGGACGCCTCGGGCGCAACCATCGAGGTGCATGGGCTCCTATGCACCTCCCCCGAGGCGCTGTTCGCCCAAATGGCCAAAGAGCTGTCCCTCGAAGACCTCATAGAATTCGGCGACTCGCTGGTATGCCGCGACCCCGCACACAGACGGACCACTCTGGCCGAACTCAGAAAATTCATCCACCCATGCGACTCGTTCCAGGGGCAAAAACAATGCATCAGGGCACTCACCCAGATTCGCGAGAACACCGATTCCCCGGCCGAGACCCACTTGCGCCTGCTGCTCAAACGGTATGGATTCCCCGAGCCAATCATCAACGTCCCGGTCGAGGCGACGGGCGATGCCGCGCACGGCCCCGCAATTTCGGACGGCCTGCGGCCGACCCAATCCGGCCTCGCTGTCGCTTGGCTCGTGCGCCGCGACAGCACACTGTGCTGTCGCCTAGCCGCGCACGACCACGTTGCGGAGGGAACCGATGCCGGCTACGTGGACGATGGGCTCGTCGCCGGGATCGAGGTGACCGGAGGCGTTCGGGGTGCCGGTCATGATGACGTCACCGGGCAGCAGGGTCGAGAACGAGGAAATCGCGGCGATCTGCTCGGGGATGCCGTGAATCAGGTTCGCAGTGGTGCCGCTTGCCATCGGCACGTCCTCGCCGTTGAGCGTGAAGGAGATCTTCGCGTCCTTCCAGTCCAGCTCGGTCTGAATCCACGGGCCGATAGGGCAGGACGTGTCGAAGCCCTTCGCCCGCGTCCACATCGGATCCAGCCCCTGCAGGTCACGCAGCGTCACGTCGTTGACGCACGTGAAGCCCAGCACGTAGTCCATGGCCTTCTCGACCGGCACGTTCTTGGCGATACGCCCCATAATCACCGCCACTTCGGGCTCGAAGTTCATATCGTTCGAATACGACGGGATGACGATCGGATCGTCCGGCCCGATCACCGACGTGGAAGGCTTCGAGAAGATCACCATGTCTTCCGGCGCGTGAGCAATCTCGGAGTGCCCGCTCTCGTGCATGAACTGCGCGTGCGCCTCGTAGTTCTTGGCGAGACCGTACACCTTGGAGGGAATCACCGGCGCGAGCAGCCTCAGCCCATCGGCGTCGAGCGCGTACCGCTCCCCTGTGGGCTTGACGGGCGCGGCTCCGAACGGGTATCCGTCCAGTTCGATCAGGTAGTCCTTGCCGTCGGCCGGGTCCTGCTGGACGAAGGCATAGCGCGGCTTGTCGTTGAGTGAAAAACGTGCGATTCTCATACTCACCAGTGTAAACCAGTGCGAGTGCAATCCTTACGAAGAACGCGCATACGACAAGGCGGGGCGGCCAATCATGACCGTCCCGCCTTGTCGGATTCTCGCGAGCTGGACCCGCTTACTCCGTGTAGCTCTTGTCGAACAGCGTCTTGCCGCTTTCGGTATGCAGGTACACGCGCACCTTGGCGTTGCCGCCGGTGTCGCAGGTTTCGTTGAGCGTCTGCGCCACCGACTTGAACGTGCTGTCCATCCCGTCAAGGCTCGACGTCATCATGTCGCCCATGCTGCTGTACGTGTCGGACAGCGTATAGTCGTACACGAGCGTGTTGCCTTCCGCGTACGCCTTGATGCTGATGCCCATGCCCTGGTACGACGAGGTCATGCTGTCGAGCTGCGACTGGATTTCGCTGGAGTTGACGAATTCTTCCAGTGACGGCTTGCCGGAGCTGGAGGATCCGTTGAAGCTGTCGTTGTTGAGATCGTTGTTGGTGTCGTCGGCCCCGTTCTGCAACGCGTCGTCGAGGTTGTTCAGATCGTTGCTGCTGGATCCGTCGGAGTTGCCGTTGCTGGAGCTGTCGCCATTGGATTTGCTGTCGCCCTGCGTCTGGCTGGTGGACGTGTTGGGTTTCGCGTCGGCGCTGCTGTCCTTCTTGCCGCCGATGACACCGGTGGCGAACAGCACGACTACGACGATGACGGCGATGACGGCAACGACACCGGCGGTGATGCCGGCGATGAGCGGGCCGCGGCTCTTCTTCTTCGGCGGTTCCTGCTGGTACGGATTGCCGTAGCCTTGCGGCGCGATTGCGGGCGGCTGGTTCCCGTATTGCGGGTCACCGTACTGGTTGGCGCCGTATGGCTGTCCGTACGCGGCGGTCGGCTGCTCGCCGCCGTACGGTGCGGCCGGCTGACCGTACCCTCCCGGAGCCCCGCCGGCAAGCGGCTCACCGTATGCAGCGGTAGGCGCGCCGGCACCATACTCCGGCTCGGGCTGCTGACCATAGGGCGCGGCAGG
>OAUR01000095.1_pt1 | contig 35086 bp, 37 predicted proteins | sample 1476311 | NCBI WGS metagenome assembly OAUR01 (sample SAMEA2580058, study PRJEB22360) | human gut metagenome | biome: human gut; feature: human-associated habitat; material: faeces | place: Denmark | collected 2008/2010 | reverse complement strand
CCCCAATTTTTTGACTAAGCTTCAAGACAATATTACTTCCTTAATGGAAGAATTAAGTCTGCGTTTTAATACACAAGAAGTCGATCGTCTTGTCCGATTAATCAATGATAGTCGAGAAGTTATGATTTTGTGTTCAAGCAATATTACAGGTAGTGTAAAAACATTCCAACAGCGAATGGTTATCTTCGGCAAAAGAATTACTCTATTAACGTCAAAGAGCGATCTGACGTTAGCCTTGGAACACTACCAAGATCCCTTGATCATTGTTTTTTCGCTATCGGGTCTCTTCGTTTCTTCCATGCTTGAAATACTAAAAGAAGTCAAGGCACCAACGATTTTGTTTACAAATAATAGAAACCCAATCTATAACCGCTATTTTGATAAATTGTATCATTTAAGTTCACAAACACATGAAAAAGAAATTAATGAGCTGCTTTACTATACGTATGGCATTGATTTCGTACTTGATCTGCTATTCAATGGTTATTTACTTAAATTTAAGAGAGAAGGCAATGGGCATGCATTATAAAGATAAACCACTATTTCCAAAGGATTTTTTATGGGGCGCTTCAAGTGCGGCGTGGCAAGTTGAAGGGGCTGTAGCAGAAGATGGGCGTTCAACTGCGATCATCGACTTAAACAGCAAAAAGAAAAAGCCCTATACAGATAATTCGATCGCCGCTGATCATTACCATAAATACAAAGAAGATGTCCAATTAATGGCTGATGCGGGCTTTACTTCATATCGCTTTTCGATTGCTTGGCCTAGGATCTATCCTGATAATTCAGGGGTGCCCAATCAATTAGGCATTGACTTTTACAATCAGCTGATTGATGAATTAATTGAACATGGCATTACTCCAATCGTCACTTTGTATCACTACGATATGCCAGTCTGGGTTGATGAAGAATTTAATGGTTGGTACGACCGAGGCATCATTGATGCATTTGACCAATATGTTAGAACCTGTTTTGAGTCATTCGGCGATCGTGTGAAATACTGGCTGGCAATTAATGAGCAGAACATGCAAATTGTCTATGGAGACTGGTTAGGAGTATGCAAATACCCAGAGACTTGGTTCGAAGATAAGTGGAAAGTCAATCATATTATGAACCTATGTCATGCAAAAGCGGTGATTGCGTGTCATGAATTGGTTGAAGACGGCAAGATCGGCCCGGTTCCTGGGATGGTTCCGTTTTATCCTGAGTCAGCAAAACCAGCAGATCAGATTGCAGCGATGAATGCAGAAGAACTGACGGAAAAAATCTGGAATGATTTTAATGCAAATCGTGAATACAATGGTTTTATTAAACGTTATTGGAAAGAAAATAATATTGACCCAGATATTCGCCCTGGGGATATGGAATTGGTTGCACAAGCAAAAATCGACTTTTTCGGCATCAATTGTTACCGTAGCAATGTAGCGAAGGAGTCACCAGTGGCATCCGATCATCAAGAAATTGGGTTGAACAAATCGGGGATAAAAGGGGAATTTGTTTACCCAAATTATCCAGGGATTTTTGCGCAAACGGTCAATCCTTTTGTCGAGACAACCGATTGGGATTGGGAGATCGATCCAGTTGCTATGCGTTACTTGTTACGCTACATGGAAGACCACTATCATTTACCAATGGTGATTACTGAGAATGGTTACGGGGCGCATGAGAAGCTAGGTGAGGATGGAAAAGTACATGATCAAGAACGAATTGATTTTTTAAATGATCAGATTTATCAAGTCGGATTGGCGATTGAAGATGGCGCAAAAGTCTTTGGTTATAATCCATGGTCCTTTACTGATCTTTTGAGTACGGGCAATGGGATGGCGAAACGGTATGGACTTGTCTATATCAATACAACTGATGAAGAGTTACTGGATTTACGTAGAATCCCGAAAGATTCTTACTATTGGTATAAAGAAGTGATCCAATCAAATGGTCAAACGTTAGTACGTCCAAAAGGATGAGAAATGAGCGATAGAAGAAAGAGCTTCTATCGCTCCTAAAACTACTTTTGTGAAAGCGGTTTATAAAATAAAGTGAGGATGAATCACTATGTCAAACTATCATGAACTGGTTGTGTATATTATAAAAAATATCGGAGGAATCGAAAATGTTCAAACAGTCAATCACTGCGCTACTAGGCTTCGGCTGCAGTTAAGTGATCCGACCGCTTTTGATGACAAGCAATTAAAAGAAAATAAACTTATTTTGGGCACAGTGAGAAGAGGCCATGAAGTTCAACTGATCATCGGTCCTGATGTGCCAAAAGTATATGCAATTTTTACAGAAAAGCGAAATCAAATGAATGGTCAGACGAAGGAAGAACGAAAAACGAAGCGCACCCTCAAAGACTACGGCTTGCTGGTTGTCGATTTTATCAGTGGAACCTTCGTTCCAGTTCTACCGGTATTGGTAGCTGCTGGGCTGGTATCGGCGGTATTGAATATTGGCGTGACCTTTTTCGGACTTGCAGCTGACAGCGGAACCTACACGATTTTAAATGCTATCAATGATGCGGGTTTTTATTTTCTACCGATTTATATCGGTTATAGTGCTGCTAGAAAACTTGGAATCAATGGACTGATGGGTATGTTCCTAGGCGCGATCCTCGTCCACTCATTGATCAATGGCGTGGAAGGGTTGAATTTCTTAGGAATCGCTATCCCAACGATGATTTATAATACAACGACTATTCCCGTAATATTTGGTGTTTTGTTTATGGCGGTAATGGATCGAATCGGGGATAAGTTTATTCCGCAATCGATCAAGTATTTCGTCAAGCCATTATTAGTTATTTTAATTACCGTACCTGTCACATTAATCGTATTAGGGCCAATTGGAAATGCAGTGGGCGGATACATTGCTAGTGGTTTGAGCTTTTTATACGACAAACTCGGCTGGTTTTCAGTTGGTGTCTTAGGAGCAATGACTCCGCTATTAGTCATGACAGGTACCAATCAAGCGTTGTTCCCCTTGGTCTTTGCTATGTTAGGAGACTACGGCTATGATTCATTTGTTATGCCAGCTATGCTGGCAGCCAACGTTGCCGTGGGTGCATCAGCCTTAGCTATTTCTTATACGGAAAAAAATACTGAAAAACGAGCTTTGGCTCTTTCTTCAGGACTGACTGGTGTGATGGGGATTACCGAGCCGGCTATTTTTGGCATCTTGATCAACTATCGAAGTGCTTTTATAGGAGCGATTCTAGGTGGTGCAGTAGGTGGGATCATGGCAGGGTTTGTTCAACTAAAACAATATGCAGTTGTTTCACCAGGTCTGGTTGCGATCCCGACTTTTATCCCGACAGATGGTTCTGGATTCAATAGCAATTTTTGGTTTGCAATCGTCGTCATTCTTCTGGCTGTATGCGTTTCTTTTACTACAACGATTCTCTTAGAACGAAAACGAGTTCAAGCAAATCAAATGAGTAAAGCCGAAGATGCTTTGAAAGTCAGCAGCCCAATATCGGGAAGTGTTATTTCTCTTGAGGCAGTCAAGGATCCGATGTTTTCGGAAAAAATGATGGGGAATGGAGTGGCGATCATTCCTTCTGATGAAACCATAGTTGCTCCTTTTGATGGCTATGTGATTATGACTACACCCACCAAGCACGCGATTGGCTTAAGAGGCGAGAATGGGGTCGAACTTTTGATCCACATCGGGATCGACACGGTTCATCTAGATGGAAAAGGATTTACCCTTTATGTAGCTGAAAATCAATACGTTAAAGCTGGAGAAAAATTGATTTCTTTTGATGAAAAAGAAATCAGTGCAGCAGGCTATGATCTAACGATTCCCATCATTGTCACCAACACAGCTGATCATGAACCCTTTGCTCAGACGATACAGCAAAAAGTAAATAGCAGCGATTATTTATTTTCAGTTCAATAATGGGTTCCCAATCAATTCTTTTTCAAGCTCCTAGGCGCGGACCTCAAATATACCTTCAAGTGAAAGCCCTGTCCTGAATTTTCAGCAGGGCTTTTTATTTGATGCCCTTTCTTTATCGCCACCAATAAAGTGTATAGAAAAATTCCAGAATATTTCGAAAAATACCATTGCTTATTTATGGCAAAACCATTAGTATTATTAGAAAAACTGATGGTGAATCGATGATAAAGCGAGCCTTTAACAGTGAGAAAGCCGAATCAGTGGCATGAAATAGGAGTGATAAGTGTGGAAGAGTTATGGAATGTATTGAAACCAGCCGAACAAGTCGAACTGAAATTAAGAAAATTGTATACGCAGCATCATTTTTCACCTTATCACTCGAACAATTTTGAAGAGTATCGCAACTATCAGCAAAATGATCAGTTCTTGCGTGGTTCTTCCATCATCACGTTTACAGGCACGGATGGCAGGACGATGGCGCTAAAACCCGATGTCACCTTGTCGATTGCCAAAAATACACCTTCTGGAGAAGCGCGCAGAGTGTATTATGTGGAGGATGTCTATCGACAGGATCGTCAAGCAGGGGAATACCAAAAGATCGATCAAATCGGTTTGGAGCTCATTGACCAAATCACATGGGAAGATCAACTGGAGGTTGTAAAACTGGCTTGGGAAAGTTTGGCTCAGGTGGGAAAAGGGACCTTGGATCTGTCTCATATGGGGATTTTGGATGGCATCTGCCAACGCTTCCCCGAAGCAGATCGACAAAAGGTACTGCACTGCCTGCGGGACAAGAGTTCTCATGGCATGGATGCACTGACTGAAAAAGCTGGCTTGTCAGCAACAGAAGCTGAAAAATTGGCGAAACTGGTACGTTTGTCAGGTGATTTTGAAACCAAGTATCAAAAAGCCAAAGAGCTGCTGGCAGAGTATCCACAAGCACAAGCTGGTTTAGCAGAACTAAAACAACTGTATCAAGCATTGCAAAAAGAACAACTGTCAGCCTCCATTCGGATAAGGCTGGATTTTTCAATTTTAAATGATGCCGATTATTACAGTGGCTTGCTGTTTCAAGGATTCATCGAAGAAGCAAGAGAGACGATTTTATATGGTGGCCGTTATGATCGCTTGATGAGTCGCCAAGGCAAAGAGCAAGGGGCGATCGGTTTTGGTATGAAGCTCAATCATGTAGGGCAAAAGGCGCCGACTGACAACGAAAGTTCAGGCTATTTGAACATTGCGTTACCTAAAGGCCGCATGGGGGATGCCGTATACGATTTATTCACGAAAGCTGGAGTTGCTGCGCAAGGCGTCTTCAAAGACAATCGCCAACTAATTTTTTGTGATGAAGAAAACAAGTTGCGCTTTTTCTTAGTCAAGCCGAGCGATGTGGCAATCTATGTGGAGCACGGAGTGGCGGATATCGGTGTCGTAGGCAAAGATATTTTAATGGAAAGCAAGGCAGAAGTCATCGAATTTCTTGATTTGCATATGGGGGTCTGCCGTTTGGCAGTAGCTGCGCGTACGGATTTTGAGGAAGATTTCTCCCGCCCGCTGCGGGTCTCCACAAAATATCCGCAGATCACCCGCCAGTTTTATCAAGGGTTAGGTCGCTCGGTGGAATTGATCCAACTGCATGGATCCATTGAATTGGCTCCTTTGTTAGGTCTCTCCGATGTGATCGTTGACATCGTCGAAACGGGGACGACACTAAAAGAAAATGATTTAGAAGTGATCCAAGACATCGCGCCGTCTTCAGCGCGTTTAGTGATCAACCACGCCACGTGGCGTTTCAAGCAAGAACGCATTCAAACAGTGATTGAGAAGGTGAGGGAGCAATTATGAGAATTTTTTCGACCCAAAAAGATACGATCGAAACGATTGTGGCAAGGAAAAAGTCGGAAACGAAGGATGTTTCAATCGTTGTCGCCCAAATCATTGCCCGTGTTCAGCAGCAAGGAGATCAGGCGTTGTTCCAATTAATTGAGGAAATCGATCAAGTGACCTTGTCTTCCTTAACCGTCAGTCCAGGGGAGATAGACGAGGCTGTCCAAGCCGTCTCCCCTGAGCTGCTTGAGGTGATGGAACAGGCAAAAGAAAACATTTTGGCATTTCATCAAAAGCAAGTCCAGCAAGGCTTTGTCTTGACGAAGGAAAATGGCGTTGTGATGGGACAGCGGGTTTTGCCACTAGCAAAAGTCGGGGTCTATGTTCCTGGCGGCACAGCAGCTTATCCTAGTACGGTTTTGATGGATGTCCTGCCCGCAAAAATCGCCGGGGTCAAAAAAATCGTTATGATCACACCGACGGACAGCCAAGGAAAAGTTCCAGCTGCTATCTTAGCGGCAGCTTCCGTTGCTGGAGTGGATGAAATCTACAAAGTCGGTGGTGCCCATGGCGTAGCGGCATTGGCTTATGGGACAGAAACGATTCCCAAAGTCGACAAAATCGTGGGACCAGGAAATATTTATGTCGCCACAGCGAAAAAAATGGTGTACGGCGAAGTTGATATCGATATGATCGCAGGGCCCAGCGATGTGCTGATCATCGCCGATGCCAGCGCAAATCCTCGCTGGCTGGCAGCGGATCTTTTGGCACAAGCCGAGCATGATATCTTAGCGCAAGCCATCTCAGTCACAACAGAAGCAGCCTTGATTGAACAAGTCCAAGTAGAGCTTGACTTGCAGCTGAAGCAACTGCCCCGAAAAGACATTGCTGCTGCGGCGCTTGAATCTAGCGGAAAGCTGATCCTAGTCAAAGATTTGACCGAAGCACTTACCATTGCCAATCAAATCGCCCCAGAACATCTTGAATTAGCAGTGGCAGATCCTTTTGCTTTGTTGGGACAAGTAGAAAATGCGGGCAGTGTCTTTTTAGGACATCATACACCAGAAGTGCTGGGAGATTATTTTGCTGGACCAAATCATACCCTACCAACAGAAGGGACCGCCCGTTTTTACTCACCGTTATCAGTGGATGATTTTATTAAGAAAAGCAGCTACTTGTATTACCCAGAAGCAGCCATGAAGGCGGCTGGTCCAGCCGTAGCATTGTTCGCAGAAACCGAAGACTTGATCGGCCATGCCCGTTCGATCAATGTACGAAGAGAGGGAGAAAAATGACCTTTTTACATCAAAAGTATCACAAGCTGACTCCTTATACACCAGGGGAACAAGTAGACGAGCAAGCCGTTATTAAACTGAACACCAATGAAAGTCCTTATCCGCCAGCACCAAGTGTTCAAGCAGCGGTTGCCGATGCCACCCACAAGCTGAATCGTTACTCGGATACTGCTGCTGAAGTGGTGACAACCCCTCTGGCTGCTTATCTTGGCGTTACACCAGCCCAGCTGTTTCTCGGTAATGGTAGTGACGAAGTCTTGTCCTATCTCTTTCAAGGCTTCACGGAAAACGGCATCGCCTTTCCCGATGTGACCTATGGGTTTTATCAAGTGTATAGTGCCTTGTACCAAGTCGCTGCCACCGTTGTTCCGCTGCAAGAAGATTTCTCGATTGCGTTAACGGACTACGATTCGCTCAAAGGGACTGTCATTTTTGCCAATCCCAATGCGCCGACTGGGGTTTATCAAGAACAAAGCGAAATTTGTGCCTTTCTAAAACGGCATCCCGATCGCTTAGTGATTGTCGATGAGGCCTATATCGATTTTGGCGGCTCTTCAATGGTTTCTATGATCGATCAATACCCAAATCTCTTAGTCGTGGGGACGTTTTCAAAATCTCGGCAGCTGGCAGGGGCACGCCTAGGCTTTGCGGTTGCTAATGAAGGACTGATCCAAGACTTGAATCGGTTGAAATTTAGCTTGAATCCTTACAATGTCAATAGTTTGACCCAAGCCGCTGGTGCAGCCGTTTTGCAAGAACAAGCGTATGTCGATGAGAAAATCCAAGCAACGATCCAGGTGCGTGAGTGGAGCAAGCAAGCCCTAGCGAAACTCGGCTTTGAGCAGACCGACAGCCAAGGAAATTTTTTGTTTGCAAGGCACCCTGCGATTGCTGGTGAAGAGTTGTATCAGGCACTGAAAGAGCAGAAAATATTCGTCCGCTGGTTTAATCAGCCCCGCATCAAAGAGTATTTACGGATCACGGTAGGAACGAAGGCCCAGATGGAACGATTGATGACGGTGTTAACAACGATCATAGAAGAGGTGAAGGAATGAGAAAAGCAGAAGTTACCCGCAATACGACTGAAACCAAGATCCACCTGCAGTTGACGATCGATGGTACTGGTCAGCAATCAATCAAGACTGGTGTGGGGTTTTTAGACCACATGCTGGAATTATTTGTCCGCCACGGTCGCTTTGATTTGACGTTGGTCTGTGATGGTGATACAGAAGTAGATGCCCATCACACAACAGAAGACGTTGCCATCGCCATTGGCCGAGCGTTTTCAGAAAGTCTTGGGGAGCGACGAGGCATCAAACGTTATGGCAGTATGCTGCTGCCGATGGACGAAGCCTTAGTCATGACAGCGATCGATATTAGCGGTCGTGGCATGGCAGTCGTAGAGTTGGCGATACCGAGCGAAAAAATCGGGCAGCAGTTTGATACGGAATTGGTTGAAGAATTTTTCATTGCTTTTGCCCGTGAATTAGGTGCTACGATCCATCTCCATCAAATCGCTGGCAAAAACAGCCACCACATTGTGGAAGCTTGTTTTAAAGGATTTGGGCGTGCTTTAGGTGAAGCAGTAGCGATCAATCAAGCAGCCCCAGATGAGATTCCTTCAACCAAAGGGACGATCCAGTGAGTCATGAGGGAAAAATGATTACGTATCTTCCACACAGATGGATGAGATAAGGAAAGGGGCGTATTATGTTAGCAATCATCGACTATGGGGTCGGCAATTTGTTCAGCTTGTCTCGTTCGCTGGATTATTTGGGTGTTGACTGCCAAATCACGCGTTCACTAGCAGAATTAAAAGCTGCTGACCGCATTCTTTTACCCGGCGTAGGCGCTTTTGGCGATGCCCGCCAAAAGTTGGCAGAGTTCTCGCTGATCGAACCGATCCAAGAATTGGCAGCAGCTGGCAAACCCTTTTTAGGCATTTGTTTAGGGATGCAGCTGTTGTTCGACAGCAGCGAGGAGTTTGGCACACATGCGGGGCTCGGTTTGATTCCAGGACGGATCGTTTCCATGCAAAGCGTCTTTGAAGAAGCCAAACTGAATCTGAAAGTGCCACAGATTGGTTGGAATCGGCTGACTGTCAGAAAGGAAAGTCCTCTCGTCAGTGGGATAGGGGAACAAGACTTTGTCTACTATGTCCACAGTTATTTTGCTACTGATTGCCAAGAGTATGTCATAGCAGACAGTGACTATGGTCTAGCAATTCCCGGTATTGTGCAAAAAGACAATGTCTTCGGCACTCAGTTTCACCCAGAAAAAAGTGGGGCTGTCGGGTTGAAGATTTTAAAAGCATTTACGGAGGTGCCGCTATGAAAATTTTTCCAGCAATCGATCTGTTAGATCAAAAAGTGGTCCGTTTGTACCAAGGAGACTATGAGCAAAAAGAAGTGTTTGGGGATGATCCAGTGGCATTTGCTCGTTCCTTTGAAGAAGAAGGTGCCAACTATCTGCACCTCGTCGACTTAGATGGTGCCAAAGCGGGCAAACTCCATTACTTTGATGTCGCAAAAAGCATCGTCCAGCAAACCAATCTGTTTGTCGAAGTTGGCGGTGGGATTCGTGAGGAAGAAACGATCCAGCATTGTTTAGCAGCAGGCGTTCATCGGGTGATCCTCGGCACGATTGCCCAGAAAGACCCAGCATTCACAAAAGCGATGCTCAAGAAATACGGCAACAAGATCGCGATTGGGGTCGATGCCAAGGAAGAAAAAGTGGCCGTGGAAGGCTGGCTCGAGAAAACGGCAACAGACGCGTTTACTTTTTGCCAACAATTGGTGGAATGGGGAGCGCAAACGATCATCTTTACCGAAATCTCGCGTGACGGTACAGGAGAAGGCATCAATCTGCCCTTATACGAAAAACTCAATCAATTAGATTGCGACATCGTGGCTTCTGGCGGCGTGGCTTCATTGGCAGATATCAAAGGATTAAAACAGTTGGGCATCTCTGGCGTGATCGTTGGGAAATCCTTATATAACGGCAGTCTCCAATTGGCGGATGTCTTAGCAGCAGGGGAGGCAGAAGCATGATCGCCAAACGAATCATTCCTTGCCTTGATGTGCGAGATGGGCGAGTCGTGAAAGGAGTCAATTTTGCTGGCTTAAAAGATGTCAATGATCCAGTGACTTTGGCGCGCTTTTACAATGAACAAGGCGCCGATGAGCTGGTTTTTTATGACATTACTGCTTCTGCAGAAGAACGCGGCTTATTCACGGACATTTTGCAGCGCGTGGCGTCAGAAGTGTTTATTCCTTTGACGGTGGGCGGTGGCATCAATCAAGTAGCAGATTTTGAACGAGTCTTAAACTGTGGCGCCGACAAAGTCAGCGTCAATTCGGGGGCGCTTCGCAGACCAGAGTTGATTGCAGAAGGTGCGAAACGCTATGGCAGCCAGTGTGTTGTTTTATCCGTTGATGTTCGCCGAGTCGGTGAGAACTGGCATGTGTTTGCCAAAGGCGGACGGGAAGATACAGGCTTAGAAGCATTGGCATGGATTCGCCAAGCTGAGCAGTTAGGTGCTGGTGAACTAGTCATCAACAGCATGGATACCGATGGCGTGAAGCAGGGGTTTGATCTCGACTTGCTGAAAGCTGTCAGCGAAATCACCAAACTGCCGATCGTCGCATCAGGTGGTGCTGGCAAAAGTGCCGATTTTATCGAGCTGTTTCAATTGCCAAATATTGAAGCAGGGCTGGCAGCTTCGATTTTTCACTATGGCGAGGTAAAAATCCCAGAGCTGAAAAAACAATTACAGGCCGTCGATATTCCCGTACGAATCGTATAGCGTTGGCGTTTTGATAGGCAATAGAAGGAGTGGATAACATGGTGCAAGTACGATTTGATGAACAAGGATTGGTTCCAGTGATCGTGCAGGATGTGGAAACGAATGAAGTTTTGACCTTAGCTTATATGAACCAAGAAAGTTTGACCTTGACGTTGAAGGACCGATTGATGACCTTTTATTCTCGCAGTCGCCAAGAATTGTGGCGCAAAGGAGAAACCAGCGGCAATTACCAGCATTTAGTATCATTGACCGCAGATTGCGATCAAGATGCTTTAGTCGCCAAAGTAAAAAAAGACGGACCTGCTTGCCATACAGGCACAGAAAGCTGCTTTACAGAGGTGCTTTATGATACAGAATCCTCTCCGACCATCGATGCGTTGTATGAGCTGATAAAAGGTCGTAAAGATACGCCGCAAGAAGGCAGCTATACCAGCTACTTGTTTGAAAAAGGCAGTGAAAAAATCTTGAAAAAAATCGGCGAGGAAGCAACCGAGGTCGTGATTGGGGCGATGAAGGAAGACTGCCAAGAAACCGTTTATGAGATTGCTGATTTGGCGTATCATACATTGGTTTTAATGGCAGAAATGGGGATTGATTTAGCGGCTATTCGCCAAGAGCTTGCCAAGCGTCATGTTGTGGATAAGAAAGTCAAACAAGAACGGATGCAATAACGGTCAGGGTTTTTCAGTAGAAAGAAAGCAACTGACGATAAAAAAAGAAGCCCTTCAGCCATTGCTTGAAGGGCTTCGCAACCGTGGCGATAAAGTTGATCTGCTGGTACTTTGAGTGAGCACACAAACTGGCTATTTGTTTTCCAACTCTTCGATCAATTCTTTCATTTCTTTGATTTCTTTTTCCTGTGCGTCAATGATTTTTTCTGCAAGTTCTTTTACTCTTGGATCAGACAAATCGGCATTTTTACTGGTTAGAATCGCAATCGAATGATGGGGAATCATGGCTTTCATCCAGGCCGTATCTCCCACGGCGGTTTGGCTTCTGACCATAAACAGTGAACCAAAAAAGAGTACAACACTGACAACTAAAATTCCGATATTCATTTTCTTGTTGTCATACATCTTCCACATAAATAACAGCATGATGATCGCCATCATCGCGCCCATCATTAGTGCCATAAATAGGCGGGTTTGGCTGAAAAAGATATGATCGAGGGCGTAGACATTGAAATACATCATACAAAACATAATCACCGTCGATACCCCAATCATTACCAAAAATTTCCCGTATTTCTTCATTTCTTTCCTCTCCTTTTTGTGTACAAAATAAAAACAATAAAGCAATCCAAAACATCATCGGAACAGATGCTTTTTTTCGTTTATTGTTTTGTTAGAATAAATTTACTCCCTAAATCAAGTATAGCGGAGGAAGTAGAATGAGAGAAGCGATATACATTTGAACGAAAACAAATGGGTTCTTAGAGTAAAAAAGCGAAAACGGGATTACTCGTCTAGGTTTATTTGTTATAATCAACCTAAGAAATGGATGGTGTATAGAATGAATCACAATGATCGCTTGACGCGTTTACGCTATGCTTTGGATATCAAGGATACCGACATGGTGAAAATTTTTGAACTTGGCGGCGCTTCTTTCACAAAAGAAGAAGTAAGACAATTATTGAAGAAAAAAGATCCTGAGACCTACGAGATTGAGTGTACCAATGAAGCCTTTGAGCGTTTCTTAAATGGTTTGATTCGCTCGCAACGAGGAACAAAGCCAGATGCTGCAGAACCTGTCCTAGAGTTGAACAATGGCAATGTAAATAATTTGATGCTGAAGAAAATAAAAATCGCCCTTTCCCTAACAACAGATGAAATGCTGGGCATTTTCGAGCAAGCGGGAGTTAAAGTTTCAAAAGGTGAATTAGGCGCCATTTTACGAAAAGAAGGCCATCGCAATTACAAACCATGTTTAGACAAATATGCCCGCAACTTTTTAAAAGGATTGACGATCGAGTATCGGGATAACTAGTAAAAAATCAATAATAGGCTGAACTTACAATGGGCCGCCCAAAGAGATGCATGTTATGTGTCTCTTTTTTTGTGTGTAAATTAAAAAAAACAATTTAAATCAGTGATTATAACGCTAATGGGACTTATAGTGAAAATGCGCAAGAAGTTACCTATGTTTATGAACGTAGTGATGCAGCACTGGTTATCGTAAGATATGAAGACATGGAAGGAAATCAATTAGCTGAACCAACGATCCTTAATGGAAAAGTTGGCTTGTCTTATGAAAGCAACGCCAAAGAAATATCTGGCTGGCGGGTTTCAAAGACGCCTAAAAATGCAAAAGGTACCTTCAGTGATGCCGTCCAAGAAGTTATTTATGTTTACAGTGCTGATAAAGAGAATGAACCGGGAGAAGATTCAGGAAAAGATACACCAGAATCAGAAAACAAGACGCCGGACGAAGAGAACGGGAATAGCTCAGGAAATAACAGCAAGCAAACAAACACACAAACCAAATCAAAAAATAAGTTGCCTGCAACAGGAGAACAACTTACAGGTCAACGAATCATGGGCTTTTTGGGAGTCATCACTGTTCTGTTTTCTTTCGTAGTAATTTTGAGACGAAAAAGAAAAACTGAAAATTAAAAGCTTTTCAATAGAGAGGAAAGAGTATCCAGAATTGATTGTTTTCTGGATACTCTTTGTTTAACCCTATTTAAATATGAGCGAGAATATAGGTTTTTATCAGTTATCTTTCGAATGTTACGTTCTTGAATTCATCATTCAAGCCATCACGATAGGCAATAGTCAAGACTAATTTTCCTGTTGTTTTGTCATAGTCTTCCACGTTTAGTTCTAGAGAGAAGTTCTTAACATTGGCATCAATATAAGAAACAATTTCTTTTTCTTCCTCACCGATTTTTATCGAAAGTGTGCTTTCTCCTAATAAATTCGCCTCCTCCAGAACTGTTTTGGCTGAGCGTATTTCAGGCTGATAGAAGACAGTGTTTGTTTGAGTTAAATAGATTCTACTTATTCGCAACGGAACTGTGATCTTTCCAAAGTCATTTGAGACAACGATCCCAGGTTTATTACTAGGGGAGACAAAGACAGCGAGACTTATTAAAATTGGAACGAGAATACTAGCAACACTTGACCATACTATTTTTTTTGATATTTTCATTGATTTCAGTTCATTCAGCGAAGCATGAACACCTGTCCCCCCATTCGTTTTAATTAATGTAAGAAGTTAGCTTGATTATGGCGAAGATACTTTAAAAATAACTGTACTAATTTTCAACTTTATATAAGCGTAATTGATAGAAAGTAAAAGCTTTTGGAATTGTTGAAATGCTCAAAGGCTACCTAACTCTTCGATTGTAAATACTCCTAAAAACCGACTCTCTTATTATCGTAGCAAAATATACGGTTTTTTACTTTTATTATTATAAAATAATTTTTTGATAAATAGCGCTTTGGACTGTTTTGTCGTCTTAAACTAGCTGTTAGAAAGAGCAATGTTCTCCAGACGTAGTAACTCGTAGTTCTAAGTAGTTGTAGCCATGATTTTGCTTATCCTAAATGATTCAGAAGGTGATAGTTTCAGAGACAGCTTCTTATAAAATGAAATAAGTAGTCAATGAATACACACTGAATGAAAATAGATCGTGAAAGGAGTATAATTACCTTAAAAATAAAGTTAAGAGGTATTATTATGTATAAATTTCTTTTAACTAAATTAGACCAAGATGTTTATGAATTGTTTGCGCATTTTTTTGAGCAGGCTGTGGAGCGTGAAAAACTAAATGTTCTTGCTGAAAAGACAAACTTATCAAAACGACGAATCGTCTTAGTTTTTGAGCGAGCACTCGATTTGCAAACGGCGTATCCTTATTTTGAGATTGCGTTGCATGAAGGTAGAGAGATGACGCTTTATTTTGCGCCGAATTTTCTTTTGTCTAAGCTTTATTCGGTCATGCTAGAAGAAAGCATGCCATTTCAAATTTTAGACAGACTCTTTAGTGATAAGTATGTGTCGCTGGAAGAAACCGCCCAACAACATTATGTCAGCAATCGCACGGTTCAAAGAAAACTAAAGGAAGTAGAAACGATTCTTGAAAATTATCACATTCGATTGAACCTAAAAATAAAACCGCTTTTTGTGGGCGAAGAATACCGCATTCGGCATTTTTTCCACATCATGTATTGGCAGATCTATGATGCAACGAACGTGCGTTATAGTGGATTGACGAAACAAAGTGTCAGTACATTGAAGAAAAAGTTGACAAGTTATCCCAGTTTTTATCGCGGGATTGATCAGGAGAAATTTGTTCAATTGTTGGCGTTAAGTATTTATCGTTTTAAAAGAGGCTTTCCTGTAAAAGAGATTCCTCAAGAGATGAGGGAGATGAGGCATCTGACGATTTCCTTTGAAGAATTTAAAGAAGAGCTGATCAAGCCATTGCTAAGAGACAATTTGATTCTAAATGGGCTTCCAGAAACAGAATTTCTCTTCTTGTATTATATGTTTTCTGTCATGACGACGTACTTACCTGAAGAGATTCCTAGTCAGTTAACAATTGGGGATCATTTTTCTCCACGAGCAATCGCTGCAGCAAGGCTATTTGCGGAAAACGCTCAGAAAGTTTTTCTCGTTTCTGAAAGCAATATTGATTATCTGTTGGTCAATGCCTTGAATATTCATTCGGTTTCGCTTCTTTTTGCATCGAAAAATAAGATCGATGCCTTTGGAAAAAGCACCACGGACAAAGATTATCGCCGTGTCTTTCCTAAGATTTTTCCGTTTGTTCAGGAGATGTACGAATCGTTAGCGCAACAATCACCAATTTTTTCAACCATGTATGAAGCGAACAATCGCTTGCTTTTTCAATATAGTATGCTTCTTTCTCTGGTAGCGAAAATTGATCGTTCTACGGTTCGTATTTTTCACGAATCAAAATTCGGAAAAATCCAAGAAATCAGACAAAAGGAATGATTGAAGCGCTGGTTTGGGTACACACTTTCATTTGTTTCCGAAAATCCCGATTTTGTCGTGACAGATTATCCCGTCAATCGGCAAGCTTTTATTGACCAAAATCCCAACGTCCAATTTTTTAAATGGAATAGTTTTCCAACGGGGGATCGCTGGCTTGAACTGATTGAAGCAGTTGAAAAGTTCCAGAATGAGTTTAGTCAAAAACATACGTAAAACTGTGGATTTCACAGTATGAAAAAAAGGAGGATTCTCAAAACCAGAGAATCCTCCCTTTTTTTAGTAGGAAGCGAAAAGTTTTGCACAGCGTTTCTCAGATTTCCTATGTAGTTTGTCAATCGCTCAATCGGCTATTGGGCTTGTTTACTTTTATGAAACTAAAATTGATACGATCCAACCCGAAGGTATCTAACAGGACTTTATTTGCTTCTAACAAACAAATGATTGGCGTCTCCTTTCCTAAAAAACATGTAATAATGCAGGCATAAAGATCTCGGTCAACAGAAACGTTTTACGAAAAAGCGAAGGTAAGAAAGAGTGTTCGAATCCTCTATTTAACGTAATGCTAGTGATTTCAGCCTAAAGGTCGATTTCCTTTCAATATTTCCATAGAGTACGCATCGACGTATTCGTTCCAACGATAAACACATAAACAGGATTTTACATAAGATTCACCAATCAATAGAACAGGAGGACTAAAGATGGAGTCAGCATTTAAGATCCATTCAATGGAAGAATATTTAAACTTCTACATGGAAGAAACGGAGCGGCTTTTTTTCAAGGAAGAGTTTCCAGAACTCAAAGAAAAGATTCTTGCCAATTGCTTCGAAATCAAACGAGCGATCCAAGAAATCAATCACGAAAACTTTTTTGAACAGTATGCGAGAATCAATACATTAGAAGCAGAGATTTTGATTATTTTGGAATGCAGTGAATTGCGGGGGAGTGACAATGTGGTCCCTTTTGCTGAGGCAGAAATTTTGCAAGTGGCGAAACAAGATAGCAAAACCTATTTTAAAGAAAGATGTGGGCTGACATTGATCGCGCCTACGCCCCATTCATTGCATTTTTCCGTGGAGTAGTTGAAGTAACAACAAAGATCATTCGTGAGGAAAAAGTGTTATAGGAAGTTTGAAAGGAGCCTTTCATTAAGGTTTGTGCAGGAGTAATTGTTTTACCAAAAGAAAAGGCTGCAGTTTTTTTATGCAACTTTGGAGGCATTGTGGAAAAAAGCTGTACCTTTGATATAAATTCATTCAACAAATAATTGGAGGTCACAGATGAATGCAATAGAAAAGAGGATCCAGTTTATTGTCGAAGCTGACAAGCTTAAAGCCATCCTTAGACAATCGACACTGATCTATGATAGAAACCAACGGGAAAATGATGCAGAGCACACCTGGCATTTGACATTATGTGCACTATTGCTTGCAGAACATGTCGCAACCGAAGGGCAAGTGGATTTGTTGCGAGTACTCAAAATGTTAATTATTCATGATATGGTAGAAATCGAAGCAGGTGATATCTATTGTTATGATGAAGCTGGGTACCTGGATAAAGTACAGCGAGAACGGGAAGCAGCTACAAGTTTATTTTCTACATTACCGAGAGAACAATATGATGAATTTATGGATTTGTGGGAAGAGTTTGAGGAGATGGCAACCGTAGAAGCAAAATATGCAGCGGCAATCGATAGGTTACAGCCTGTCTTGCAGATATACTACTGTGACGGGAATACCTGGTTAGAAAATAACATTGATGTTGAACGCGAATTAAAACGAAACGAGGTCATCAAAGAAATTATGCCAGAAGTTTGGGACTATGTTAGAAAACTTATAGATGATGCCGTAAATAAAGGTTGGCTGAAGCAATAAAGCAAAAATCAATAAGCTGCTAAACATGAGCCGAAGTAGAAGAGCATCATCAAAATGAACACCAAATGTACTAGAAGAGAAGGAATGGTTATGAGTATCGGGGAAGTAGGGTATATTTTTACAAAGTATTTTATCGTAACAGTGTCTATTCTTACATCAATATATACAAGATCGTCAAAAAGCATTTAGATGAAGCGGAAACAATCGTGATTGCGACCGACAGCGACCGAGAAGGTGAAGCAATCGCCCGCTTGATTATCAACCTTTCGGGAAATAGCCGGAAAACCATTAAACGTTTATGGATCAACTCGCTTGAAACTAGCGAAATCAAAAAAGGATTTCAAAATCTGAAGGACGGACAGGCGTTTTATTCCACTTACAAAGAAGCAGAAACCCGACAAATCGCTGATTGGCTGGTAGGAATCAATCTCACCCGTCTTTACACGCTTTATATGCAGAAAAACGGCATGAGAGGCGTGTTTAGCGTTGGACGCGTCCAAACCCCGACTTTGTTCTTGATTTACCAACGCAACGAAGAAATCAAACATGCATTGGCACTTAAACTCTTATTACTGGAGTTAAATTCATATGATTTTTAATCTGCAAAAAAGTTTATAGCACCGTCGCTTATACCAGAAAATATAACAAACGCCGCATTGTTTTTTTGTGCACTTTAATAATCTATTCAACTAAGGAATTAAGCTGGCTGTCAAGAGAGTAATATCGTATCGAATCTCAGGTGGAAATTTTCTGCGGTATCTTTTTTGACTGAAATGACATTAGTGTTTTTTGGGGATTGTGTATGTAAGTATTTTTTAAAATCATTTTAACAAGTTTTGGACAAAAATTCTCATGAAAAAACAGAATTTAAATAGCATGATAAATTAGAGAAGATAGTTTAATGTGCTTATAGGAACACCCCACTTTTACAGTCACAATCAATAACCTTGCTACTTTCTTTCGAAATTGATAAGATTCTAAAGGATTGACAACGCTTGATAGTGAGCATAAACTTAATATACGCTAGTTAGTTTACAAGTGCAAACTAAAAAAGTATGATGTGTCGTCTCTGAAATTCTCCCTGATTCAAGTCATAACCAGAGTACATATCGGTTATTTTTTGATTCCATATTTTTTCCTTTATGTGCTGAGGATTAATGGGTACCAATTGTAATTGCGCGTTATATGGTCTTTGTTTAGAATCGCTCTCCAAAAAGCCAATTTTTTGCATAGAATTTTAGATGTGGTACCATTAATTAGAATTATTATAAATAAGAAGTAGGTATCATTGTTTTAGTAAAAAGACTAGGAGGAATGGAAGATGGAAATAGACTACAAGGATCATGGGAAGAAGCCGTATATCATTAATATTGAAGACGCCACCACAGGAAATGATAATTACCGGACGACCATTTGGACAGGCAGTAAACTGCAAGTCACCGTAATGTCCATTCAACCGGGCGATGACATCGGTTTGGAAGTGCACGAAGGCATTGACCAATTTATCCGTATTGAAGAAGGAGAAGGCGTGTGTAAAATGGGGCCTTCTAAAGATAACTTACATGTTCAACAAAAAGTGATGGATGATGACGCCGTATTTGTTCCGGCGGACATGTGGCACAACATCGAAAACACCGGTGATAAGCCGCTCAGACTGTATACCATTTATGCTGGTCCAGATCACCTTGAAGGAACGGTTCACCCTACTCATGAAGACGCCAAAAACGATCCAAACGAACACTGAGGTACACTAGGATGAAACAAAAGCCCTGCACCCGTATGGATGGTCCACTGGTGCAGGGCTTTTTTATAAAGGAGAGATGTGGTATGAGTGATTCATTGTTTCAATTAGAGAAGGTTGGTTTTCAGGCAAACGGAAACCAAATCCTTCAAGATATCTCTTTTACAGTAAACAAAGGGGAAGTGATTGTTTTTTCTGGTCCTTCTGGAAGTGGAAAAAGTACCCTTTTGAAATTAATTGGTACGCTGCTTTCCCCAACTTCCGGAAAAATTTATTATCGAGGTACGGATCTGCAAAAAATCGATCCTGTGGAGTATAGAAAAGAAGTCTCTTATTTCTTTCAAAACGCTTCTCTATTCGATGAGACAGTTCAAGAGAACTTGTCTTTTCCTGCCCGCATAAGAGAAGAAGGATTTGATCGGGAACGTGCAAAAAAATTGTTAGAACGAGTTCAAATACCTGAAACTTACTTATCGAAAGAGGTCAAGGAACTATCAGGAGGGGAAAAACAACGGGTTGCATTGGTCCGAAATTTGATGTATCAACCGAAAGTGTTGCTCCTGGATGAAGTTACCAGTTCATTGGACCAAGAAAACAGAGCGATTGTCCTTGATTTAGTCCGAGACATGATGAAAGACCAACAAACTACGGTGTTGGCCGTCACTCACAACCAGGAAGAAATCGACCAAGCTTCTCGTCTGATTACTATCAAAGGTGGAAAAATGGAGGAATCGAAATGACAAACAATTTGGAAATCAGTAATCTTTCTTTGCTTTTATCCTCTGTCCTCTTGATAGTTGCCTTGTTGATTGATTACAAAGAGAAATTGGGATTAGGAAACGACATTTTTATTGCGGGAATTCGCGCTGTCGTTCAATTATTCCTTATTGGATATGTATTGAGCTACGTATTACGAGTGGATAACAACTTTCTCACTTTAGCGATGGTTTTGTTCATTGTGTTCAACGCTTCTTATAACGCCCATACACGCAGTGAGGGGATCAACCGCTCTTTTAAAATTTCAACGACGGCTATTGGAGTAGGAACAGCCTTGTCCTTACTCATTCTTGTTTTTTCAGGAGTCATTGACTGGTCCCCTTCCCAAATCGTTCCAATTACAGGCATGATTGCCAGCAACGCCATGACTGCGATTGGAGTGACCTATCGGTCTTTGAATTCAAAATTTACGGACCAACGCCAACAGGTATTGGAAAAATTGTCATTGGGAGCCAATAAAAAACAAGCGTCCATGAGTATTGTAAGAGAAAGCGTCAAAACGGGCATGGCTCCTTCTATTGACCGAACAAAAACGGTTGGACTTGTCAGCCTACCAGGTATGATGTCAGGGTTGATTTTTGCGGGAATTGATCCTGTTCAAGCGATTCGTTACCAAATTGTTGTGATGTTTATGTTGATTTCAGTTACTGCGATTTCTTCGTTTATTGCTAGTTATATGGCTTACCGTGAGTTTTATAACAATCGCAGTCAATTAATTATATGATTTGGGATGATACACTACTCTTAAAACCAGTGGTTACAATTTTATGTAGTTAAAAGAAGACCTCACGAGAATAATTGCAAAAAGAACTTCATTTTTTAAGGAAGAAGGATATTTTTGTCATCGAATCTTTGGAACGACTAGGGCGAAACTATGATGAAATTTTTTATATAGTGCAGCAACTGGATTGATTGAATCCTTTAATAAGCAAATCAAGAAATACAGCCACCGCAAGGAACAGTTCCAAAATGAAGAGTCGATGGAACGTTTCTTAGTCTCGTCTTTTGATACTCACAACCAAAAATTCCTAGGTCGCAGTCATAAAGGTTTCCAACAGGCCGAAGGCGAGCTCGAACAAATGCTGAGTCAACCGATGGAGAATTAGAAACAATCTACAGTAGGAAAGAACCATTTACACAAAATTACTGACGCTCCCAAGCTAAAACTCCTATTAATCGATCTACTAAAAATAAATAAAAAATTCTTTTCAATTTTTATTTATGGTATGACATAAATAAAGTAAAGTTATTCTTCTAGGTTAATCTTATTAATGCTCTTTCTCACTAGTGTTGCATGCAACACTAGTGAGAAAGAGCATTAAATATACTGCAAGGCAAGACATTTGGTAATTGAAGAATAACAAGCAAAAAAATAGCAGTCAGGTCTCTTGACAAAGTATAGTTGCTATTCTTTTTTTAGGCCCTACTTTAATGAAATTTTTGTTTGGAGGGAACGACTTCATTCCTTTGATTATTTCAGTTGAATTTAATAGAGAAGCCTGGCGTCTATTAAGAAATACTTTTCTTGATGAGCGTCAATTTTTTTAACGGAAATCTATCCTATACTAAATTCAGTAAAGAAAAAGGAGGAATCAAAGAAAGCTATTTTAAACAAACCAAAATTATAGGAGGAATAAATCATGACTGAAAATAAAGCTACTCAAGAAAGAACACCCCAAGAAAGATTGCAAGAAGAACAAGAACACAAGGAACATGTTCATCATACGAAAATTAATGCAGCGGCCATTGCGGATCATCTTTTAGGCAACATGCATACATTACATGTGAAACTGCACCAATATCACTGGTATGTAAAAGGAGCCAATTTCTTTACGTTGCATGAAAAATTTGAAGAGTTGTATAACGAAAATGAAAAATGGTTCGACAAACTTGCGGAGCGTCTAATTACTTCTGGGCATAAACCTGCTTCGACAATGGTTGAATTTGAAAAATATTCGATGCTTTCGGAAGATGCAGTTAATAAATACGCTAAAGCAGAAGACATGGTTGAAAATATTATCGAGGACTTCAGAAGCACTCGTGACCTAACTATTCGCGCGATTCGTTTAGCTCAAGACGAGGGTGACGATGCTTTAGAAGATACATTGATTGCTTTTAAAAATGACTTAGACAAGAACATTTGGATGCTGCAAGCGTTCATTGGTAAAGAAGCATTAGAAGATGATGACGCTCTTGATGAGGATGAAGATTAAGGTAAAAGTAGAAGCTGATTTAGGGATTGGAATTCTTTCCAGTCCTTTTTCCATTTTCTTGATGTGCATCAATTTTTTTGTAGTAAGAGACTTATATAATAAAAGCAGCGAATATAAACAAAATAAATAAAGGGGGAGAATGAATTGACTAAACATACCCATCATGAAATTGGCGACCACGCAGCCTGTATCCGCTTGGTTCCAATATTCAATCACTTAGAGGATAGCGCGATGAATTACATTGCTGAAAAAGCCCACACGAAACAGTATCAAAAAGGAGAGTTTCTGTTTCGTTCACAAGAAAAAGAGGATACTTTATATATTATCAATCGTGGGAAAATCCGTATTTATCGATTGGCAGACTCTGGCAAAGAGCAGCTAGTGCGGATCTTGAACCCTGGTGATTTCACCGGAGAATGGACCTTGTTCAACCCGGATACAGTACACGAGGAATATGCCGAAGCAACCCGAGATACCGTTGTCTGTATGATTCAGCAAAAAGATGTCCAAGATTTTCTGGAACAATATCCAGCTATTTCTTTAAAACTATTGGCGGAAATGTCTAAACGGTTAGAAAGTTCAGAACGTCAAACGACACAAGTAGCCTTGGAGAGTGTCATTACCCGTTTAGTTTTGTTTTTGGCAGAAAATGTGGAACCTGAAATGGGCAACTCTCCCACCATCACCCTGCCGATGGAAAAAAAGGACATTGCTTCCTACTTAGGAACGACACCTGAGACCATCAGTCGCAAATTTGGAGAATTGGAGGACGAGGGATTGATTCAACAGCTGTCTGGGAAAAGGATCAAGATTCAGGATTTAGATGATTTATTGCTTTACAGCGAATAATCGGACACACTTTTTTCTACACGTTGGTGTTCTGTCGCTCTTCATTAACAACGGGACAGAACTCAGTGCTTTTGCTTCCATCTGTCCGTTTTTGGCTTTTTTAAGACAGAACGACCTTCATTCATTGGAAAAATAAAAGCACAAACATGATAACCCTCAAGTTTTTTTGTTTTATTTTTCTTTAAGATAGGGTTGTCGAACAAAACGTAAAAATAAGTAGGGGTGAATGTGCATTATTTTTGGGTGATAGTTGCCATCACGTTGTCAGCAGCGGGTGCATTCTTTGTCGTCCCTTTCACCAAGAACACGATTGGCGGCGAAGCAAAAACGTCTAACGTTGTTGAGGCAGATAGGTTAGCTATGGAAAAAGAAGAGGAAGTTGTAAAAGGAGCCGGCGTAATCGGACACGGAAAAGTGGCGTATTACGAAGCGAGTGACCAGGGAGATAAAAGTGTATTCACTGTTTGGTTTCCATGGAGCTTAGCCGGAATCTTGTTCAGCATCACCATGACTAGAATGACGCGAAAAATTGAAGAAATGGAGCAAATAGAATGGAATTCGTATTAGGCGTTTTGAATCCCCATGCGGTGGAGATTGGTTCTGTTGTGATTCATTGGTATGGAGTCATTATTGCAGCGGGCATATTAGCGGCTCTCCAGTTGAGCACCAAGGAAGCAAAGAAAAAAGGACTGGAAGAGGATACCATTATCGATATGGCCTTATGGGCAATTCCGATTGGACTCCTCGGCGCTCGGCTTTATTATGTGTTATTTGAACTTGGTTATTATCTGCAAAATCCAGGACAAATCCTTGCGATTTGGAATGGCGGCATTGCGATTTATGGGGGATTGATTGCAGGAGGGGGTACGCTATATTGGTATGCAAAGAAAAAAGGTACTTCTTTGGCACTCGTTCTTGATATTTTAGCGCCCAATGTATTGTTAGCCCAGTCCATTGGTCGTTGGGGCAATTTTATGAATCAGGAAGCTCATGGTGGACCGGTTACTCGTCAATTCTTGGAAAATCTTTATTTACCTGAATTTATCATTGAACAAATGAATATCAATGGTACCTACTACCATCCGACTTTTTTATACGAGTCATTGTGGAGTTTGTTGGGCTTTGTCCTCATCGTCACTATACGGAACCGAAAACAGCTTTTGCGTCAAGGAGAAGTCGCTTTGAGTTACGTTTTGTGGTACTCAGTGGGTCGGTTCTTCATTGAAGGTATGCGAACGGACAGTTTATGGATTGGCGAGTAGATCCGCGTTTCACAAGCCTTGTCTCTGGCCCTGTTTATTGGCGCGATTGTAGTATGGTTTATACGCAGACAAGACTATCCACCAATTTATTATTATTCTGATGGCAATAAGGGGCAGAAAAAGACTATTAAGATGGTGAATTGAGCAAAAAGATAAAAAGAAGTGCAAAACTTGATATGCGTCAATTTTCGTTTGCTAAAAGTGAGATATACTACAGTTGTAAAGAGGAAAAGGCAGTGTTCATTAATCTGCTGCGGATAAAATAAAAACACATAAAGGAGATAGGAATTATGGAAAAAGCTATATTGCAATTAGAAACGTTGTCTTGTCCAAGTTGTATGCAAAAAATTGAAGGTGCCTTGAAATCAGTTAACGGTATTGATAAAGACAGCATTAAAGTATTATTCAACTCCAGCAAAGTCAAAACCAATTTTGATTCAGCTGTCACTTCGATTGAAGAGATTCAAAAAGCTATCGAAAACGTAGGCTATCCGGTCCTTAAAGCAAAAGTCAAGGCCGCTTAACAGATTAAATGAACTAGGCAATTCTGGAAGAAAAGCTATTTTTCCGGGATTGCTTTTTTGTTGCAATCCGATTCGAGGTGCTTAGAAACGATAAAAGAGAACTTTCTAAACTTGATATCCGTAAATTTTTATTCGATAAAAAGAGGGTATCGTTATAACTGTAAAGAGGAATAAGTGTCATTGAGGCTGTTAGATCAAAAAAATAGTGAGAAGGGACACGTATTTTTTCAAAACTTGATGTCAGTCAATTAATTACTTAGGCAATTATCTTATACTGTGTTTATCAATAAAAGAGAAATTAAATTTGGAGGGAAAAAGCATGCAACAATATATATTAAGCAAGAAAAATGTTATCACCGTCATCAGTGGATTGTTAATCGCACTCGGTTTCTTCAGTCACTTTGTTTTAGAAAACGTAGGACTTTCAGAGTGGTCTTTGATCATCGCCTCTGTCTTTGGGATTACGCCAATTGCCATTCAAGCGTTTCAAGCAATGAAAGTCAAAGTCATCAGTATTGATGTCTTAGTCAGTATTGCAGCGATTGGTGCGCTTTTTATTCAAAATTATGAAGAATCGGCTATTGTCACGTTCTTATTCTTATTCGGACACTACTTGGAACAACGAACATTGAACCAAACGCGATCTGCTATCAAAGAATTGACTGAAATGGCACCCGAAAGCGCCTTGAAACAAATGGATAATGGCGAATTTGAAGAAGTAGAAGTGGATGATGTAGATGAAGGGGATATCTTGCTCGTTAAAACGGGTGCGAAAGTTCCAGTGGATGGCACAGTCCTTACGGGCGAAGGGCATATCAATGAAGCTAGCATTACAGGGGAAGCTGTTCCGGTCAACAAGCTAGCTGATGCAGAAGTTTTTGCAGGAACCATTTTAGAAAACGGAACGATTCAAATCAGAGCTGACCGAGTTGGTGAGGACACCACATTTGGAAAAATTATTGAACTCGTGGAAGAAGCACAAGATTCTAAATCCGAAGCGGAACGGTTCATTGATCGCTTTTCTAAATACTACACACCAGCTGTCTTGGTTCTGGCAATTGTTGTATGGGCGTTCAGTCAAAATATTGAGTTAGCAATCACCATCTTGGTTCTAGGTTGCCCAGGCGCATTAGTTATCGGAGTGCCTGTCTCAAACGTTGCCGGTATCGGGAATGGTGCTCGTAACGGTGTTCTTTTAAAAGGGAGTGAAGTCATTCAAGACTTCAGCAATGTGGATACAATTGTATTTGATAAGACAGGTACTTTAACTGTCGGAAACCCAACCGTTGCAGCGACTGAACTGTATGAAAAAGATTCTGCTGAAACGCTTGGCTATCTGGCCAGTGTGGAACGGGAATCAGATCATCCATTAGCAAAAGCGGTTTTAAATCAAATTGGAGAAACAAATTTTTATCCTGTTGAAGGAACTGAAGTCGTGAAAGGCGGCGGAATCGTTTCAAGTGTAGCTGGACATAGAGTGGCTGTTGGGAATGTGGCCTTGATGGAAAAAGAAAATGTCACTCTCAGCAAAAAAGTGCAAAAAGATGTCAAACGGTTTGAACAACAAGGGAACTCTCTCGTTTTGACAGCGGTCGACGGTGAATTAAAAGTACTGATGGGCATTCGCGATCAAGTCCGTCCGGGTGTGAAAGCTAATTTGCAGGAATTAAAAGACTTGGGCGTGAAAAATCTAGTCGTTCTTTCAGGAGATAACCAAGGAACCGTTGATGTGGTCGCCGGCGAACTTGGTTTGACCGAAGCTCACGGCCACATGTTGCCGGAAGACAAATCGGCTTATATCGGAAAACTTCAACAACGTGGTCAAATTGTAGCCTTTGTTGGAGATGGCGTTAACGATAGTCCGTCCTTAGCTTTAGCAGACATTGGAATCGCAATGGGAAGCGGAACGGACGTAGCGATTGAAACATCCGATGTCGTTTTAATGAACTCGAACTTCAGCAACTTGCCTCACGCATTAGGATTAGTAAAAGCCACCGCAAATAATATGAAACAAAATATCGTGATTTCAATTGGAGTAGTGTTGGTCTTGTTGACCAGCGTCTTCTTCAGCGAATGGATGAATATGTCTATCGGAATGTTGGTTCATGAAGGTAGTATCTTGGTGGTAATTTTCAATGGCATGAGATTAATGAAGTATAAGTTGAAAGGTCGAAAAGAACAAAAAGAAGTATCAGCACCTGCAGAGAAAGTAAAAATATCTTAAGAATAAATTAGAAGAGGCTGAGACAATAGTCCATCCTTGAAATGACAAAAGCGGAAACTCAGATTTTTAAATCTGGGATTTTCCGCTTTTTTGAGTTCTTGAAAAAAAAAGAAGAGTATTGTATTAACGGCAGTTGATCGTAAGTTAATTATTTTAATGGGAATCCGTGACCAAGTTCGAGCAGGCATTAAACAAGACCTACAAAAATTAAAATCACTTGGTGTTAAAAATCTCACTGTATTATCAGGGGATAATCAAGGCACAGTTAATTTAGTTAAAAAGGAGCTAGGATTAACCGAGGCTCATGGCGATATGTTACCTGAGGACAAGCAAGCGTTTCTAAAAGAAAGACAGTCTACTGGTGAAATTATTGCTTTTATTGGTGATGGTGGGAACGATAGCCCTTCTCTAGCTACTGCAGAAGTAGGGATTGCTATGGGAAATGGGACAGATGTGGCTATTGAAAGTTCAGATATTGTTCTAATGAATTCCAATTTTAATCGTCTCCCCCATGCTTTAGGTTTAGCTAAAGGGACATATGCGAATATGAGACAAAATATTCTAATTGCTGTTGGTGTGATGATAATATTATTGGTTAGTTTAATATTTAGTGAATGGATGTCTATGTCGATAGGTATGTTAGTTCATGAGGCAAGTATTTTAGTAGTTATTTTAAATGCAATGAGATTAAGAAGATATCAATTAAGATAATTGATCTATGTCAATTATCTTAAAAGAAATGTCCTGTATAATTTATTTAAAGGAGTGATAGATATGACTAAAGCAACATTAAAATTAGAAACATTAACTTGTCCATCGTGTTTACAAAAAATTGAAAGTGGTTTAAAACAGACAGCTGGTGTAGAAAAAGATTCTGTAAAAGTACTGTTCAATGCAAGTAAGGTAAAAGTAGATTTTGATGAAGAACAAGTCAATTTGAGTACAATTGAAAGAGCTATTGAAAACCTAGGATATTCAGTTATTAGTTCAAAAGTAAAGGAAGGTGTATAAAATGACAACAGCAAATGAAAGACAAGAAAAATTAGCTGCTGAAAAAGCATATAAAGAACACATTCATCATACTAAGATTAATGCTGTAGCTGTCACAGATCATATACTTGCTAATATCCATACCTTACATGTAAAATTACATCAATATCATTGGTATGTGAAAGGCACAAATTTCTATTCATTGCATAGTGTTTTTGAGAATTTATACAATGAGAATGAGACATGGTTTGATAAGATTGCAGAACGTTTACTAGCTTCAGGATTTAAGCCAGCTTCAACAACTACTGAATTTCAGGAATTTACAATAATTTCTGAAGATCCGTCTGAAAAATATTATTCTGCTGAAGAAATGGTCATACAGTTAGTAGAAGATTTTAGGACTAATCGTGAATTTACCGTTCGTGCAATGCGTTTAGCACAAGAAGAAGCAGATGATGCATTAGAAGATTTACTAATTAGTTATAAAGATTACTTAGATATAAATATTTGGCAACTTCAAGCCTTTGTTAACAAGGATGCGTTAGAAGATGATGACTATATAGATAACGATTAATTAGGAGGAAAGCTGTATGGCACACCATCACCACCATAGTCATATAGATTGTATACGTTTAGTTCCGATTTTTAATCACCTAAATGAAGAACAAATGAGTTTAATTGCGCAATCAGCGCAAGAAGTACATTATGCAAAGAATGCGTTGTTATTTGGAAATGGTGATAAAGATGACACACTTTATATTATAAATAATGGGCGTGTACGTGTTTATAACTTAAATGAATCTGGTCGTGAACAAACTGTACGCATATTAAATCCTGGTGATTTTATGGGAGAAGTGGCTATTTTTCAAACTGAAAGTTACCATTCTAATTATGCTGAAGCAATATCAGAAGTGAGCATATGTAGAATTCATAAAAAGGATATGGATGACTATTTAGGCGCTTACCCAGAAATTATGAGAAGAATACTATCAGATGTTACGAAACGTTTACAGGTATCAGAAAAGCAAACGATGCAGGTTGGTATGGAGCAAGTAGAGTCTCGTATTATTGATTTTCTATCAGAATACGTTGAAGATGAAGAAAACCATACTTATGTGACTTTACCAATGTCGAAAAAAGATCTAGCCTCGTACTTGGGTACAACCCCAGAAACAATAAGTCGTAAGTTCTCATCATTGGAAGAGAGAGGTTTAATTAAACAGCATACTCAAAAATATGTTGAGATATTTGATTTAGATAAGTTATTATTTGCATCAAGTTAAGTTAAATGGTTCTGTGTCAAATAGTATTGGTCAGCAACACTATTTTTACCAAATGTTGAAAAATGAGGAACAGGATCTTCTAAACTCAAACCTAAAAACCAGCGATAAGCGATATTCACTTCTATTTCTTTTATTGTTTGTCTCATACTTTTAATACCAAATAGATATTGAATCATTGGTAATTTAATTAGAAGAATAGGATCCAAGCTAGGACGTCCTTGGATTTCATCGTATTTCTCTTTAACCAATTCATAAATAAAGGAGAAATCAATACATTGATCTATTTGCCGCAATAAATGGTCCTGTGGGACCAAGTCTTCAAGAGAAAAGAAACCGATTTGTGCGCGTTTACTCATATCTTGTTTTGAGAGCATCTGGATACACCTCCAATTGATACTCTTATTTTAACGGATAAAAAAAGACAAAGCACTAAAAACTAGTACTTTGTCTACAGTCTGAAAGCCCCATTTAAGGGGCTTTTTTATCTATAAAATAAAGTTCAGAAAAGTCTCAATCGTGCCACTTTCATACATGATGTATAGTCCAAGTGGAATGAATACTAAGGGCACAATGATTCGCTCGTATTTTTCAATTGTCTCGGATATTAACGGAATAGAAGATAGCACCCGACTAAGCTCGCAAAAGATAATTATGCCGATTGCAAACACAAGCAACGCCACGAGGGTCTGTGACCAATCTAACGAAGCAAAATAAGGTATATAGATACCTAAATTATCTCCGCCAGACGCAATTGTCAGCAATGTGACTGTCCAAAACAGTTGATTTGCCTTGCTTTGTTCTAATCTTTCAATAATTTCTTCCTCTTCTTCTTCCTCACCTTCTCCAACAATTGCAAAGCGAATCCCTAAATAGATAGGGATTAAACCAAGCAATCCAACCATCCATGCTTCAGGCACGAAACTGACGACATAAGCAGCAACTAAACTCGCCCCTACAAGTAAGCCAGTTCCTAGATATTGCCCCGCATAAATATGCCATTTCTGTTTATTCTGTGATAGCTGTGCAAATAAAATAATTAAAATAATTAAATAATCGATACTGGTGGAAATATAAACACCAATAGCAGATATGATTGTCTGTCCCATAAAAAAACCTCCAGTATTAGTCAGTAATAAATCAGCAGATTTTAGGAGAGCACAGACACATTAATTTAGCTATCGCTAATGGGTAATGTCGAACGTAGGAAAGCATTTTACTCCTCCTCAAAACGTAGTTACAAAGTAATTTCTAACTGGAATTCGGTGACTACTTCCTTGTAAAGTATAACCCACTATACTTTACAAGGTAAAGTGTGGGCTCTCCGAGGGGTCTTGCAGACGGCTCTCTCGGCTCTTTTGAGCCGAGTATCAGCGCACCCTTATGGTGGCATTTAGCTGATACCTGTTTGACGTTTTGCTACTCTACCTTTTCGGTAGGTATGCAAACCTCAAACCAAAATAAAAACCCCCTTCGACTTTCGTCAGGGGGCTTTTATATTTAAGTGCATTTAATTTTGAAGATTACCCTCAAAATATAGACCAAAAACATCGACATTATTATTAATGGTTTGATGAAAACGAGTGATATTTTTGAACGTAAATTCATCACTATGATTTTCAAAGTATCTTCTTAACTGAATAATATTTTTTAAATCATTATCTGCAACAACAGTTAATAATTCATCTTTAAATTTACCAGTCATCTCTCAAAAATCTCCTAGCTATTTTTCTTCTTTAACCACATACCGTCAATCATCTTGTTGATTGCTAAAGTATTATTATTAATTGCCACGTCAAACAATTCATCTGATTTTTGAATACAAATCATTAAAATGGTAATTATGATATTGATTTTTGGGATTCTTTTCCAGCTGGAATGGACGAGTTAGCGAAAATTTTTAGAATGGTTGTCATGGGTGAAGATACCGTAAAAGGAATTGCATTAACTATGGAAATATTGCGGATGCTGCGACTATAGCTAAAGAAGCCTTAGAGGCGTTCTGTGACTTACTACAAGAAGAAGGAAAAGGTTGCTTTAAAGATCCAGAAAAAATTGCCAAATCATTCAACGTGCAATTACCATGAGTTATCGTTTAGGTAGACTTGCACAAGAATCCATCAATGTCGTTCTAAGTGTTCTTGTACGTGAAATTCGTGCGCTTGAAAAGAACATCAAAGACTTGGAAAAGCAATCAAGCAATTATTTGTCGGCATTCGAGAATATCAATATTTGCCCGGTGTTCCAGGTATTGGAAAGGTGTACTCCACTTAATTAATCGTTGAAATCGGTCAAATTGAACGATTGGAAAATCAAACAAAATTGGCAAAATATGCAGGCTTATATTCGAAAGTCAAACAATCTGGTAACTGTCAGTCATAAAATACACCTCTGACAAAACAAGGGAATCGCTATTTTGGATACTACTTAGTTAAAGCTACCAACTCTATAAAAAAGTATCTTCCTGAATATAAAGTTTTTTATCAAAGCAAATGTAAAGAGGTCCCAAATATAAACACAAACGAGCAATCGTCTTAAGTTACGCGTCTTGTGGATACGCTACTACGTAACCATCGACTCTACGCGTTGCCAAGGAGAGTAATAGGTAAATAACATTCTGTTATTGACGCAAACCTTTGAAATCCCCTGTAAAAAATTTGATTTTAGGCGGAGCTAGTTAAGTGCGCTTCAAAACAGGTTACACAATAAAAATATTCTCAATCTTCAACTTGACTTATTACCATTAGATTTATTGACAAGAGCCTTTAAAATATATCTATTTTCGGTTTTTTATATTCAACAAGAAAAGACAAGATTCTCGAAGTACTGGAAGATTCTCGTCTTTTCTTTCATTTCATTGTTATTTAAGAGTTATCGTTACGATAATTTTGTCCATTTATTTTCTTAAAATCACAACTAAATTTTATCATAAAAAAAATGATTCCTATAAGTTAGACTAAGAATCTAACTTTTGGGGATCGGTTCAAAAAGTCTAGTTTCTTTATAAATTCATGAAATTATCAAATTCTAAAAATTCATTATATCCGAGAATGATTGAGGAAGAGAACAAATCTCTTGTCGAAGAAATAAAAAATGCACGAGAAAAAATTGCTTCTTTCACTGAAGAAAAAGAATATCAAGTCGGAGAGTAGTTAGCAAAAATGTAAGATTCAATCACCACTTTGGAGAATACGATTGAATCATTTAAAGGGAACATTTCAGATAATCAAACCAAAATTTCTGATATCGAAAAGACGATTCAGTTGATTGAATCGAAAATTGACGAACTCAAAAAAGGTGTGTGAGATAACATGTCAAAGAAACGAATTCCGGTATTTTTAGACACGGAACATGAAGATGCTTTGAAAGAATTATAAACCTATCTGCCCGTTGACGAGGATATTAAAGATAGTCCGATGATTCGATATGCGCTGCTTGAATTACTTAATCGGGTGAGAAAAGAAATAAATTTCGAAAAAAAAAGTATTGGATTCTTTGTCTTTATTAGAGATTATGACCAATGCAAAATTGGAGCAAGATCATACCAAAATACAAGACCTTTTTTCTTCTGATGTTTATCAAGAAGCAGTCACAATGAGTAAGAAAGTTGTTCGAAATAAGAACTATCGCTTTAAAAACAGGAAGGACGAATCAAAGAAAGAAGAAAAGAAAAAGGTCAAATCTGTTCAAGAAGATGTCAAAAAAGAACGTGATTTTAATGATATTGTTTCCCAATATTTACCAAAATAATTGAGGGTTGATGGTGGCACCTAGGTGGCACTTTTTACAAAAAGTACCACCTAGGTGCCATCGGTAGTGGTATCTGGGTGCCACTAAAAAAGCCGCAATGATATCACTTTGAAATCTCTTAAAACCCAATAGGCACAGCCTATTTTCCACCTTCTAACTAGAAGGTGGGGGTATCTACCTTATGCTCTTTCCCTTTTTTTGATCTAAAAGAAGCAATCGATTTACCTGTTCCTTCCCTTTTTTATCAATATTTTTTCCTAAACGGTGAGTATAATTGTCGCTTTTCATTTTTATTTTAATATTCAAATTGAAGACAAGGAGTTCGGTTATCTGATTTATACAATTAGTGACATTCAAAAATTATGTACACCAATATTTTTAGAATGGAAAATAAAAAAAGCTTTTCTGTTTGGGTCATACGCTCGAAACGAAGCAACAGAAACCAGTGATTTAGATATTTTAATCGACGGTGAAGGGTCTTTGCTCCAAAATATATTTGATGTGATTCGGTTAAAAAGTAAATTAAGTAGCGCATTAAAAAAAGAGATCGACCTTACTACACTACGTGCAATCAACGCAGAAACAAACCAAAAAAGAAACCCACTTCTCAAAGAAAATATAGAAGCAGATTGTGTAATGATTTATGATTTTAAAACGAGCGACTCATTTAAAGTAAAGGGTTGAAGCGCAGATACCATTGATCAATTTTTACAAAACTTTTGATTAGTTAGAGAGAAAAAACTTTGCAAAATAGTTTACTTTCGTTATGATAAAAAAGAGAAATGGCGTACAGCGTTTGCTGTGCAGACGCTGTAGGATTTTTGCGCTAGCAAAAAATCCTTGTAGCCTTTCTGGTGTCACTTCAGCTTGCTGTGCGAGCTGAAGTGACCGTGAACCCCCATTTACTAATAGGGGGTTAGGAAACGACTTCCTACATGTAACGAGGTCAGAAAAACCTTAGTGCTGCAAGGGATTGAGCAATTTTAAAGTTGGTTACATTTTTGACCGATAAAAGTTGAGAATGTAACCAACTTTTTTAGACAGAAAATCGCAAATAGTTTTAATGTAAAAAAACGATCGGTACTGATTGCTGCATTTTGATTTTTTCAAAATTTCTTGCTATAATAAATGTGCGAAGCGATATTAAAGAACAAGCATGTTTACACCAAAAAGCCCTCCTACTGCGAATAGGAGGGCTTTTTTTGCGCTGTTGCGACTCCAGCGTTGGGGCCAGAAGGCAACTGCTTCGACTATCGGCTAATCGTCTAGCCAGCGATCAACTAGTAAGAGTACTAGACCCACGAATAGTGGAGCGATAATCAGCGATATTAAAGTTTCTAGCATATTTACACCCCCTCACGGGGCAGTTGCCATTAACGAGTATAACATGAACAATTCAAGTGATCAGTTGTTTCTTTATTTTCTATTGTCTTTATAATAATCCATAAAAAGAGGAGTTGATATTGTGCACGGTGCAGAGGATTCTCGGCTAACCTATGAACTTTCCCGCTACTTGACCAATACAGAATGGGATCGAATCGAACGAACCAAAAAAATTTATGAAAGGATCAAGAGTGAGGAAGAACTGAACCAACTCAGTAAATCCACAAAAATCCCTTTCGACCATTTACGGCTGATCATGCAAGGTGAGATCATAGCGGACGACTATATACTAAAATTACTAGAAGAAAACATGTAGTTTTCTTACTACATGTTCCTCTACTTTGATTGCTGCATTCAATCGGTTTCGCTTGGCAAAGCGAATTCATGTATACTAAAAGAAAAACAAACGAGGTGACACCCTTGTGACAACGGACAGATAACC
>OAUR01000090.1_pt1 | contig 36754 bp, 28 predicted proteins | sample 1476311 | NCBI WGS metagenome assembly OAUR01 (sample SAMEA2580058, study PRJEB22360) | human gut metagenome | biome: human gut; feature: human-associated habitat; material: faeces | place: Denmark | collected 2008/2010 | reverse complement strand
AAGCACTAGAGTCCTCGTCACCAATCTGTAAGCGCACGCCTCTTAGATTTGGCAGTTTGATGATCGTCTGATGCTCTTTGGCATAGCCATACGCCCATTCACCGTATTGAATCGGCTCACTATCAAAAAAACCGTTAACAAAGGAGCCCGAATTTCCCGCATAGTGCTCATTAACTTTTAAAGGATGCCCTGCCCGCACGCCAATTTGACCATTACCAACTGCAAACAATGTTTCTAGGTACTCGTGTGTTTGATGAGAAAGTTCCTCGGCACTTACTTTAAACGAATCATTTTTCGCCATCCATTCGCACTCCTTGTAAGAAATATTTATTGAACAGCAAATAAATGATCACAATGGGAATGATCGTGATCACACTTGCCGCCATCGTCTGATCCCATCGTACACCACCATTTCGACTTTGGAAAGTCTGCAACCCTAGAGTCAAAGTATATTTACTTGGCGTAGTCAAATATAGCATTGGTTTCATGAATTCATTCCAAAAGCCCATAAAAATAAAGACAGCTTGTGTCGCGATCGATGGTTTTGCTAATGGCATCACGATACGAAAGAATGTTTGAAACCTTCCCAAACCATCGATCGCAGCAGCTTCTTCCACATCTTTAGGAAACGATAAAAAGAATTGGCGCATCATAAAAATATTCCCGATATTGATGGCAGCCGGTAAAATCAAGGCCGAAAAGCTATCTAACATCCCTAGATTCATCAAGATCAGGTAGTTGGGAATCAACAAGACTTGAGCTGGTACCATCATCAATGCCAAAAAACCATAGTAAATTCGTTCACGTCCTGGAAAATTTAACCTTGCTAAGGCATAACCTGCCATCGTATTTAATAAAATATTGATGGTCGTTCCAATAACCGATATGATCACGGAGTTTAAAAACCAGCGCATAAACAAGGAGGAGCGCCCTAAGACATAACGAAAATTGTCTAGAGTAAACTCATTCGGAATCAAGCTCATATCTCCAGAAACAATTTCTCTATAAGGTTTGAAAGATGCAGCGATTGCCCAAATAAAAGGATAAAACGTCAACACTGCATAAAGAATCAAGATTATATAGAGAAGGATTTTCAATAGTTTTGTTTTCTCTTTTCCTTTCATTGACGTTACCCTCTTTCTTTGTTCAATTTTTCTGCTAGAAGTGATGTAGTAAAAATAATGATTGCCAATACAATCGCTAATGCAGCCGCATAGCCCATCGTGTTCATTTGTCCAAAGGCGTATTGGTAAATCATTAGTGACAAGGTCAGAGTCGAATTGTTGGGTCCTCCTGATCCGTTCGAGAAGATATACGCCTGATCAAACATCTGAAAGGTACCAATGATGCCCGTCAGCAATACATAGGTAGTGATTGGTCTTAGATAAGGAATCGTAATATATCGTAATTTATCCACGGTTGTCGCGCCATCGATCTCCGCTGCTTCGTACAACGAATGAGGCAGATCAACTAAGGAAGCCAAATAGATCGTCATATAATAGGGCACGGTCGACCAAATATTCATCACCATAATCACTTTCAACGCATAGGCCGGTTCTTGTAAAAAATTGATTGGTTCTGAGTAAAATCCTAAATTCATAAATAAGTCATTGACTGGACCGTAAATATTAAAAATAAACATAAAGATGATCGTCAACGCTGAACTAGAAGTTAGAGTCGGTAAAAAATAAATCATCCGAAACAATTTTTTCCCTTTGATTCCTCTGCTACTTAAAATATACGCAATGATCAAAGCAAAAATCGTTTGTAATGGAACGACGACCAACGCGAAAGTGGCCGTATTTCTAAGTGCAATTCGTGCTTTTTGATCGGTAAAGATACGTACATAATTCTCTATCCCTTTAAAAGAAAACGTATTGGTAAACAAATTGACATCGTTGAATGATAGATAAAAAGCAAAGAGAACAGCTAAGACGAAAAAGATTCCTACGACAATAATTGCTGGAGCCAGAAAGAGCCACGCCTGTCGGATTTCTTGCCATTGGCTTTTTGTATAGTTGTGTTTTTTTCGTTCCATCGTGTTGTCACCTTTCTCCAAAGAAAAGAGGGAGGGTCTCCCCCTCTTTATAATGTCTGACTAGTTTGCTGTAATATCCGCATTCGCTTGATCATCGGCAGCTTCCATCGCTTCTTCAAAGGTCATGTTTCCATTCAAAGCATTAGGTAAAAAGTTTTGATACGCTTTGTTGATGGTATCTAGAGTGGTTCCATTTTGCCAAATCGTTGCATAATCCCATGCCTCTAAGTGAACATTCAAGTCACTATTTTCAGTGATTTTCGCTGCATCTGCAACATCTTGGCGACTAGGCAAGGTTCCTGTCCCTTCTACCCAAGCTTGCATACCACTTTGTCCAGTAGCGTGTTGAATCCACTTATCTGCCAAGGCACTTTTTTCAGTCCCAACATATTTTCCCCAACCGACAGAAAACATCATTGACCCTTCCGTTACTTTATACGTTGGCATTTCTTTTACAACAAAAGGAATATCAGGAAATTCTGTCTTCAGTGTCTCATACACCCAGTTTCCTTCATCCATGATCGCAATTTTTCCAGAACCAAAAGCTTCGCCGTTCCAACCTGTTCCGATGTCTTGCGGGGTAACCGCTGCTTTCGTATCGACCAATTCTTTTAAAATTGAAAGATTATCAACTACTGCTGGGTCAGCCAAATTAGCCGTCCCGTCTTCATTGATTGGTTGAGCATTTTCACGCGTTGCAAGATGGTAGTTACGAGCCATATCTTGGTTATAACTCATGGCAAAAACATTCCCTTCACCATAAGCTTCATTGATTTTTTCTTGAAACGATGGTAGCCATTCGACATACGCTTCAAGAGTGTCTGGTACTTCATCGATCGATACACCAACTTCATCAAAAATCGCTGTATTGAAATAGAGTGCTAAAGTTGACATATCTTTAGGAACAGCCTGCAGTTGTCCATCCGAGGTCGTAAAAGCATCGATCAAGCTATCATAAAACTGTTCACTTTCAAAATCAGCCGGATCCAATTCTGCAAGTGTGCCGTTCTCCGAGAACCATGGGAACATATAGGCATCCACATAAAAAACATCAGGTGCAGTTCTACCCGCCATATCAGCTTGAATTTGGGTGTTATAATCGGTGTATACTTTCTTTTCAACTGTAGCACCCGTTGCTTCTTCAAAAGATTGGATCATTTCATCCAACGATTTTTCTTCCGCCTCATTTCCACCCCAAACACCGATCGTTAACGAATCCCCCGTGAAATCCGTTTGATCTGTCGAACTACTGGTGTCTTCGTTCCCGCCACAAGCTGCCAGCAATGCTGCTACAGACAATAGAAGCCCTGTTCCTACTACTTTTTTCCATCCAGTCATTTTGTTTCCTCCTAAAAATTGATTTTGATTTGTTCTTTAAGCTGATAAACTTTATCAAAAGCGATAAACTCGATCGCTTGCTCCCCATGGTTAGTGACCGTAAAACCTTCCTGTGTGACTTCAATCCGTAATGGCTGTTGGTGCCACATAATACCAAAATCAAGTGCTTCCCAAGCCTTTGGTAAATGTGGTTCAATTCGTAACTGGCCGTCTAAACAACGCACGCCCCCATAACCGAAGACTGTCATTTGCCAAATCCCACCGAGTGATGCTGCATGGATCCCTTCATTGGAAGACAGCATATTCTCCCCCATGTCGATATTGATCGCTTGTTGAAACAGGTCATAAGAAAGTGCTATTTCCCCTAAATCAGCAGCGAGGATGGCATGTGTCGATAATGACAAGGAGGAATCATGGAGCGTTTTTGGCTCATAGTAATCCCAATTCAACCGTTTCTCTTCTTTTGGAAAAAGGTTCTCAAATAAGAACAAGAGCAAGAGGACATCGGCTTGTTTTGATACTTGCATTTCATTGACTTGTTCTAAGTTATACTCGTGGAACAATGTGCCTACTTGCGAATCATTTTTATACTTGGTGAGATCGATTTCTTTTTTCGACAAATAGGTATCGTCTTGTGGAATGATTCCTGCTTCATTCGGCTGTGGTAAATAAATTGCAGCTACTTTCGCTTGCCATTCTTGATACGCCTCATTTAACGGCAGTTTTTCCGATAGTTTCCCAAAAAGTTCCGACTGGTTCTTTTTCAGCTCATCATATAATGAGATTGCCAATTGAATGTTCCAGTGCGCAGTATGATTCGTGAATGCATTATTATCGACATGCTCCTTATATTCATCTGGTCCAACGACGTCTAGAATTTCATAGCGTTTGTTTTCTTCGGACCACTCTAAACGACTCGCCCAAAAAATCGCCGTATCAAAAATCACTTCATAACCTTTTTCCCCCGCGAATTGTTGATCATTCGTTACATCGATAAATTGCTTGATGCCATAAGTAACATCACTGGTAATATGCTGTTCAATAAACCCTGACCAAATTTTTGTTGGTAAGCCTGTGATAATATCCGCAGCGCCCCAAACTGGCGTAGTTTCACCATCTTCAGGCCAAGCAGCTTCCCACGGAAATTGGGCGCATTGATAGCCGTTTTCAGCAGCTTTTTTGTGGGCACCAGCCAAACCTAAATAGCGGTAAGTCACTAGTTTTTTGGCGATTTCTGGGTGTGTGAAGGTAAAATAAGGCAACATAAAAATCTCAGTATCCCAAAATGTATGTCCTTTGTACCCTTCTCCCGACAGGCCTTTGGCACCTATGTTCATGCGTTCGTCATGGGCTGGTGTCATCACATGCAGGTGGTATTTCGCAAAATGAATCGCTAGTTGATCTAGTGGGTTCTCTGTCTTAATGTTGATTGGAAAAACGGACCAAACTTCTTTGTCCCATGCCGCGGCTGAAGCTTTTGCTAATTCCTGATAGCCGTTTTTACGAATCTCTTTTAGCTCTTCAAGAGCAATCCTCTTCAACTCTTGTGGTGATTTCCCTAAATATTCTTTATCGATACTGGTATAAACAGAAGAAAACTTCTCAATCTTTAACATCTCATTTGCGGCTAACGTTTGCCAATAACGATTGTAGATTTTTCGTCTACCCATCTCGATCCGTTTCTTGGTTTCATCATAGCAATCTACTGTTTTTTCTAAATTATGTGCTGTGGAAAGAACAAAGGCGATGTTAGATTGAGTGGTCTTTGGCATCATTTGTAAGAACCGATTATCGACGAGTGATTTGTCTCCTTCAGTAAAATGCTGCGAACCACTATTTGTCATCTGTCCATCAATACCAGAAATAATTTCCAACGTGACTTCTTTTCCTAAATTCTTGATCATCACTTGTTGCGCAAACACATGCTTTTGTGCAAAGGAAACACATCGCTTAAAGGTCAGTTCGACATTGATCTGACCATGCTTCCATTGAAAGGATCGCGTTAGTTCCCCTGTTTTCAGATTTAAGCAACGTGAATAGTTTGAATAAGTGCCTTTTGATAAATCTAATCGTTCGCCATCAAAAAGAAGTTCCATCCCTATCATATCAGGTACATTGGGCAGCTCAGTCACTTCATTTTCGTCGAATTTATTAAAGGTTCCTGCGACAAAAAGATTACGGGTTTCACCAACATATTTCTCTTCTGTGGCAGAGCGCATCCCCAGATAGCCATTGCCCAAGCACATAATCGCTTCTGCCTTGCCTAACCATTTTGTATCAAAGGCCTTTTCCGTAATTTTCCATGGGTCTTCTTTTAAATACTGCATTGCTGTTTCCATTTTTTCCTCCTAGATCTTAAGAAAACGTTTTAGTTTCTTTCAAAAATTTTTTTATTTATAAAAATAATTATTGGACCGAAATAAAAGTACAATCAAGCCCATTAAATAACTACCAATTACTAGAACAATTGCTGCGTTAAGAAAAACAAATCCTACGATTAAGTGAAGTGGCGCATAATAAGCATAATCTCTAATTATTTTTGCGGCTTGGTATTCGTTTCGCCACTTCCAAGCAATAAGACTCGCACTAGCCCAGGCAAGAACAACTAACAAAAACAGAGCTTGTGTATTGATTTCTACTAAAGGATTTCCAGCTAACAATTCATCGAAGGAGGTTTCGCTCATAGTGATCATTCTCCTCTTTCTTATTAAATCCCACCGTACTCTGTCCTACTATATCGTGTAAAGTTTTTTTCGTACCCAAATAGACTAAGAAAGAACAAATGAAAAACAACCAACCGATCATTGGCAAAAAGTAGAGCAATTTTGCTACTTCCCTCATCCCCACCGTTAGTAGATTACGCTGATTCGTAAAAACAACAAGTTTCGCAAAATGCTTTCCAATCGTTTTTCCTTCAAAACTACTCAAGCAAACCATGTTGTAGACCACAAAGAGCAATTGAGGCAAAACAATAGTTATTCCAGCAGGCACCATTAGCAGATAGCTAAGCATTGTACTAGGAAGAAAAATAATTATTCCATCAATTAAAAATGCTAGCAATCTTAAGATCAGCATAAGTACCCTCCTTTCGAAAACCTTTTCGTTACATCCACATATTACCAGACAATTTTTCTCCATTCAAGCGTTTTCACAAAAAAATTCTAAGAATATTCCTATCACCAGAGAGAAAAATAGCTATATTGCTAAAACGTTTTAGTTTGTCTGTTTTTTTGCAAGCGATTTGATTGGGAACCAGCCGCGGTTATGATACCATGAAGCAAACACGAAAGAAGGCGATTTCTTGGATTTATGGCTTACAAATGTTCAACTTGAGACGAGTTATTTAAAAGAAGGCGACTGGTCTTATGGAACCAAAACAGAAAATACAGCAATCGGGATCAATGATGGAAAAATAGCGGAGATCGTGCCGATGACTGAATGGCAGGCATCAAGCGAAGCGACGATCATTGATGGAGAAAATCAGTTATTGTTGCCAGGATTGATCGAAAAACATTGTCATTTGGACAAAAGTAAATTAGGTACTCCTTGGCGTCCAGTCACGCCAGCAGCTAGCTTGGTGGAACGATTTGAAACTGAGATTCCCCAATTAGATGCCTTACCGTTATCGATCAAAGAACGCGGACAAGCGCTGATTGATTTAGAACTACCTCACGGTGCGGTGATGTTCCGCTCACATATCGATATTGAACCAATGACTCAGCTGCGTTATTTTGATGCGATCACTGAATTCGTTGCCGAACAGCCTTTTGGTTCAGAGCTGGTCTTATTTCCCCAACATGGCTTGCTGCGCTCAAATGCAGCTTCTTTGATTGAAGAAGCCTTAGCAACGGGCAAAGCTTCTTATATTGGCGGTGTTGATCCGTATACACTCGATCAAGATTATAAAACTTCCTTACGAACAACTTTTGAACTTGCTCAAAAAGGACATGTCGGTATTGACCTCCATCTTCATGATCGGCAAGAAGCTGGTAGAGCGACCATTAAAGAAATGATTCGTTTGACGAAGGAATTCAATATGCAAGGAAAAGTGGCGATCAGTCACGCCTTTGGTCTAAATGACTTTGAGGGAGCAGAACGCAAAGAAGTCTTTCAAGCCTTAGCAGACTTAGAGATCCATATCATTTCAAGTATTCCCATCAGCCCAGGAACGATCCCGCCACTGAAGGAATTGCAAAGCTATGGCGTGGCTGTTCATATCGGTTGCGACAATGTCTATGATTCTTGGTCTTCTCTTGGCGACGGTTCTTTACAAGAAAAGCTGGCGCGCTATTTAGAGATTTTTGCTGTCAAAAGTCAGGAAGACTTGACGCAAGCCCTAGGTCTGGTTACTGATGGCAAAGTGCCATTAGATAAAAACGGTGCGCAGCAATGGCCTAAGGTTGGTGATTCGGCTGATTTCTTGCTGACACCAGCTGCTTGTACGGCAGAATTCGTTGCCCGCAAAGGCTTCGTCAGCAAAAGTTTTTATCAAGGAACGGTTGTCTTTTCAGCTGAATAAACTATCTGATAACAACGAAAAGAAAAGCCATTGTCTGAACTCAGCAGACAATGGCTTATTTCTTTCGATCATTAAACGTTTCTCAAAAATTCCATTTTACCCAATCAGCAAATAATTCTGGCCAACGGACAACCGACGCTTCGATCCCATGTTGATCGCTGTTGGCGGTTTCTGGCGTTCCTAAACTTAACCCGTGACCGCCCCGAGGGAAAATGTGTAGCTCATAAGGTATATTAAATTTGCGCAGCTGTTCGGCAAAAAGGAGGCTGTTTTCCGCCAAGACTAATCCATCTTCTAACGTATGCCAAAGAAACGTTGGTGGTGTCTGTTCATTGACTAAAGTCTCTAAAGACAAGGCGGCTTTTTCTGTTTCGTAACGATCTGCTAATAATGAACGGAAGGAATCTTGGTGCCCAAGTTCTCCACTAGATAATACTGGGTAGCTCAACAGTAACCCGTTAGGCCGCCATTCTTCATTGGCTCCTTGTAAAGCCTCTGCTAGAAAAGGTTGCTGCCAAGACACACCCAAGTTAGCAGCTAAATGGCCACCAGCTGAAAAACCAGCAACGATGATTTTTCCAGGATCGACGTGCCAGGTGTCATGATTGGTGCGGACAAGACGAACGGCAGCAGCCAATTCCTTTAAGGCTAACGGATAGACAGCCGGTTTGATACTATAATGCAACACAAAGGCTTGGAACCCAAAGCTCATCATTTTGATGGCGATAGGTTCCGCTTCTCGATCCGACAACATTTCATAGCCACCGCCAGGACAGATGATGACAGCTGGTCGGACACGATCTGTTTCCATTTCAGGAGAATTTTCGATGACATAGGTAGTTAAACTTGCTTGGCTTTCTGGTAAAAGTGCAGATCTTTTTTCATGTATCACGGGTTGCGCCTCATTTCATTGTAATTTTATAGACAATTGGTTGGTCGGTTTCAATTGGTTCAAAAGTTAGTTGCAAGCCTTCATCGGTCACTTGCCAATCAACAGGCTGTTCTTCGTATCCTAGAATCGTGACGGTTTTGATGATGCCGTGAAATTCTGGCAAATTTTGGTCTTTCGATTGTGCCAGTGCTTGGATCCTTGCGTGTCCATTCTCAGGACTTGCCATGCCAATCGCATACAACGAATCCCCCTGAACCGTAAAGCGGAAATCCTGGCTCGTGTATGTCGTCGCCTGTGCTTCTTGAAATTGGCCCGAAACTACGGTCGTGGGCCCTTCCCCTGCTTTGCGCCATGGTTTCGCTTCATAAATGGCTTCACCATTTACATCCAGCCACGCACCGATTTCTTTTAAGATCGCTTGATCTTTTTCTGGGATCGAACCATCCCCTTTCGGCCCGATATTCAAAAGGAGTTTGCCGTTTTTACTGACGACTTCGATCAAATCCTGTAAAATCTCACGTGTTGTTTTATAATCCAATGTCGTGGTATAGCACCATGAATTACGAGCGATTGCTGTGTCTGTTTGCCAGTAAAAAGGTTGTGGTTCGGCAAATTTCCCCCGTTCAATCTCCACGATACCGCTACCAAACATCATGGCATCGTGCTTGTAGCAAATACCAACTTGTTTGCCCCATTCAGCCCCACGATTGTAATAGTAAGCAGCGAAAAGTTGCAAATGCTCCTTGAAGGCTTCATGTTGGATCCACCAATCAAAATACAGCAGCTCTGGTTGATAGTTGTCGACGAGTTCACAGGTTCTAAGCAGCCAATCATCTAAAAATTCTTTTGACGGGTATGGCTCGCTAAAGAGACTTTCATGGTCTGGCTCTGGCATCGCTGGCCAGTAAAAGTCGCCTTTTGCCAACGGCTCCTTGATATCACTGTCAAAATCCTTACCGTGTCCCATAAAAAACCAATGTTCGGCACGATGAGATGAGGTACAAAAATGCAGGCCTTGCTCCTCTGCGGCTTCTTTTAGTTCACCAAGAATATCTTTTTTCGGCCCCATAACTGACGCATTCCATTCAGACAGTTCGCTTTTATACATCTGAAACCCGTCGTGATGTTCTGCAACGGGAAAAAGATAATTGGCACCGGCTTGTTTGATCAAGCGAATCCATTCATTTGCATCAAATTTATCTGCGGTAAACATCGGAATAAAGTCTTTGTAGCCAAAGTTTTTTTGTGGACCATAGGTTTCAATATGGTGATCGTATTCTGGATGGCCTTTGATGTACATATTTCTTGAATACCATTCATTGTGAAAGGCTGGAACACTGTACAGTCCCCAATGAATGAAGACCCCAAATTTTGCTTTGCGGAACCATTCCGGTAGAACAAAAGCGCCCAATGACTGCCAATTTGGAAAAAAGGGGCCTTGATGTGCGACTTGCTGGATCGTTTCTACTGTGATCATTGTTTTTCCTCCAAAATACCGACTGTTTCCAGCCATGTTTTTGCAATCAACACATGTCCTGCAGTCGAGGGGTGCACGCGATCACTGCTTAAGACATAGGATGATTGATAAAGCAAAAAATCATCAAACTTTTCCTGCGTATCCCCTAAAAGGATACCATACTCTTGCGCTACTTTGGCAAGCACTTGTTGGTAATTGGCAAGCATTTTTCTTAGCGGATCTTCTTTGTTGGCTTCAACCATAAACGGGCTCAAAAGAATCATCCCCTTGACATTTGGCAAGGTCTGCTCGATCAAATCACGCAGCTCTGATTCAAATCTCTCGATCCCCACTAGTTCCGTTTGAGCAAAGGTTCCATCAAAATGCCGCCACACATCATTCACACCGATCATGGTCGTTACCCAATCTGGTTGAAATGCCAACACATCATCCTTCCAGCGCTTCTTCAAATCGACAACCGTATCCCCACTGACACCCCGGTTGACGATCATTAATTCCATTTGCGGGAGTAATGCTGTGGTATAGGCGTTGATCAGATGAACATAGCCGTCCCCCCATGAAGACCAACCTGCAGGTATCGCTTGATAATTTCGATTGCTATCTGTGATCGAATCCCCCATAAAAAGCAAACGATCTTTTTTATCCACTATCATTGTTTTCCTCCTTAAAGAAAGAAGACTGATCCGCTGGTGCTGGATCAATCTTCTTAAGTGATTGCTTATCCAAAGGCTGTATACTCACTTTTGCCAAGGAACCGTTGGCAAATCACTCGAGCGATTCTTTGTTTGTTTTTGATTAGTCCCCAAATTCTTTCGCTACTTCTATCCGTTTTTCGTTTTGATCTTTTGCATTGTTCATGTCAAATTCCAAAACGGTTTGATAGCCAAGACCATCTGCTGTTTCTTGCATTTCTTTTAGCAATTGATCAAATTCTGCTTCATCTTTGGCAAAAACCATTCGCCAAGAGTACTCGATGATCGTCGCTTTGGCTTGGTTACGCAACGTAGAGATCTCTGAACTATCTTCTGGCGCTACATAGCTGGCACCAGGGGCAACTAACAATTGGTCGTTCTCCTCTAAATAGCCAATGGTGGATTCTGCACCACCCATATTTTTTGACCAATCTTCTTTTACAGGATCGGTTGTTTCATTTTGATAGCTTTCCCACATTGTGTAAGCATATGGGAAGCCGGTATCAGGATTGATATCGATCGGTAATACCGTATTGACGTTGAGTGCAGATACGCCATCTTTGTAACTTCCGCCACCGTATCCTTCTGGCACATCCCCATCACCATCTAGCAATGCTTGTTTTCCGAACTCAGTTAAGACAGGCTCGCCGTCTTTCATTTCCCAAGTCAAGCCTTCTGGACCACTACTGCCGCTTGTTTGAGAAGAATTTGCTAACACACCTTCTGAAGAGTAGAGCCAGTCAATGAAGGCTGCGATTCGCTCTGGGTCTTCGGCATTAGAACCGATCCCGATAAATTGTTTGCCACCGTATACTTCCGCACCATAAGAGAAGATTTTTTGATCTTGGATCGGTGCCAACATAAATCCTTTTCCTTCAGTCAAGTTCGTGGTCGTATTAAAGGCCGCTTGACCTAACCAAGGCCACCATGAGAATAACACTTGTCCTTCTTGGAATTTTGCAAAAAGTGTATCGTAATTTTGCGTCGTTGATTCTGGGTCAACTAAGCCCATTTGATTGGCTTCGAAGTAAAACTTAAGTGCACGAATATATTCAGAGTCACTATCGAGAATGCTTTGATAATCAGATCCATCGGCTTTTGCCAAGACAAATCCTGATTCATCGTACCCATAGTAGGTGACAAGCTGTTTGCCTGCATTCATCATGTTGCCGTCCCAATCGCTGAATAGAGAAAACCCATACACTTTTTTGCCAGAATCTGTTGTTGGATTGTCTTCTTGCATTTTTTGAATCACAGGAAGCAGGTCTTCCAATGTCCCGATTTCTGGGTATCCTTGCTCCCCATAAAGATCCCAACGCACATAAGCACCAAATGTAGGATCTAATCCTTCTGAAGGATCGGTGGCCTTTAAGGTAGAAACAGAAGTTGGAAAGCCATACAGCCCATCGGCATCTTTGTTTAGATTTTGAACAGCCGCATCGAAGCGTTGAACGTTTTCCATAGTTTCATAATACTCGCTCGCATCGGTCAACAAACCTGCTTCAACCAATTCGTTGTATTGTTGGCCATTATCAACAATGATCAAATCACCCAAATCGCCTGCTGCCGTTCTCGTTTGATAAAGGGTATCACCGTTTCCAGCAACGTTTGGTGCGATGATGTTCAATTCCATATTGAATTTATCCCGCACGATTTTGGCAAACCAACCTTCTTGCATTCCCATATAGTTGGCTAGCCCATTATAGACATCGATCGTGATCGTTTCATCGTAGCCACTTTCACTGGAAGCAGCATCTGTCTCAGATTCAGCCGCTCCTCCACAGCCGGCTAAACTACCTAGCAATGTCATGCCTAACAAACCTGTTGTTACATATTTGGACATTTTTTTCATTTTCTTCCCTCTTTCTTTTTATTAGCCTTTCACCGCACCCAACATAATTCCTTTAACAAAATACTTCTGGAATAGCGGATAAATGAACATGATTGGTAAAACAACAATGACTGAAACGGTCATGCGGATCGACGTCGGCGTCTGCGTTGTTGCTGCTGAAGCGATGCTAGAAAGTGATCCCGATGTATTTTTGACCATTTGTGCTAACGAATTGGCTTGATTGATATACGTGTAAAGAAGGTATTGCAAGGAGTAGAGACTTTGATCCGTAATGTAAATCAGTGTATCCTGGAAGGAATTCCATTGACCCACTGCCGAGAAAATCGCTACTGTTGCTAAAATCGGGGTACAGTTGGGTAAAATTACCCGAAAGAATACTTGAATGATGCCAGCTCCATCCATTTCAGCTGCTTCTTGCAATGATTTGGGGATCGACTCAATATAGGTTTTCACCAAGATGATATTAAAGGGCTGAACGACAGCCGGCAAAATATAGACCCAAAAGTTATTCGTTAAACCTAATGTCTTCATCGTGATGAATAATGGAATCAACCCTGCATTGAAATACATTGTAATCACGACAAAGCGATACCAAAATTTTCGTTTCCACATTTTTTCTTGGGTAAACATGAAGCCTAAGAAGGCTGAAGCTAAGACAGTCGCGGCGGTACCAATCACCGTTCTAGCCACCGAAACCGTTGCGGCTAGAGGCAATCCTTTTAGCTGTAACACTTGACTATAGTTTTCAAAATGGATCTCTTGTGGAAAAAAGCGAATTTGGCCTAACGCACTCAACTCATTATTACTGATTGAATTAATGATCAAGTAATAAAAGGGATACGCGCAAATCAACGTAATCAAAAAGAAAAAGGTATAATTGAGGATACTAAACGTCAGGTTTTCACGTTTGCGTACTTTTTTCGCCTTTTTCTTTTCACTAATCGATAGTTCCATTGATATCCTCCTCTTCTAAATAATGGATGTCCCCCGAATTTTTTTCGAAGCAATATTGACGATGGCTAACAAGGCAACAGAAATGACGCTTTTTAGCATACTGATCGCGGTCGCTAGCGATAGACTATTTCCGCCCATCCCTAAATTGTAGACATACAAATCGAGGACTTGGATCGTGTTTCGATTGAATGCATTTTGGAAGACAAAGTACTGATCCATTCCGTTGTTCAGCAAGTTGGCGATAGACAGCATCAGCATCACAAGGAACGTCGGCATCAAGGCAGGTAGTGTGATATGACGCATCAGGTGGAAACGATTCGCCCCATCGATTCGTGCCGATTCATACAATTCGGGGTCAATTCCTGAAATGCCTGCAAGATACATGATGGCACCCCAGCCCAAGCCTTTCCAAATATTCCAAAGACACATCATCAGCCACGTATGATTGCCGCTATCCAAAAATTTGACTGGATCGGTAACGAAGCCCCATTCTTGCAGCAACGTGTTTACCAGCCCTGTTGAAGAAAACAAGCTAAAGGCAATCGTATACACCAAAACCCAACTGATAAAATTCGGTAGCGTGGTCAGCGTTTGGACCAAATTTTTAAACCATTTGCACTTGATTTCGTTCAGTAAAATGGCGAAGCCTACTGGTAGGATCGAAGTGGCGATCCCTAAAAAACTCATGGCAAAGGTGTTTTTCATTACTTGTACGATCTGATCCACTTGTGTTGGACTAGAGACAAGAAGTCGAAACCATTTGAAGCCTACGAACTCGCTGCGCGCTAAACCTAATGCTGGTTTGTAATCATAAAGTGAATAAATCCATCCGTGCAAAGGAAAATAAGAGAACAAAAACACGAGAATCAGAAAGGGAACGATACATAAAAACAAAATCTTCCCTTCTCGTGTCACCCGCTTATTTTTTCTTGGGACACTGCTTAGTTTACTTTCCATTTTCCTCCCCCTTTTTTTGTAACCGCTTTTACATTTTTAATACTAGCACCTGAATGCTTATTTGCCACCTGTGAAAAATAGAGGTCAATCCGTACATTTTAGACTTCATTTTTCTTTTATTTATAAAGAACGTTGATCTATCAATGTTTTCGCTAGAAACCGCTCGAATGGTAAGGCTTTCAAAATTTGTTTTTTGCGAGTACTATAGGAATATATCAATTTTGGAGGGATAAAAATGAAGTACAATCCTGATGGCCAACTGTACAAAATAACCACCGTTTTTTCACAATTCACATTGTTAAATTTACTATATATCATTAGCTGTTTGCCAATTATTACGATTGGTGCTGCGACAGCTGCCCTTTATGAAGTGACGATTCGTTATGCGGATGAGGAGCGTGGTGAATTGATTGTAGGCTATGTGCGAGCGCTACGAGCAAACTTTATGAAAGCCACCGGTAGTTTTCTCCTTCTTGGGCTCCCCATGGTAGCACTACTGTATAGTAGCTTGTTTTGGTTTTCCTCAAAAACCATTCTTGCCAGTATTTTTGCTTTCGCTCTAATTGTTACAGCTATTTATCTGTTTATTGTGTTAGTCTATTGCCTTGCCTTAATTGGACGTTATGAAAACAGCTTTAGGCAAACACTAAAAAATGCGTTTCTGTTACCGATCGCGGATCCTATCCGTTCGTTAGCCCTCGCACTTATTCCTACCGCTGCGTTTTGTTTTGTTGTTTTATTTCCGTTGTTTAAATTTCTCTTGTTGATTTTCGGCTTTTCTTTTGTTATTTATTGTAGTTCGTTCCTGTTGCTTTCTATCTTTCGTAATCAACAAGCATGAAAAGAATCAGTCATCTCTCACTTTTTCGTCGTCTGAGTCAGTTTTCCATTCGGCGACAATTGTTCATTCTTTATCTACCTGTTGTTTTTTTATCCACAGTGACTATAGGTCTCTTATTGGTCTACGATTCAACCAAACAGCTGACAGGCAATTACCAACACTTGGCAGAGTTGAATGCTCAGCGTGTCAAATCTGTTCTTTTTGATACAACAAACACGCTGACCAACACGGCGAGTTCCTTATCAAACGATACCCATCTACGTCAACTTTTAACTGCCAATTACCTTGACGATCAAGAAGCGATTGTGGACATCAATAGCTATGATCAGCTAGATGAGATCAGAAATCTTCAAACCTCGATTGCGAAATTAACCATCTATACGACGAATCAAACCATTCCGAACTATAAATATTTTCAACAGGCAGATGACACGATTCAAGCGACCGCCTGGTACCAACGAGCGCTCAAGCAACCCGATGCTTTTTTGATGACGATGCCAGAGGATTACAAAGCAAATCGCTTGAGTCTTTATAAAACGTTGCCTTTGCCTTTATCAAAAGAAACAGCCGTTTTGGAGATCCAAGTCGATTACAATTATCTCAGCAACCGACTTCGTAATTCATCCTATGAATTGGAATTACAGTTAAATGATGATGTCATCTTTTATAGCGACAAAATCAATCAAGTTGGGGAACCGGGACAGCTGACAGCTCTTTCTGAGCCGCAAACGAGTGCTGCCTTTTTAAAAAATGATGGTACCAAGGTGATGCTCACCAAAAGCACCTTACCCATGAGTAACAAAGAAGACATCATCACGATTTATAGTGCGGATACCAATGCCTACAGCAATCTACGCACCAATCTGATCCGGTGGAGCACGATCGTTTTGGTGATTTTGATCACTACTTTCATCATCGTCTTTCTCTTTGCTCGATTCTTTACCAAACGAATCTCTCAACTGCAGCAGGCGGTCTACTTTGCCTCGATCGAGGATTATGATTTCTTTCAAAATATCAGCGGCGAAGACGAGATTTCACAGATCTCTCTTGATTTCCACAAGATCATTCAACGAATCAAGAAAAAAGAAGAAGAGATCTACCGTTCACGTTTGGCACAGCAAGAGCTGTTGACTCAGCAGCAGCAAATGGAATTTAATATCTTAGCGGGGCAGATCAACCCCCACTTCTTGTTCAATACATTAGAAACGATTCGTATGATGGCGCTGACTTCTGGCAATTCTGACGTCGTTTATGCCATCAAGTTACTGGCAAAATCGATGCGCTATACGCTAGAAGCCCACGGAACCAAGCGAACGAGCTTAGAAGAGTCCTTAGACGCGGTTCACGTGTATGTCAAGATCCAGCGGATGCGCTTTGGCGATCGAGTCAACTTTTCCTATTCAGTCTCCAATGAGATCGACCAAAAAGAAGTCCAAATATTGCCCCTCCTGATTCAACCATTGGTGGAAAACGCCATCTCCCATGGCTTGGAAGGCATCACCTATCCAGGGTTTGTCCGTTTGACGATTACCAAAGACGGCCATGATCTGGTGATCGTGGTACAAGACAACGGCAGCGGGATACCGCCAGAAAAACTTGAACGCTTGCAGCAAAAAATCAAGACGCCCTCCACCCATGCCAAAAAGAACATTGGGCTAGCCAACGTCAATCATCGGGTCAAAATGTTTTATGGACCTGAATACGGCTTGACGATCGAGAGTGTGTTGGGCAGCGGCACACAAGTCACCTTGCGGATCCACGATCTAAGCCAAGATTCATCTTCTCCTCACTAAAACAGCAAAGCCCCCCTTCGATTCCTGTTTCAGAAATCGAAGGGGGGCTTTTGATTGATTAGAAATCCCGCACACGAAGGGTTTGTTGGGATGAAGAGGCGCTAGCATAGCAGCCTACCATGATCCCAGTAAAGACACCGCCAACTTCAGTAGTCAGATATTTTGTTTCTCCCCTACCTAAAGGTTGTGCTTGTCCTTGCTCATCAACAACAGAAAAACGATAAGTTTCTTTATCTGCGCTCAGCTGCAAGGTGACTGTATCTGCTGCATAAGGCAGTTTCTTTTCTACTTTCCATAGGGAACCGATTTGTCGGCGGAAAACTAGCTGCTGACTGGACGCCGTTTTTTCCAAGTAGCCCTCATAGTGATGGGTGGCATTTAAGAAAACCGTCAATCCCGCTTGTCCATCCGTTAGTTGCCGACAATCAAAGGTTGCTTGAAATTGTTGATCAAAGGCGGTTTGCCGTTGGAACACAGCCGCAAGTTTGCCTTGATCAGACAGACCCGTCTGATTAGGATGCAGCAAGAAGCCATGCGGCTCTTCTTCAATCAACGTCGGGTCCCATTCGAATAAAGTCACGTAATCAGGCTTGCTGCTCTTCTTTTGTGTTTCCTTTGGTGCCGCCGCTGTGTCTACCTGAATGGTTTCTGGTAAATGACCTTCTTCGCCAAACTCCGGCCATGGGTTTGACCAGTCTACTGGCAGTAGGCATGTTTCCCGCCCTAACAAATGCCTCAAAGGATAGCTGATGGGGCGTACTGCTAGACAGACTGCCCACCAGTTGCCTTTAGTATCTTGCACGAGATCCGCATGCCCTGCGGCTTGCAGTGGCAGATTCGTACTGCGATTGGTCATCACTGGATTGTTTGGGCATGCTTCATAGGGTCCCGTCAAGGAACGGCTGCGGGCCATGGTCAGCATATGCCCATAGGACGTTCCGCCTTCGGAGATCAACAGGTAGTAATAGCCGTCTTTTTTATACAAGTGGGGGCCTTCTGGATCAGCCGCTCCGCTGCCCGTCCAAATATTTTGCCGCGGGCCTAGTTCTCCAGAAGCCAAATCGATCGTCCGCAGATAGATCTCCTTATGGGTGCCTAAGTAATAGGTCTGCCCATCGTCATCTACGAAAATCGTCGGGTCGATCCCAGGGGTGTCCAGCCAAATCGGGTCAGACCATTCACCAGCGATGTCATCCGTCCAAATCAGAAAGTTGCCTTCTCCTCCTTCGTTTGCGCCAACGTTAGTACAAACGAGGTAAAAGCGGTCCTTGATGAAACGCAAGGTTGGGGCATACAGACCAAAAGCATTGGGATTTTTCGTCGGTAGCTGCAACTGCTCAGGTCGCGAAAGTCCATGGCCAATCAGCTGCCAGTCTGCCAAGTTTTTACTGTGATAGATTGGTAATCCAGGAAAATATTCAAAGGTACTCGTCACCAGATAAAAGTCTTCACCGACACGGCAAATACTGGGATCTGGATGAAATCCAGGTAAAATTGGATTCGTGATGGTTCGCATGGGCATCTAAAACTCCTTTATCGTGGTTTGGTCAGCCGTCAGCTCATGGCTCGTTTTTCCAGCAGTCGTGTGTATCTGCAAGGATGCTTGCTGGATGCCAGTCAGCTTGACGATCAGTTCTTGATCGACTCTTTCGACAATGGCCTCGCCAAGCCACTCACCGTGGTGATCATAGATAGCGGCAGCGGTCTTGTCTTGCGGATCAAAAAGATGGATCGTTGGCTGTTGGGCATAGTCATAGACTGCTTTGGTTTGTTCATGGCCTTCGATAATGACTTGATTTGGTCGGACTAACAGTGGCAAGTGGAAATAGTCATAGGTTTCTTGGTACCAGCGTCCGCCCTCGTATGCTTTGCCAGATAAATAGTCGATCCAATACCCCTTCGTTTTCGGTACGTAAAAGGAGACTGTTCCTTGATCATTAAAAATGGGCGCCACTAAAAGGTGTTCCCCCAGCATGTATTGGCGATCCAAATGATGGGTCATCTCGTCTTCAGGAAACTCTAAGACCATTGCTCGCATCATCGGAATCCCCGTTTGAGCGGTTAGCACCGATTGGGCTTGCAAGTAAGGCATCAAGGACAGTTTTAACTTGGTAAAGGCTTTAGCTACCGCCACGGCTTCGTCGTCATAGACCCATGGCACTTTGTATTCCCAGCTGCCATGGTAACGGCTATGGGAAGACAGCAGACCAAATTGTGTCCAGCGCTTGTAGAGGTCTGGCGTTGAGCCAGCTTCAAACCCTGAGATATCGTGGCTCCAATACCCAAAGCCGCCTAACCCAAAGGACAGACCTGCCCGCAGCGACTCTGCCATCGATGGATAATCTGAGGTACTGTCGCCGCCCCAGTGTACAGGCAAGCGTTGTGAACCAACCGAAGCTGCCCGCGCAAAAACGATGGCTTCTTCTGCTCCCTTGACTTCTTTCAGCAAGTCAAAGACGACCTTATTGTATAGATAGGCGTAATAATTGTGCATTTTTTCTGGATCAGAGCCATCATAGTACACCGCATCGGTGGGAATCCGTTCACCAAAATCCGTTTTGAAGCAATCCACCCCCATGTCTAATAAGGCACGCAGCTTGCTGTTGTACCAAGCGACCGCTTCAGGGTTGGTGAAGTCGACGATCGCCAAACCAGCTTGCCATTTGTCCCATTGCCAGACATCTCCATTGGCGCGTTTCAAAAAGTAGCCATTCGCCATCCCTTCATCAAACAAGGGTGATTTTTGCCCAATGTAAGGATTGATCCAGACACAGATTTTCAATCCTTTGGCTTTCAAGCGCTGCAGCATTTTTTCAGGTTCTGGGAAAGTTCGTTCATCCCATGTGAAGTTGCACCACTCGTATTCTTTCATCCATAAGCAGTCAAAATGAAAGACCTCAAGAGGGATATCACGTTCTGCCATACCGTCTACAAAAGACGTCACGGTTTGTTCATCATAATCCGTCAAGAACGAGGTACTTAGCCACAAACCAAAGGACCACGCAGGCGGCAACGACGGTTTCCCCGTTAAATCAGTGTAGCGCTGAATCACTTGTTTTAACTCATCGCCGGCAATCACAAAGTACTGCAGCGATTGTCCTGGATTGCTGAATTGAACACGCGAAACTTTTTCACTCCCCACTTCGAATTGCACCCGATCTGGTGAATTGACAAAGACGCCATACCCTTTATTACTTACATAAAAAGGAATATTTTTATAAGCTTGCTCTGTACCAGTGCCCCCGTCGGCATTCCAGATATCAACACTCTGGCCGTTCTTCACGAAATTTGTAAAGCGTTCCCCTAAACCATAGATCGTTTCTCCCACATCCAGGGTCAACTGTTCGCTGATATGGGTATTTGCTTGCGGATCGATCACTAAGGCTTTGCTGCGAGGCTTGCTTTGGGTAATCAGCTGTTCTTTGTAATAAAACGAAGCTGTCACATTTTCCTCTTTGGTGATTACGACTTGCAAGTCTCCCGAGCGAAAAACATATGATTGCTCGTCTTCTGAAATATCAGGAGTGATCGCTTCTGTCATCAATTCAAAATCGGGGGCTTTGGCTTGGACCCCTTTATAGTTATAGAGGGTGATCCCAATGATATTGCTTCTAGGGGTAGTGACTTCCATCGTTAACAATCCGCCATCCAGCGTTGCCCCTTTATGTCCGACATAGCTATAAGGCAGATATAAAACCAATTTGTTTTCTTCTTTACGGGCATCGTAGACATGCACCGCAAATTTCACATCAAATCCTTCACGAAATAACCAACCGCCATCTGAAAATTTCATTTTTTTCCTCCTTGTTGGATCAATGTCAACGCCCCTAACAGACCGGAATCATTATAGTAACGACAAGTCTCGATCGGCACTTGGAAATCCGGCCAATGGGGGTTCTCATTGATTGCTTGTTTGATTATAGCTAATAGATCAGGGTGTTGGCTGATGCCGCCGCCGATCAGTATTTTTTCGGGATTCATCGTGACAGCTAGGTTGTAAATCGCAAGTGCGACATAACGTGCCCACTGTTTCAGGATCTCCTGCGTTTCAGGATCACTCGACCGCTGTTGCATGATGGTTTCGCCTAAAATCTCCTCTGATTCAGGAATCGCTTTTGCCCGCCGATAGGCAGCAATCAGTCCTCTCGTTGAAGCTAGATCATGGAGGGTCGCAAAAGAAGATGCTTGAAAATCAGTGATCATCATTCCGAATTCTCCTGCCCGAAACCCATGTCCGTGAATCAACTGGCGCTGATGAACGAGCGCGCCACCAATACCGGTGCCTAATGTGATCATGACAAAATCTTGTACGTCAGCAGCATTGCCGGTAGAAAGTTCTGCTAAAGCAGCACATTTCGCATCATTTTCGATCCAGATCGGATAGGACTTGTTTAAACGCTGCTGCAGCTCTTGTACAACAGCACAGCCGTGTAAAGGAGCCAACGCCCCCGCCATGATCGCTCGGCCATTGACTGAATCAATGAAACCAGGAAAACTCAGCCCGATCCCTTCGATGACATGCACTTGCTCGACTTCTTTTATTTTGGCAGCTAAGGCAGCAAAAAATTCATCCCGCGTATTACTCGGGGTTTTGATTTTGCCTCGGTCCAGCCATTGATTCTTCTCGGTAAAAACCCCGAATTTGATATAGGTCCCGCCTACATCAAAGCACAGGCGTACATCTGTCATTTCTCCTCCTCCGTTCGAAAAGCGCTTACAGTTTCATTTAAATTATATAAAAGAAAAAAAAGAAAGCCTACTTCTTAGAATAGACTTTCTTACTATAAAAATTAGCTTTTTCTGTCTCCGATAGGCTCTAGGATACTTCTTTTTTATTTCAGCATTGCTCCATTTGAAGCAATGACTTCCTTATACCAATCAAAAGAATCTTTCTTGATTCGATCAAACGAACCATTCCCTTCATTGTCACGGTCTACATAGATGAACCCATATCTTTTTCGCATTTCACCTGTAGTAAATGAGATGAGATCAATACAGCCCCATGCTGTATACCCAATCACATCAATGCCGTCTTCCTCGATGGCAAGCATCATTTGTTTGATGTGTTCTGCTAGATAGTCAATCCGTTCGGGATCATGAATGCCGGTTTCTGTCATTTGGTCATTAAAACCAAAGCCATTTTCCACAATGAAAATCGGCAGTTCATAACGGTCCTGCAAGAGATTCAGCATATAGCGCAAACCAATGTGGTCAATCGTCCAGCCCCATTCCGTCATCGTTGCATAAGGATTCGTTGTCAGCACACTGCTGCCCAACAGAGGATCATGTAAATAGTTTGCATCTGAGCGGGTAGATACTGTATTGCTTAAATAATAAGTAATCCCGATATAATCAACGGTGCCCTTTGCCAAATCATCAAGATCGGCTTCTGTTACATCGATCGTGTACCCTTTTTTCTGCCATTCATTGAGAATTCTTTTTGGGTAGTGTCCGCGAACGTGTACATCTGTGAAATAGAGTTGATTATTATCCTCTTGTTGTGCTAACAATTGATCACGAGGATCAGAGGTCAGGGGGTAATTAGGCGTGGCAGCTAAACAGCAGCCAATTTGAAACTCAGGATTGATTTTTTTCGCAGCTGTGACGACACGAGCTGAAGCAACAAACTGATAGTGAGCAGCTTGGTACATGCCTGCTAGTTTCTCCTCATCCTCGTCAAAGATCACACCAGAATTGGTAAAACTGTAAATTGGATTATCGATGATCCGCTGATTGTTGATCTCGTTAAATGTTAGCCAATACCGCACTTTTTCTTTGTAGCGTTCCATTACAGTTTGCGCAAAACGTTCAAAAAATCCGATCATCTTTCTGTTGCGCCAAGCCCCATAGGTTTCAACTAAATGATAGGGCATCTCGAAATGAGACAACGTCACAACAGGTTCTATTCCATATTTTTGCATCTCGCCAAAGACCTGATCGTAAAAATACAGCCCTTCTTCGTTCGGTAGTTGTTCATCTCCTAAAGGAAAAATTCGTGTCCATGCGATACTGATTCGCAAAGCTTTGAAACCCATTTCCGCAAAAAGTTTGATATCTTCCGGGTAACGATGGTAAAAATCAATGCCTTCATGATTCGGGTAATATTCCTCAGGCAAGATTGTGTTGGTAATTTTCCGAGGCCGATCTTTCGTTCCTGCTGTCATCACATCGGCAATACTGATCCCTTTCCCGCCTTCTTGCCAAGCACCTTCCACTTGATGAGCGGAGATCGCACCGCCCCATAAAAAGTTTTCTTTCATTTTCAAACTCCTATCCTTCGTTGTTTACGGTAAACAGAATCCCTTCTACTTCAATTGTTCCGGCCGTTGTTTCGTACTCGATTACTGTATCTGGTCCACAATTTGTAACGATCACGGGTGTCGATAATTGATAGCCTTTATCCAGAATCGCCTGCCGGTCAAAGGTCAACAAACGATCTCCTCGTGCAATTGTCGCACCATTTTCGACGTTAACATCAAAAAACTCACCATTTAGATTCACGGTATTCAATCCGACGTGGATCAATAATTCAACCCCTTGATCAGATTTAATACCAATCGCATGCTTAGAAGGGAAAACAGCAACAACAGTACCTGCAAAAGGTGCCCGAATGATTCCTTCATCGGGGATGACCGCAATTCCTTGTCCAGCGATTCCGCTGGCGAACACATCGTCTTCCACTTCTGCTAAAGGCATCACTTGTCCTTTTACCGGTGAATAAATCGGAGTTGCTGCATTGGTTAAGATACTTTCTACCTCTGATTCAGGCTCTGCTTCAAATTCTGCTAGTTCACTTTCCTTCACGCCGAAGAAATAAGCCAGTAAAGCTCCTGACAACAATGAAACGGTGATTCCGATCAGATAACCCACCAAAGGACTATAAACAGGCAAGGAAAAAATATTATGGAAAACATACGCATTCATCGTCACACCAAAAGCGCCTAACACTGCTCCGCCTAAACCACCGGAAATAGCTACGATCGGCAAAAGTCTTTTGTAACGAAGAATAATCCCATAGACGATGGGCTCTGTCACGCCGGCAAAGAAGCCAGTCAAGGCAACTGGGCCTGCCAAAGCCCGCATTTTCGAATGTTTTTTCGCTCGTAAGAAGAAGCCAACTGCAATCCCGATTTGAGCAAAAACAGCGGCCAATGCCATTCCTTCAATAGGGTCTCCACCTAATCTTGTCAGATTATCTAACGTTACAGGTGTAAAGCCCCAGTGCAAACCAAACATAACCATGAAGGTCATCCCGCCGCCTAAAACGATGCCTGAAAGGATCCGGCTTTTTTCAAATAACCACATTACACTTCCTGATAAAAGATCCCCGAAAAAGGTGCCGAATGGACCAAAAAGGATAACGGTCAATGGAATCATGATCATCAAACTAAGCATGGGTACGGCAAACAATTGAATGTCTTTATAAATAATCTTTTTCAAAAATTTATCTACAAATTGATAAATAAAAATAGCCGCAAAAATCGGAAATAGGGTTGTGGCATAGTCCACGGCTTGAACTGGTATCCCTAAGAAATTTGTATTTTCCACGCCAATCAACCCAGTAAACTGAGGTTCCAACAATGCTGCACCAATCACACCGCCAACGTACATGTTGGCACCTAATCTTTTCGACAACGTGATCCCTAAGAAAATCGGTAAAAAATAAAATATTGCATTACTCGCGGCACTCAAAATGACATAAGTAGAAGATTCTGCTGATAACCAATTAAATTGGGTCAAAACCGTCAGCAGTGCTTTTAGCATCCCCGAACCTGCTAGAGCAGGAATTAAAGGAGAAAAAGCACCTGAGATAATTTCAAATACGGCGTTCAAATTAAAACCTGTTTTTTTCGAAGAACCTGTTTCTTGATCTGATAACCCAGCCATAGCTGAGATCGTCGCATAATAATCTGATATATTGCTGCCGATTACGACTTGATATTGTCCTCCACTTTGTACAACGGACATCACATAGGGTAGTTTTTGAAGTTCCCCTTTATTGGCCTTGGCGTCATCCTTCAAGCCAAAACGCAATCTCGTTGCACAATGAACCAAGCTGTCGATATTTTTTTCACCACCGATCAAGCGAATGATCGCGGCACTTTCGTTTTCAAATTTCATAGTTATTCTCCTTTTGCGTATAATAAAAAGCGTGATCTAGAAGACACCTCAAACAAAAGACTCGTTTGAGTGCTCACTCTAGGTCACGCCTGCTTTACCAGTAACGATCCGTTAAGATGCCAATCGATTTAAATGTAAGGTTAAATACAACACTTCATCTTCAGTGATTTCCCACTGATACCTATTTTCCAGAAATTGCTTGATTTTCATAGCACACTCATAATCCAACGGATATTTCAGTTGAATCACATCTAATAAACTAGAGGCTGGTTGAGCTGGTAGCTCATTGCTCATCTGTCGTTTAACAAAGTAGCGAATGTGAGTGATGAATCGGGAAAAATAAATAGAGTCTTGTCTGAATTCTTTGCCATAATGATAATTGATGATCGTCAAAATATCTTTCATGACTTTGGAAATCAGCATTGTTTCTTCCATTCCGTTGTTATCGCCTAAAAAATTCACGAAATGCAGCGTAATAAAAGCAGCCTCATCTTTCGGAATATTCAGATGTGTTCGCTTTTGCATCAGCTCAACCGCTTGAAGACCAATTTCATATTCTTTCGGGTACACCTGCTTTAATTCCCATTCTAGGGGTGTTTGAATTTTCATCCCTTCTCTTGCCCTCGTCAGAGCAAAACCGATATGGTCTGCAAGTGCCACTAGCAGTGCAGGATTGCTTTCGCATTGAAACGCTTCCTCAAACAATTTTAAAATATCGCTGGCCAGTTGCAGATCACGATATTCAATCCGTTTAAGCAGCTGTTCCAAATCTGCAATGCTTTTTTGGTCGTTAATGATGAATCGCTTTTCTATTTTCTTTTGATCGACAGTGTCGCCTGGCCTCAAACCAAAGCCGATGCCACTCCCCATCACAACTTCTTCTTGGTGATTGTCGTTCAGGACTAATGAAGCATTATTATTAAATACTTTGACGATTTCCATGGTCAACACCTCCTAAAATAAAACAAAAAAATAACGTCACCAACTAGCTATGATCTTTTTCCAAAACAAACGAATGGAGAAAATCTCATACCTGTGGTCACGCCTGCATTATCAGTAACGATCCGATGCACTTACTATACTTCAAAATGAAAACGACGTCAATAGCTTTTTTAAAGCATTTTCTTGTATGAGCTTCTGACGAGATTATTCAAAAAAATGGCGACAAAAAAAGACGTGTTGTCTCTTGCTGCCGCCATGCGAACCTGTAATGCCGCTTTTTCTTTTCACAAATTTCTCTTTTCATTGCCTATGCGATGGACTGTTTTCCTGAAAAACAGCTGCTCATGTATCAGCGAATTTTCTTATGTTTTCCGAAACTCATTCGGTGAAACTTGATGGTATTGTTTGAACTTTTTGTAGAAATAATCAACATTGCTGTAGCCCACCAATTCAGCAACTTCGTAGACCATCAGATTGGAATGACGCAAGATTTCCACCGCTTTTTCCATTCGTACTTCATCCAAGAACGCCAAATAATTTTTCCCAGTTTCTTTGCGAAACTTCTTGCCTAGATAGGCACTATTGTAATTGAAACGTTCCCCGATTTTTTTCAAGGTCAAATCTTCTTGATAATGCTTTTTCGTGTATTGGATCAATTCTGCAATGATATCGATTTGGTTCAAACTGCTGGCGACTGTTGCTTGCAAGTCTGCTAGTTTTGCGGTGATCACCTCTTGCAGCATTGGAAACGTCTGGGCGAGAAAAATCTGCTGATGTACTTCGTCTGTCGACCATTCGATCGCTAAGGCTACTTTTTCACTGATTTGATGCTGCAGCCATTCAATGTCACCATTGATTTGCCATTTAATCTCTTCTTCCAATGCCAATGAATGATAAAAGGTTTGATAATAGCGGGATAACGGCTGTTCTAACGGATCGTTTGCCAAAATCGCCTTAACTAATTCTTCACGCAAATCGCTTCGTTCTTCTGCTTCTTGCGTCGTATCCAAAACATGGTGAGAAATGACTTGATTGGGAAATAAGAAAATCAATTTACTCAATGTCTGGATATCGATCATCAATGGCTTCAAGTTATCTTGCGCCGCAAACCAGCGGGAGATCAAGATTTCTTGGTGAGCCATTTTTTTACGGCACCATGCATCGATCGCCTCGTCGGGAAAGCGCTCCTCGTTTAACAAGACCAAATACCGATGATGCCGATGGATCAAGGTGACGACTTGCGCCACTTGCTCCTGCAATTTCTCAACCAGCTTTTGGGCATCTGCCTCCTCGGAAAGACGCAATAGCTTGATGGCTTGTGCGTCTTTGATTCCCGTTTGATCCCCGCCAAACAATTTCTCCATCAACTGACTCTTCTGATTTTTCTGCTGATCGGTCTTGGCTTTTTGATCGATTTTCGTCAAAATACCGATCAGCTCTTCTTCGTCAACTGGTTTCAGCAAATAGGTCACAGCGCCCAGTTGCAACGCTTGTTTGGCATAATCAAAATCTGAGTAGCCGGATAAAATAATGGCAAAAAACAAAAGCCCTTCCTCCGATGCTGCTTGCACCATCTCAAGACCATTTTTTCCCGGCATACGAATATCAGCGATCACAACGTCTGGCTTCAATTCGCGGATCATTGCCAAGCCAGCTTCGCCGTTTTCCGCCGACCCGACGATTTGATACCCCAGACGTTCCCAATCGATGATCAGAGGTAGCCCATTTCGGATCGATGCTTCATCGTCAACGATCAACACTTTACGCATTTTCCAACCTCCATTTTCAGCTACTCCTTCGTTACATCATGTTTCACTTGTCAAACTTGCCCCGTTGGTGCGAATCACCTCTTGATACCAATAAAAACTATCTTTCGGGATGCGCGCCAACTGACGTTCGCTTTGATTGTCGCGATCGACATAAACAAACCCATAGCGTTTTTTGTATCCATTCAACCAACTTAGTAGATCTGTAAAGGACCAAGCACAATAGCCGATCAGCTCAACCCCATCCGTGATGGCCTTTTGCAGTTCAACCAGATGTTCCTGCAAATAGGTGATGCGGTATGGGTCATGGATCTGTTTGTCTTCTGTCAATTGATCGATAGCGCCTAACCCATTTTCAGTAATAAAAATCGGCAAGTCATAATTGGCTTGGATGCGCCGCAAGGCTACACGGAAACCAACGGGATCGATCTCCCAGCCCCAATCCGTTTTTTTCAAGTGGGGATTTTCTGCTGTCGCAAACATGGTTTCTTCGGGTGAGAACTCACCAGCTGCCGCTTGCATCAAATACGGATCGACTTTAGAAAATTCTTTCTTTTCAGCTGACTGCTTTTGCAAATTGTTTTGCTGAGCCGTCCCACCGTGATAGTAATTGATCCCTAAGAAATCAGGTTTTGCCTGTTTTAATAGTGCTTGATCTTCTGGAGTGACTTCAGGAGCCAAGCCAACTTTGGCTAATTGCTTGTAGACAAATTTCGGGTATTCGCCTTTGCAATAGACATCTAAAAACCATGCGTTGTTGAAGGCTTCGCCATTTTCTGCTGCCAGCACATCTTCAGGGTCACAGCTAAACGGATACATCGGTCCATAGCCAAAACTTGGACCGATCTTGCCCTGAGGAACCAGCTCATGGAACAAATTGATCGCCTTAGCATTGGCAAGGTTGATGATATGATTGGCTGCATACATCCGTTTTAAGTCCTTCAAGCCTGGTGGATGTGCCGCCCAACGGTACCCAAGAGAAGTGAAGACATTTTGTTCATTCATCGTGACCCAATAGATGACTTTCTTTCCTAGGCGTTCAAAAAGGATCCGGCAATACCGTTCAAATGCTTCTGCTGTTTCTCGGCCTTCCCATCCTAAGTATTTGTCTTGCAAAGCCTGGGGAAGGTCCCAATGATACAGCGTCAAAACCGGCTCTACTCCTTGCCGAAGCAATTCGTCCACCAGCTTTTCGTAAAACGCCACACCCGCTTCATTGACCGCGCCTTCGCCATCAGGCAAGATTCGCGACCACGCCACGCTGAAGCGATAGGCTTTCAAGCCCATTTGCTTCATCAAGGCAATATCTTCTTTGTATCGATGGTAATGATCGATCGCCACTTTGCCGTTGGTTTCCTCAAAAGTATTGCCAGGAATTTGGGCATAGGTGTCCCAAATCGACGGACCTTTGCCGTCTTCTGCCCATGCTCCTTCAATTTGATAGGCCGCCGAAGCTGCCCCCCATAAGAAGTTTTCTGGGAAAGGATCTAAGTTTGTGTGAAACATCAAGTTGCCTCCTTCATTTCCTAAACCGAAATAAATCGGTTACATTTTATCGTATCATAATTTGGTTGATTCGTAACAATTGCTAAAAGATATTTTTAGGTGAAAAAACTGCCGCTCCTCAGAACGACAGTCGTTTCTTATTAAAACAGGTAATCATTCAAACGAGATTTCACATATTCAATGTGGCTGGATTCTAATTCGATTTGATCATGAGCCAATGCGTAATCTGTCAGTGTTTCTAAGCTTTCCTCATCAGCAACGATCTTCGCTCCGATGCCTTCTTGGAAAGAGGCGTACCGTTTTTCCTTCAACTCGTCTAAGAAGCGGTCTTCTTTTAGTTTCGCTGCTGCTTTCAACGCTCTGGCATACGTATCCATACCAGCGATGTGGGCTAACAACAGATCTTCCATTTCAAATGACGAACGACGGACTTTAGAATCGAAATTGATTCCTCCCGGCGCGATGCCGCCGTTTTCTAAGACTTCGTATAAAGCGAGTGTGGAGTCAAAGACGTTGGTTGGGAATTCATCCGTATCCCACCCTAACAGCATATCTCCTTGGTTGGCATCAAGTGAGCCTAATGCGTTATAGCTACGGGCAACGGCGATTTCATGTTCAAAGGTATGGCCAGCTAATGTTGCATGATTGGCTTCTAGGTTTAATTTGAAATCTCCTTCTAAGCCGTAGTGCTGAATGAAGGCCATCGTTGTCGCTGCATCAAAATCATATTGATGTTTTGATGGTTCTTTTGGTTTCGGCTCTAATAAGAACTGCGGTTTATGACCGATTTTTTCGCCATAAGCGATCGCCATTTTGAATAGACGGGCGATGTTGTCTTGTTCAAATTTCATGTCTGTATTCAACAAGGTTTCATAGCCTTCACGGCCACCCCAGAAGACATAGTTTTCGCCGCCTAATTTTTTCGAGATATCTAAGCCTTTTTTGACTTGGGCTGCCGCATACGCATAAACTTCCGCATTATTGGTGGAAGCAGCGCCGTTATTGAAACGAGGATGTGAGAACATATTTGCTGTATTCCATAATAGTTTGATTCCCGTTTGTTCCATTTTTTCTTTGATCAAATCGGTGATTTCGTCTAAGTTTTGGAAAAATTCTTCTAACGTTTCTCCTGCAGGTGCCACGTCAACATCATGGAAACAGAAGAACTCTGCCCCTAATTTTTCGCAAATCTCGAAGAAGGCTTCTACTCGATTTTTCGCCGTTTCCATTTCGGTGTCACCGATCCACGTCCGTTTGTTGACAGGTGCGCCGAAAGGATCAGAGCCGTCTTGCGTCATCGTATGCCAATAGGCGATTGCAAAACGTAGATGATCTTTCATTTTCTTGCCTAAAACAACTTCTTCGGCATCGTAGTGGCGAAATGCAAACATATTGTCTGTTTTAGGACCTTCGTAGCGGATTTTTTCGATCTCTGGAAAATAAGTCATTGTTGTTGCCTCCATTTTATGTTTTTTAGTGTAATAAACTAACTTACTTGTTTCCAATCATTTAGAACCAAAAACGATTCCTCGCTTTGATCAGGTAGATTGCCTGCTGCCATTACGCTACTCGATTTGCGCCAATGCATGGCAGATAGGGGCGGTTTGTTGGTAGACGGTGCGGTAGATCGTATAAATTTCTTGGTATTTGGCGACATTTTCAGGAATCGGTGCAATGGCTTTGCCGTATTTGACAAAGGCGTTAACACAGGCAGCTGCATCTGGATAAATGCCACTGCCGATTGCTGCCAGCATTGCTGCGCCCATACCTGGGCCTTGCTCAGTAGACAAAGTCAGCATTTCTGCATTAAAAATATCGGCTTGCATTTGCAGCCATTCGGCATTATTCGCACCGCCCCCCACAGAAACGATCTGGGTGAATTTCCGTTGTGCCCGTTCTTCCATGATCATTTGGGAATCTTTTAAAGAGAAGGTGATCCCTTCTAAGACCGCACGACTGAAATGCTTTTCGCGATGCCGTGTGTCGATGCCGATAAAACTACCCCTGATTTGGCTGTCGGTATGCGGGGTGCGTTCGCCCACGATATAAGGCGTAAACAGCAGGCCTTCTGCCCCTGGGTTTACCTCACTGATCGCTGAAAGCAATTCCTGAAACGATTGGTTGGGGGCAAACGTATCACGATACCAGCTTAAGGAATTTCCAGCGGCTAACGTGACCCCCATTGAATACAACTTGTCTTTGATCGCATGACGGAAAAGGTGTAGATCTCCTTGATAATCAACCTCTTGCGCTTCTTCAAAGGATAAGAACACACCGCTCGTGCCAATCGACACCATGCCGACACCTTCGGCGATGATCCCTGAACCTAATGCAGCACAGGCATTGTCTGCGCCACCTGCATAGATCGTCACCTCTTGTTCAAAGCCAAAGGCTTCTTGCAGCTCTTTTCGCATTTGCCCTACAGGCGCTGCTGATTCAAAAAGCGGCGGCAGTAAATCCGATGCGATTTCGAATTTTTCTAGAATGGCTTCAGACCAGCACTTCTTTTCGATATCCAGCAGTAACGTACCCGCTGCATCGGAATAATCCATCGAATAGTTCCCAGTCAGCAAAAAAGCCAAGTAGTCTTTTGGCAGCATCATGTGACGAACTTGTTGCCAATGTTCAGGCTCGTGTTCTTGGACCCATAAAATTTTTGGTAAAGTGAATCCTTCCAAAGCAACATTCTTGGTGATTGCTTTTATTTCCTCTCCAAAGGATGCCATGATCGCTTGGCATTGTTTGGTGGTTCGAACGTCATTCCATAATATTGCCGGACGAATGACTCGGTTTTCTTCATCCAATAAAACAAGACTATGCATTTGCCCAGAAAAGCTGACGCCGATCAATTCCTTCTGCAGCGTTGGAATCTGCTGGATCAAGGTTTTGATCACCTTATCTGCCGCCTCTTGCCAATGCACCGGCTCTTGCTCACTGAATCCCGGTCTAGGGGATGACAATGGATAGTCAGCACTTGCTGTTCCTTGGAGTTCCCCGGTTTGATCAAAAACTAAGCCTTTTAACGCACTTGTTCCTAGATCCAACCCTAAAAAATAAGCCATCTCTTCTCTCCTTCCTCTGTTTGAAGCAGTTAACCATTGACTCTTAAACGGTTAATTAGCATTCAAAACTAACTAATTGGATAGTAAACGATTCTCGCATTCCTGTCAAGCGCTTTCAACGAATCTTTCATGGTTTTTCCTTCTCAAACTGCTGCTCCTACATTCTGCGTCTTTTCTTTATTCTTCAGCTTGCACAATATTAATTTGCACGGTAAACTAACACTAATCACATCTACGAAGAGGAGAACACATGATTATCAATAAAATGGGCATACGCGAACCAAATGAAGCGGCTGTATTGAAGACGATCATTGACAATGAAAATGTGTCACGAGCGGAAGTGTCAAATTTGACCCATCTCAATAAAGCGTCTGTTTCTCAAATAACCAAAAAACTGATCGACACGGACTTCGTGCGCGAAGTCGGCATTGGTGATTCCACTTCGATCGGTGGTCGCAAACCGATTCAATTGCAATTCAATCACCGTAGCAGCTTAGCTGTTACCTTTGACATCGGCTATAACTATGTTCGAGGGATGCTCTCTTATATCAATGGCGAGATGATCGCCTCTGCCGACCATTCCCATGAATTGATCACCAAAGAAAATGTACTAGCGACGATCGATTCCATGATGAAAGAGTTTTGGCCGCAAATGCCGCAAACCACTCATGGATTAGTAGGAATCTGTTTGGCGATCCACGGCATCGTTCACAATCAGACGGTCACCTTTGCCCCCTACTACGACTTGGAACACTTTGATTTGATCGCCCCTTTGAGCCAAAAATACAATACGGCGGTCTATATAGAAAACGAAGCCAATCTGACGGCTTTAGGCGAGTACTGTTTTTCTTCTGATTCCACGAATTTACTGAGCGTCAGCGTCCATAGTGGGATCGGTGTCGGAATCATCGTTGATGGGCAGCTGCAAACCGGTACTCACGGCATGGCGGGGGAAGTTGGCCATTCTACGCTCTTTCCTCACGGCAACTTGTGCCCTTGCGGCAATCGAGGCTGCTTAGAGCAATATGCGTCGAACAAAGTCTTGTTTGACACCTACAGTCACTATACAAAAACAGCGTTCGTTAATTCGGATACATTTGCACAAGCCTATCATGCCGGAGAAAAATCAGCAGTCGAATTGGCGCAACAAAATGTTGAGTTTCTTAGTATTGGGCTAAACAATGTCATCACTTTTTCTGATCCCGAAGAAGTCTATATCAACAGCTCGGTCTATCGCAAAATTCCTGATTTATTACTGGCGCTGCAACAAAAATTGACCAGCCAGTTCACCAAAAACACGAAGATCAAAAACAGTCGATTAGGCGATCAGGCCCCGCTGTTTGGCGGCAACGTTTTAGTGGCGAAACATTTCTTGAATATCAACGATTTGCGCTTTGCGGCACTTGATCTCTCCCGTGTGATCCGTTAAATGAACGCTGGACTGAAAACTCAGTCCAGCGTTTTCTTTTGGTAAAAGGGTATCGCTATCCTTTGATTCCGCCAGCCGTCACACCGCCCACGATGTATTTCGATAGAAACAGGTAAATCAGTAGCAAAGGAATAATACTTAATGAAATCCCTAGATACATACTGCCAAATTCAGTACGGTAAACATCCGTTTTCAGCAATTGGACCAGCATCGGCAACGTATACTTTTCCGTATCGTTGATCAAGATCAAGGGCATCAAGAAATTATTCCACGAGGTCACGAACGAGAAAATCGCCATGGTGGCTAAGCCCGGTTTCATCAAGGGCAACATGATGCGATGGAAAATTTTGATTTCGCCGGCTCCGTCCAAACGAGCAGAATCTGCCAAATCAGGATGATAGATCGTTTCTAAGTATTGCTTTAAGAAAAAAACGGTAGCAGGTGATGCGATCGCTGGTAAAATCAATGGCAGAAAATTATTTAAGAGCCCTAAGCGATTCATAAATTGATAAAAACCGATCATGCTAATTTGCTGAGGAATCATGATCAGCCCAAGAATGACAGCAAACAGGACTTTCTTGCCACGAAACTCATAGGCGATCACGCCATAAGCTGTCAATGCCGAAAAATATACATTGAGAACGGTAGCGCCAGCCGCAATCAAGAAACTATTTTTAAATCCATTGAAAACATTGAAGCCTCTGCCCATTAAGACGGACCAGTTGTATTGGAGATTACCGCCTGGCCACAAGGACAGCCCTTGCTGGATCTGTTCTGCTGAACGGGTCGCATTGACTAAGACGACCCAAAAGGGCAGAATACTTAAGATGGTCAGCAACACCAAAAAGACATAGATCAACAATCGTTTTGCCCGATAGCTATTTTCCATTTATTTTCGCCCCACTTTGCTATTTTCTTTGAAAAATTGAAACAATAACGTGCTTAATACGATTGAAAGTACCAGTAATAGCACCGACGCGGTTGCGGCAACGTTGAAATTCCGACTCCCGGTAAAGGCTTGGTTGTAGATAAACATCGTGATCGTTAAGACACTATTGTTGGGATTGCCGTTTGTCAGCAAAAAAGGAATGTCGAACATTTGCAAGCCGCCAATCAAAGATGTCACCAATGTATAAAGCAAGATTGGTTTTAACAAAGGCAGCGTGATCTTGCGGAAAATTTGACCATCATTGGCTCCATCGACCATTGCTGATTCAAAAAGAGCATCATCAATGCTCAAAATGCCCGAAACCAAAACGATCGTGGTCTGACCATACCACATCCAAAATTGGATAAAGGAAACGATCAGCCGAGTGCCCGTTTCACTACGGAAAAAGTCATAGGGCTGGTCCAAAACACCGAAATGCTGCAAGACTAGGTTGATCGGACCTAACGGAAAACTGAACAAAACGAAAAATAAGATTGCTACTGAAGCGGCAGTAATGATGTTGGGTAAGTAAAAAACGACTTTGAAAAAGCCTTTCCCCCGCAAGCGCAACTTGATATTGGTAAACCATGCCGCCAGCAACAGAGCCAAGCCAATTTGAGGGACAAAGTTTACGCCCCACAAAATAAAGGTATTGCTGATGGATTTTAAAAATAACGGGTTGCGAAAAATCGCAAAATAGTTATCCAGTCCGACAAGATTGGCAGCTGGATTCCACCCTTTTAGATCCGTAAAGCTTAGGTAAATCGTATAGAGAATTGGATAAAGCTGAAAAACCAAGAATGCTAGAAAAAATGGTGCGATAAATAATAGCCCATAGCGATGATACTGTTCAAATCTTCTCTTATTCTGCATCGTAATCCCCCTGATATTTTTTCTTCTACTGCCAACTTCTGCCTGTAAAGACAAGCCATTTAAGCAGCGCATAGTACCTAGAAAAGGTTGAAACCGACCCCGTCTTCGGTGCCGGTTTCTCCAACACCTAATCTACTTGAACATCTGGATAAGCATTGACGACCGCATCTTTAAAGTTTTGGATCGCCGTTTCCTGATCCACTTCACCTTTTGAATATGGTGTCAAACAACTATCCGTAAAGAGGGTTTCAATCGTCTGATCATACTCGGTCAGAATTTTCGCGTTGATGTCTTGAACCATATCGGCAAATTCTGCATAGTGGTTTTGACCGCCTAAAAATTCCTCTTCATATTCGCCTTTAATTTCTTCAACGACTCGTTCATTTGATACAAAATCACCGGTATCTTCGGCCCATTGTTTTAAAAATGCTTGATCTGTGGTCAAGTAAGCCACCAATTGCGCAGCTTCTTCTTGCATCTCAGAATTTGCCGTAGCACCGATCCATGTGCCGCCCCAGAACCACGACGAAGGTCCTTGGATCATGCGCCAGTCCCCTTCTGTTGAGCTAGAGTTATCGGCAGCTGTCGCATTTGGTTTTAACCAATAGTGCAGCCCCCATGTCGGCAAACTATAACCGAATACATTGTCGCCATTCATTCCAGCAAACCAAGCTTCTGATTGTCCTTCTGTATCTTGTGTCAGGCCTTCTTCTACAAATTTGCGTGATACATCCAACAAGTCATACAAACTGTCGTCGATCACTAATTTGCCGT